>Ga0307372_10001361_pt1 | contig 43003 bp, 41 predicted proteins | sample OX1MG_FD_202533 | JGI IMG/M metagenome (GOLD analysis project Ga0307372, IMG submission 202533) | Soil microbial communities from Risofladan, Vaasa, Finland - OX-1 | ecosystem: Environmental > Terrestrial > Soil > Coastal area > Acid sulfate soil | place: Finland: Risofladan, Vaasa | collected...
TCGAATCCAGCAAAATCTTGTCCATGCAGAATTTATGAAACGTGCTCAGCCACACGCCTTCCGCGCGCTGGCCCGCCGCCTTCGTCACTCGCGATTTCATTTCGTTCGCGGCCTTGTCGGTGAACGTAAGCCCCAGAATATTTTCGCCGGAAAGTCCCGGATCGGTTTCGAGCAGCCGGCAAATCCGCCGCGTAATTACGCGCGTCTTCCCCGTGCCCGCGCCCGCAACGACCAGCAGCGGCCCTTCGCCGTGCTCCACCACGGCAAGCTGCTCCGCATTCAATTCAAGAAACTCCGTCGATCCGTGCGGCATTTCTGGCATGGTGTTTATCCATCCATCGTATCCGATTCCTTCGCGCCGTAACAGTCAACTCCGCGGTTCCTCAACATCAAGGAGAGTGGTAAGGTACAAAACATGGCCAGTCAGAACGTGAAATTCGCCGCAATCAGAACCCTGAAGAAGCCGAGGACCGTGAAGTTTAAAACGAAGTCGGGCAAGACCGTCTCCTTCAAGGCAATCAGGACAGTCAAGAGAGAAGAAACCGTTCGTTTCCGCGCAAAGAAGAAATGAAACGCATCTACCTCGACAGCAACATCCTGATCGCGCATTGCTCCACGGACCATGCTGAAGAGTCCAAAAAGAATTTGGTGGAGGCTGCCTTAGCGGCTTTCATCGAACTTAAGGACGTGCAGCTGTGCACGTCTATGTGGGCGATAACGGAAATGGTGAACGTGCTGGTCTCGCAGAAAAAGATGGATCGTGGCGAGGTCGCCGAACTCGAGAGTCAGCTTGTAAACCAGAGACGGCTCGGTGATCTCAAAATAGATCTTTGCGAAGTCAGCGGAAAGATTACGACTTTACTGAATTGTTCTATCACGTCAGGCAGGGAATTCTCAGATATCATTCCGGAGTGGGGGACATAATTCACAGCATCATTATGAAGAACAATGGCGTTACCGATATCTTGACCTTTGATGAAAAAAAACAAATACCCGATTTGACAGTGATCCATCCAAAGGACGTAAAAATTTAGACTGCAAAATTCACCCCCGAAATTGACCCCGTGAATCGCCCCGCCTATACTGTTGTATTCAGAGCATCGCAATATTTAAAGGAGCCATCATCATGGGTCAATCAACGGTTCAATCGCTCGAACCGCCGGTAATTCTCAGCGCCGTGCGCACGCCGATGGGCAAATTCATGGGCGGACTTTCGCCGCTCACTGCGCCCGAGCTTGGCGCGAAGGTCGTCGCCGAAGCCGTTCGCCGCGCGGGCATCGACGCCAAGGAAGTCGACGAGTGCATCATGGGCAACGTCGTCCAAGCGGGCCTCGGCCAAAATCCCGCGCGCCAGGCGGCGCTCAAGGGCGGCCTCGATTATCGCGTCGCGGCCATGACGATCAACAAAGTCTGCGGCTCGGGCCTCAAATCCGTCGGCCTGGCGGCGCAAGCCGTCATCACCGGCGAATCGGATATGCTCGTCGCCGGCGGCATGGAGTCCATGTCGAATTGCCCTTATCTTCTGATGCAAGCGCGCACCGGCTATCGCCTCGGCAACGGCCAGTTGATTGATTCCATGGTTCACGACGGCCTCTGGGAAGCCTACGAGGACTACCACATGGGCGTCACTGCCGAGCTTGTCGCCGAAAAATATAAAATTTCGCGCGCGGAGCAGGATCAGTATTCCCTCGAAAGCCATCAGAAGGCGGTGCGCGCGATGAAGTCGTGCTTCTTCGAAGCGCAAATCGTGCCCGTCGAAATTCCGCAGAAGAAGGGCGCGCCCGTCGTCATTAGCAAGGACGAAACGCCGCGCGAAGACACTTCCCTCGAAGCCCTCGGCAAACTCCGCGCCGCGTTCAAAAAAGACGGCACCGTCACCGCGGGAAACGCCCCGGGCACAAATGACGGCGCCGCGGCCGTCGTCGTCACTAGCGAACGCAACGCGCAGCGCCTCGGCAAATCGCCCATTGCGCGCATCGTCGCGCAAGCCACGGGCGGCGTCGAACCGAAGTGGGTGATGATGGCGCCCGTCGAGGCGGTCAATAAGCTGCTCAAAAAAACAGGCTGGGATCGCGACAAGGACGTTGACTTGATCGAGCTGAACGAAGCCTTCGCCGTGCAGGCCATCGCCGTCGCGCGCGAGTTGAAGTTGAATCCCGAGAAAATCAACGTCAATGGCGGCGCAGTCGCCCTCGGCCATCCCATCGGCGCAAGCGGCGCGCGCATTCTCGTCACGCTGCTCTACGAATTGCAGCGCCGCAACTTGAAGCGCGGCATCGCCGCTCTCTGCCTCGGCGGCGGCAACGCCGTCGCCATGGCCATCGAACGTTCATAGCGCGATGGCGTTTGAAGTTCTGCGCAACACAGGCTCTTAGCCTGTGCATCTTTAGCTGTCATTCCGACGAGGAATCTGCTTTTCGCTTTTGTCGGACTGCGGCGCATGAGGGCCGAGGAAGTCGAGGCTTCCAAGATAATGTTCTGCCCTGTTTGCAAATACGAATACCGCCGCAACTTCACTCGCTGCAACGATTGCGACGTTGATCTGGTCGACGCATTGCCTTCCGAAGAAGAAGCCGACCACAAGCTGCGCACGCCCGCGGACGAAATGGCGCAGCCCACGCTGCTCTGGAAGGGTGCCAGCGGCGGCACATTTTCCGCGATAACCGCTGCGCTCGACGCCGCAAAAATCCCGTACAATCGCGAAGACCTCGACGCGCGCCTAGTTTTCTCTTCGGAATTTTCCGAGCTTGAAATCTGGGTGCCCGCCGCGGATTTTTCCGATGCGCAAGCCGTCCTCGACGACGTAAACAACAGCACAACGCTCCTGCCCGCGGAACTTCCCGACGCCACCAACGAATTGGCCGCCGAGGACTATGAAGGCGCCGACGACATTCGCCACGAAGCTCTCAAGGAGCTTTACCCTGAGGACGCCACCGCCGAAGTCTGGTCCGGCCATGCCGCGAACAGTGGCACGAACAACGCCGCGAACAGCGCGCCTAACAAAGCCGCGAGCGACGCTGCAATCAAGGCCGCGAACAACGACGCGCTCATGGCGGAGATCCTGAAATCCTGCCTCGCAGAAATCGGCGTCGCTTGTTATGTCGAACGGCCCGATGCCGACTCCGGAGATGCCCAGCCCATTTACGCCGTCCGCGTCCTCCCCGAGGACGAAGTTCGCGCAAAAGAAATCGTCCGCCAAGTCGTCGACGCCGTCCCCCCACAATAGCGCCGATACACCTGCGGCTGTCATTCCGAGGAACCTGTCTGCCGCAGGCAGGCAACGAGGAATCTGCATTCGCTTTCGCATCATTTCGATGTCTTGATGCTGTAGCGCCGGCTCTTTGCCCGCGAAACCGAACCCCCGCTTGATTTCTCTTTGCTCTCGTGATTCCCTAATCCTTCTCAAATTTCTCTCGGAGGATTCATGGCTCTCGATACAATCAAAACAGTCGGCGTGCTTGGCGCGGGCACGATGGGCAACGGCATCGCGCACGTGTTCGCCAAGGCCGGCTATTCCGTCATCCTGCGTGACATCGACCAAAAATCTCTCGACCGCGCCCTCGACACCATCGGCAAAAATCTCGATCGCGAAGTGAAGAAAGCGAAAATCGCCGAAGCCGATAAGCCCGCGATCCTCGCGCGCATCAAAATGACCACCGACGCGAAAGCCCTCGCCTCCGCCGACCTCGCCATCGAAGCCGTCTCCGAGCAGCGCGAACTGAAAGAGCGCGTCCTCAAGGAAGTTGACGCGGCGCTGCGCCCCGGCGCAATTATTGCCAGCAACACTTCGTCCATTTCCATCACCGCGCTCGCCGCAAAAACCAGCCGTCCGGAAAATTTCATCGGCATGCACTTCATGAATCCCGTTCCCGTGATGACGCTCGTCGAAGTGATTCGCGGCCTGCAAACCAGCGACGAAACTTTCGCGCTCACCATGGCGCTCTGCGAAAAGCTCGGCAAAAAACCCGTCGCCGTCAACGATTCGCCCGGCTTTGTCTCGAATCGCGTCCTCATGCCCATGATCAACGAAGCCGCGTACACCGTCATGGAAGGCGTCGCCACGCCTGAATCCGTCGATGCCGTGATGAAATTGGGGATGAATCATCCGATGGGGCCGCTCGAACTTGCCGACTTTATCGGCCTCGATGTCTGCATGGATATTCTCGAAGTCCTTTATCAAGGCCTGGGCGACCCGAAATATCGCGCCTGCCCGCTGCTCAGGAAGTACGTCGCTGCCGGCTGGCTCGGCCGCAAATCCTCCCGCGGCTTTTATCGCTACTGAGAGTTCGCCGCGCGCTTCAGCAAGTCGCTGAGCTGTTCGACGTTCGCGGCGCTCGTATCTCCCATCACGAAATAGCGCAGCCCGCCCGCGCTCCACGTCTCCACCCAGAATGACGCGTGCCGCACGGGCCTGCCCCCCGTGCTGACGTTTTTCCACTTCGCACGGTCCTGAAAAATGAATGCCGACAGCCGGTGCTTGCGATACTGGAACAGCAGCCCCGCGCCTGGCTTTTGTTCGAGGTACGTCACGCGTCCGCCAATCAACGTAAACGGAGTGTTTTTCAGATCGGGCACATTCACCGCAAACGGCAGCTTGCCCTCGAACCACGGTTTCACCGTGTGCAAATCCGTTGATACAACGTCGACGGGATTCGCGCTGGCCAGCGTCGCGATGTGCAAATCAACCAATTCGCCAATCGCTGCGGTCTGTGATCCCGACGTCCATCGCCCCAGCATCCATACAGCGGCAAACAAAATCACCGCCGCTGCCGCAACCGCCGGAATCCAGCCAGCAGACCATGTGCGCTTCCGCGGCAGCACTTGATTTTCGATTTTTCGCCGAAAATCCGCGCTTGGCGCAAATCGCCGCCCGGCGCGCTTTACGGCGCTTTTCAGTTGAACGCGATTCGCAATGTCCGCGGCGCAAGAAGTGCATGCGCGCAGATGCGCGTCAAACTCTCGCCGTGTATCGGCAGCGAGCTCGCCATCAATGAACGCGTCCAATTCATCGCGCCCCGATCCGCCGGAAAAACGTTCACACGCCATATTTCACCCAAAATCTGGTCAGGCCCTCACCACTTTATCTTGCAATTCACCGCGCAGCACGCGCCTGGCACGCGCCAGTCGCGACATCACGGTTCCCACGGGAATCGCGAGCGCCTCCGCAATATCGCGATACGGCATTTCCTCCACGTCCGCCAGCAGCAGCACTTCGCGGAAGGGAACTGCCAGTTTTTCGATCGCTCCCTGAATCACGTCCTGATTCGCGCGCTCGAACAAAATCGTCTCCGGCGTTTCGCGCGTCACTGCCGCCGGTACATTCTCTAACGCTTCTTCATCTTCCAGCGCGATTGTCTGCGACGCCGCCAATCCCGTCCGCGTATTCAGAAATGTATTCCGCAATATACGAAAAATCCATGCCCGAAAATTCGTGCCCGCTTGAAACGACGGAAACCCTTTCAGCGCCTTGGCATACGCTTCCTGCACCAGGTCTTCCGCCTCCACGCGGTCGTGCGCCAGCCAGCAGGAGAAGTTGTACAGCGAGTCGAAAAGCGGCAGCGCCAGCTCGGCGAATTCATCGCCCGGCTGCGTGCTGCCCTTCGCCTTGCTGAAAGGAATAACCAAGTCCTCGCCCTTTTATTCCGACATTTCGTTTCTCGGGGTGATTGTTTTGATGCCAAAAAACAAAAAAAGACGCATCCCGGGAATAAAAACGCCGCCTGTCGGTTAGCCATCTTGTACGAAGCAGCATTACATCGACCAAGTACTACTTGAGGAGAGCCGAGATGGAACGAGAAAAGCTGATCACCAAAAACTTGAACTCAGATGGAGTGGACCGCAGAGGTTTCCTGAAATGCATGGCCTGGGCCGGCACGGGCGCGTATTGCGTGTTGTCGGGAGGCGTTCTGAAATCGTACGCGCTGGGCGACGCGATGCTCGGCGGCATGCACAAGATGAAGGGCGAGCTTGCCTTCGTCCAAATCAGCGACAGTCACATCGGCTTCGATAAAGCCGCGAATCCAGACGTCACCGCGACGCTGCGTCAAGCCATCGCTAAAATCAATGCGCTGCCCACGCCGCCCGCCTTCGTTCTGCATACCGGCGATCTTTCACAAATTTCGAAGCCCGCGCAGTTCGACACCCTTGATCAAACGCTCAAGGACCTTCGCACCGAAAAGATTTTCTACGTGCCCGGCGAGCACGACGTCCTCGACGACGGCGGCGGCAAGTTGTATCTCGACCGCTACGGCAAGGGCACAATGGGCACAGGTTGGTACAGCTTCGACAAGGCTGGCGCGCATTTCATCGGCCTAGTCAACGTGGTGAATTTCAAGGCCGGCGGCCTCGGCCGTCTCGGCCACGAGCAGATAGAGTGGCTCGAAAAGGACGTTCAACATCTCAAGTCCAGCACGCCGATTGTCGTCTTCGCCCACATTCCTCTGTGGTCCGTCTATCCCGACTGGGGCTGGGCCACCAGCGACAGCGAGCAGGCTCTCGGCTACTTGAAGCGGTTCGGCTCCGTCACCGTCCTCAACGGCCACATTCACCAAACGATGAAGAAAGTCGAGGGCAACGTCACATTTCATACGGCAATGTCCACGGCCTTCCCGATGGCGTCTCCTGGACAGGGCCCAGGCCCGGGCCCAATAAAAGTGCCCGCGGACAAGCTCCGGAGCGTTCTCGGCGTCACGGACGTGAATTTCATCCGTGGCTGGCACACGCTCGGCATCACCGATTCACCACTCGATTCATCGATGTAGCACATAGGCCATTTTGTCGAAATCATTTTGCATAAAGGAGAAGTGATGAAATTCATTTCGAAGTCGCTCGTAAGTTTTGTTTTGTTAGCCACCAGTGTGGCGTTCGCCGGAGGATCCGTCTGGGCCCACAACATGGCGGGCAGTTCCATGCCCGTCCACGACAAACCCATGTCCGGCGGCGCCACGCCAAAAATGGCCTCGAAGGCGTACAACATCGAGATTAAAGATTTCGCCTTCACGCCCAAGACCATCACCGTTCCTGTCGGTACCAAAATCACCTGGGTGAACAAGGACGAAGAACCTCACACCGTCGTCAGCACGACCGATGCCTTCAGGTCCAGGCCGCTCGACACCGACGAACAGTTTTCCTTCACCTTCGCGAAGCCGGGCACATACGAATATTTTTGCTCGGTTCATCCGAGGATGGTCGCCACGGTCGTTGTCGGAGGCTCGGCGAAAAAGCACCCCATGAAAATGGACAAGATGAATTAGCCATACAAAGGCTCCTCCCTAGGGGGCAGGTTCGCTGCATCTCTCAGCGAGCTTGCCCCTTCCCCCCTCAGCCGCACGAGTCTTCGATTGGCCTCGGAACGCCGTCTCATAAACGAATGACGCAGGAAACAGAGGGCAGATGCCCATGATCTCGAAATTCCTTGGCTCCGGCGCTCCCGCCGCAGCCAGCATAAATTTGATCTTGCAAGTCGCCATGGGCGCGGCGCTTCTCGCGGGAGCGGCGCTCGCCCGCAGGAAGCGATACAAAGCGCATGCGATATGCCAGACAACTGTACTCGTCATCAACACAGTCGCCATCGCCTGGATGATGTGGCCGTCGTTTCAATACACGGTGCTGCCCCACCTGCACAATCGCTGGTATCTCGCTTACTACCTCTGGCCAATTGCGCACGGCGTTTTGGGCGCCTTCGCGGAACTGTTCGGCATCTACATCGCTCTCGTCGCCGGGACTAATCTGCTGCCGGCCAGATTGAAATTTCGCCGCTGGAGATTTTGGATGCGTTTCGAATTGGCTCTTTGGCGGCTCGTTCTGCTGACGGGCCTCGGAACCCATCTCTTCTGGTACACCGCCGTACCGCTCCCCTAGCGGTTAAAATGCAGCCTGACTTTACGGGACACAGACTGTACTCAAATTTACTTCTCTATTTGGCTGTCCGCTGACGATTGCCCCTCGTCACTGACCACTGTTTTTCAATTTGCTTTTTGTTCGCCCCGTGCTATCCTTCCTCCCGAGACAGAACCAGAGACGCCGCAGGGCACTTTCTGGTAAACTGCCGCTCCAATAAACACCCGCGGCTTGGGACTTCATGGCGAGAGGTGACGTATGGCGGACGAGAGAGTGAAAATGCTGGATTCGGCAATCGCGCAAATCGAAAAGCAGTATGGCAAAGGCTCGATCATGCGCCTGGGGACGAAAGACGTTCTCGTTCCCGTGAACGTAATTCCCACCGGTTCAATTTCCATTGACGCCGCTCTCGGCGTTGGCGGCCTGCCGCGCGGCCGCGTCATCGAAATCTACGGCCCTGAATCCGGCGGCAAGACGACTCTCGCCCTGCACGTAATCGCCGAGGCGCAAAAGATCGGCGGCACGGCGGCCTTCATTGACGCCGAGCATGCCCTTGATCCTTCCTACGCGCGCAAGCTGGGCGTTGACGTGGACAATCTTCTCGTCTCGCAGCCGGACAACGGCGAACAGGCCCTCGAAATCGCCCAGGCTCTAATCAGCTCTGGCGGTGTCGACATCGTCGTCATCGACTCGGTCGCCGCTCTTGTCCCTAAGGCCGAACTCGAAGGCGACATGGGCGATCCGCAAATGGGTTTGCAGGCGCGCTTGATGTCGCAAGCTCTCCGCAAGCTCACGGGCATCGTTTCCAAATCCAAGACGTGCCTGGTATTCATCAATCAGATCCGCGAAAAAATCGGCGTCATGTTCGGCAATCCGGAAACTACCACCGGCGGCCGCGCGCTGAAATTCTACGCGTCCATCCGCCTCGACATTCGCCGCATTCAAGCCATCAAGGAAGGCGATCGCGTCATCGGCTCGCGCACGCGCGCCAAAGTCGTGAAGAACAAAGTTGCCGCGCCGTTCCGCGAAGCCGAATTCGACATCCTCTATGGTGAAGGCGTTTCCCGCGAAGGCGATTTGCTCGACCTCGGCGTCGCGCGCGGCGTCCTCGAGAAAAATGGCACGTGGATTTCCTTCGGCGGCGAGCGTCTCGGCCAGGGCCGCGAAAGCGCGCGTTTGTTTTTGCGTGAAAACGCCGACATTCGCAACAAAATCGACGCCACTTTGCGCAAGCAACTCGGCCTGCCCGCGTCCGTCGCCAGCGCCGAATCTCCCAAGTCCGCGCCCGCCGAAGCGGCAAAGGACGCCACAAAGGAAGCGACCAGGTCCGGCCCCCAAGCCGTCCCCGCCGCCAAGGCCAAAGCCGCCCGCTAGCCGGCTTGTTGGAAAACTCCATTCGTCTCTTCTATGTGGAATGCGACGGCTCGACGCCGCTTTTGCTCTTATGCGCGCTGTCGCGCACAAAACGCCTCGCCTTCTGCCATGCTTGCGTCTTTTGCTCATGTAGGGCCCGACCAGGGTCGGGCCGTCGGCGCAAAGCGCCGATTGTCTTCCCAATGTTGAAGCACCTTACTGCTTGACGCGCCAACCTTACCTCCGAACTACCTGTCGAAAGGTCGCGGATTTAGCGGGGCGGGGATTTATCCCGGCTTCAGTCTGTTTATCCCTCGGGGCTTTAACCACTGAGGCCATGAAAGTTAGTCTTTCAGCAACCTCTAAGAGCCTTTGTCGCAGAGGTTTGGTGCCACCTCCGCTCCGCGTTCCCTGCATCTAATCAGGATTGATGTCCCCAAGCTTTGCTGGTTTGCCGTCTCGGTACAAATGGGCCTGTACTTCGGTACTGATACTTCCGGGACAACTTGCGCCCATGAGGCCCATTGCGCGTTTGGCAACTCTTTGGGATCATTAGGCAGATTTTAAGTTGCAATGCACGGCTTGGCTTCTTAGAATCACCGCATACAAAAACTAAATCGAGGTTTGCTTAGGTTTCCAAAAAATCCTATGACCCGGCATCCGGCCCAGACCCAGTCCCAGAACGCATCATCGTTTCTTAAATTTTCTTTTGCCATAATCTCAATGGCATTTGTGTTTGCCGCGATGCCGTCCGGCGCGAACGCCAGTGGCAGCGGCGCGACACATACGCGCACCCATTCTGTGCGCCACCGCTACTATCGCTATCGCGGCGTACCGACGTACATGCCCGATCCTGCCGCCGGAGACGATTCGCGTTTCGATGATCCCGCCGTCCGCCAGGCCGCCCTCGACGCCCTGGGACGCCAAAACGGTTCCGTAGTTGCCGTCGATCCCTCGACTGGCCGCATCCTCACCATCGTCAATCAGAAGCTCGCGTATTCGGCCGGCTTCGAGCCGTGCTCGACGACCAAACCCATCATCGCCGTGGCCGCACTCGAAAAAGGAATCGTCACTCCGGACACGATGATCCGCGTCGGACGCCGCCGCTACATGGACATGACCGAAGCCCTCGCGCATTCGAACAACAATTTCTTCGAGGCGTTGGGACGCCGCCTCGGATTCGACACCGTCTGGCATTACGATCACGTTTTTGGCCTAGGCGAACGCACTGGTTACGACATCCGCGGCGAGCAGCCCGGTTTTCTTCCTGCAACTCCGCCCCGCCGCGGAGGCGTGGCGCGCATGTGCAGTTTCGGCGAAGGAATTAAAATTACGCCGTTGCAATTGGCCTCGGTCGTTTCCACCATCGCCAACGGCGGGACAATGTATTACCTCCAATACCCAGAAACCGAGCAGAGCGTTCGTGACTTCGCTCCGCGCGTTCGCCGCACTCTCGCGATCGCTCCGCTGCTCCCCGAGCTTCGCCAGGGAATGCTGGCCGCTGTGCTGTACGGCACGGCGCGTCTGAGCAACGATCCCGAAGGCGAGCAGACTCTCGGCAAGACCGGCACGTGCAATGACGAAACGAAAGGCGGCCGCCTCGGTTGGTTTGCTTCTTACGCCGACCAGGATCATCCGAAACTCGTGCTCGTAATTCTCCTGCGCGGAGGCGCGCGCATCGTCAACGGTCCTCACGCCGCGGACGTCGCCGGCAAGATTTACCACGATCTCTATCAGCGCAATTACTTCGCCGACAAATTGGCCGGCGATCCAGTCGCTACCGCCAGCTCCGAACGCTAGTTCGCTAATCAGCGACACCGTTCCTCAAATAATATCGCGCATTTCTTGCTTCCAGCCGGGGTGCGTTCGCGCTCACAACCAGTTCACGGCTTTTTGTTTTGCGCTTATTTCCCACCCGAACTTTACGTTTGAACGAAAGCGGAAACACTGCCGTCCAGCGAGGAATGATGCGCCAGGAATACGAGGCTTATCGAATGCGCTTAATCCGCGGCGAGATGCTGGCGGGCGAGGCTTTGCGACTCCTGCGTCTGTTGTGGGACTGCCAATGGGAATCGCACTCCGTAACAAGCGTCGCAAATTTCTTCCACTCCGTCGGTCACGCGTCGCCCTCGAAACTGCGTCCCACAATCCGTACAAACAAGCTCCGGAGCCCGGCTCCCACGATTAGGTGCCATGAACAGGCTTCCTTCCATATCGTCCTCCACTTGCGTCCAGCGCGACTGGTCGCGTTTAGTTAAAGGGTTTCCCGCCCCAAAGGCTCAGACTAGAGTAAGCAATAACGTCTCCAAAACAGCAATACGGTGTCCGCTGTAAAATACGGGGTTTAGGACAGCAGACCTCAAAATCGTCACCATGGATTTTGCATTAGTGGAAAGGGATTTACCTGTCCGCGCGAACAGGATTACCTCGAGTGCGCAAAACTTTTCATTTCCGCTTGGGTTTTCCCTTGGCCATGCGGTATCCTTCGCTCACTTTAGAAGGCGGGAGGTTTTCGTGGAGCGCAAGAAAATCGTAGCCTGGGCCGCCGTGATCACGATTGCGGCGCTTGCCATTGCGGGCTCGTATTACACGCGATTTTCTTTTGAGCGCCGGCTCGCCAGCGAAATCGAATCCGCCCGCGAGCAAGCCGCCGCTGTTCAGACTCAAGCCATTCAATACACGGCCCTTGCCGTCCCGCGCGGCATGCCTTTCGCCCCCATGCTGACGCACATGGGCATCGATCCGCGTACCACCGCGCAACTGGTCGCCTCGGCCCAGCCCGTCTTCAATTTCCGCATGTTCCAGGCCGGGAACCAGCTAACGATCGGCCGCTCCGTCGCCGGCGAACTTCTCGAGCTTCGTTACCAGATTGACCCGGAGCGCTTCCTTTCCATCATTCGTCGCGGCGCGCAATTTGAAGCCGCGGTCAAAACCATTCCCTCGACCACGGAGACGGACGCCGTCGCCGGCAAAATCGATGGCTCGCTTTTCGACGCCGTCAAGCAGGCTGGCGAAAGCCCCGAACTCGCCATGCGCCTCGCCGATATTTTCAGTTGGGACATGGATTTTTACACCGATCCGCGCCCCGGCGACACGTTCCGTGTCGCGGTCGAAAAGAAAGTGCTGGCGAATGGCAAGGTGCTGGGCTACGGAAAAATTCTCGCCGCCGAATATGACAACGACGGCCAGATTTACCGCGCGGTTTTGTTCCACGATCCATCCGGCGCTCCCGCGTATTACACGCCCGACGGGAAATCGCTGAAGAAAGCCTTTCTGCATTCGCCGCTCAAGTTCGCCGCAGTCATCACGTCCCAGTTCAGCTACCACAGGTTCCATCCGATCCTGAAGATATACCGCCCGCATCTTGGCACCGACTTTGCCGCGCCCACGGGCACGCCCGTGCAAGCGATCGGCGACGGCCGCGTGATTTTCGCGGGCCGCAAGGGCGAAGACGGTAACCTGGTCAAGATTCAGCATATCAATGGCTACGAAACGTACTACATGCACCTGTCGCGAATTCTGGTCCACGATGGGGAGCACGTGGTGCAGGGCCAGCGGATCGGTCTTGTGGGCATGACGGGCCTCGCCACCGGCCCGCATCTCGACTTTCGCATCGAGCGCCACGGGAAGTTCATGAATTTCGAGCGCCTGCCGCTGCCGCCGTCGCAGCCCGTCGCCCGTCGCGACCGCGCGGAATTCGAGGCCGTCTGCGACCGCGAGATGAGCCTGCTGCCGCCGCCCGGCACGTCCGTAGCGAGCGCCGCCATGGCTGCTGGCACCCTCCCAGGTACCGCAAACCCCCGGTAAAACCGCTGTTTGCCGCAGATAGCATGTTCGCGAAAAAACCCTTGCGTCCGAAGCGTTTGCTAAAAATAAAACCGTCTCGTCCCGCCCGTTCATTCTGATCCCGCGAAAGGCGCCGCGCGACCCGCTTTTCGTTCCTTCGCAGGGGCGCGGCTTGAGTCCCGCCCATCCTGACGCAGGAAGGGTTCGCGCCTGCCCTTGCGCCAGTTGACGTGACGCCTGTGCCCCTCGCCGGCCCTCACCTCCGCCCCGCATTGTCTCCGTAGAGGGGGCGCATTCCGAGCAGCGAAGGCGGTGAGCCTGCCTGCCGCAGGCAGAGAATCTGCATTTTCCTTGGGTTTTCGCAAGCCACGGCCCTCCCACGGAAACCGCAATGACAACCGAGAGCACTTCATTCAACAATCTGTTAGAAGGTAAGTTTGTCTTTTGCTGCCCAAACGGTGGGTTGTTGGTCGCTTTGAAGTTGCTCACCTGGCTCAGGACGCGCATCATGCGTCAGGTGATTGTGTTTTTTGCCAAGAAGGTCATTTATTTCCTGGATCAGTTTCATCAGTTTCGCAGGCTCGTGTTCCGTCGCGGCCTGCTCACAGAGTGCCACCCAGCGTTCCTTGTTTCTGTCGGACATGAGGCCCTCCATTCAACGCAGATTGTCATCCATCCTGCATGGCGAGTGCCCGGTCCGTCTGTCCCTTTTTAGACAGTCACTGTAAAAAAAACTTCGCGCCCATAGCTTAACCACGAACCGAATGTTCAGTACTCTGGCGTACACACGACATCCATCCGAAATGATATACGTGTGCCCCGATTCAGCATTTTGCGAGGGCGCCGCGCATGTCAATCCAGGTACTTTTGGCCGACAACACGGAAATGATGCGAAAGGTAATCCGAAATCTGCTCGCGGAAGATCCTCAGATTCGGCTGGTCGGAGAAGCCGCCAATTTTGCGGAAGCCGTGCGACTGGCTCGCGAATTAAAACCGCACATCATCGTTTTAGATGTGCACATGCCCGACGACGAAGACATCACGCCCGCTGATGTTAAATCGCACTTCCGCGACGCGGGCGCCCGAGTGCTCGCCATTTCAGTTTGGGATGACGACGATACGAAAGCTCTCGCGAGGAGTCTGGGCGCGATCCGACTGCTGGAAAAAGGGAAGCTCTACACCGAGCTGATTCCCGCCATAAAGCAGTGCGTCAAGGGTGCATAAGGGTGCAAAACCACCTGCCTGCAGTAAACAAATCAGAAGTCCCGAAGCGAAACACGTTCCGACATTCTTGCAGCGAATAAGTTTCGGCTAACGTGCCTTCTTTTCCAGAGCCTCAATCGCGGACAGCTTCCGTTCGATGTGTGGCTCAGAGCGCACACCGCCCGAGTGCAGCACACAACTCTCTCCGGCAGCGACACTGCACGTCGGACAGGGAACAGCCGAAAACTGTTTCGGAGTCAGATCCTTCTTTTTCACCCGGGAATCGTGCCATAACGCCCAGCCGCGAATCAGTTCGATATGGAACAGTCTCGTCGAATTAGTCTCGGGTCTGCAGGGGCGGTTCCTTCGGTCACGTGGCACAGGTTTTCAGCCAGTGCATTCCATGTACTGAAGCAGCAGGGGTCTTTGTAGGGGCCGACTAGGCTTGCCCTGAGGAACGGAGGGTCGGCCCGCGCCTGACGCACGTCAGGCGTCGATCCCTCGCGCCTCAGACAAATTATCCCATTCGTGCATCGTGACACAGGCTTTCAGCCTGAGCAGTCCCTAGCACGGACGTAGCAGAAGTTTCTGTAGGGGCCGACTAAGGTCGGCCCGCGCCTGACGCACGTCAGGCGTCAATCCCTTCAAACCGCACGCATCCAGTCTTCTGCGGGGGTCCGTGGGATACCGCGCTTCGTCATCGCTCGCGCTCGTTTTTGCTGGCTTCCTGCCGCCATTTTTCGGTTTGCTGCGTCAGCGTCTCGTAGCATTCGCACGCAGCATCCTCCAGCCCGGCGCGGTTTTCAATTTTCAGCCGCCCCCGCGTGTAGCTGATAAGCCCTGCTTTCTGCAGATCGCCCGCCGCCACGGTCACGCTCGCGCGGCGCGTTCCCAGCATATAGGCCAGAAAGGTCTGCGTCAGCGGCACTTGGCTGCCTCCCAGCCGGTCTTGAGACATCAGCAGCCATCTCACAAGCCTCTCGTCAATCACATGCAGTCGATTGCAGGTGGCCACGTGTTCCGATTGCAGAGCCAGTTCTTGCGAGAACCGTTGCAGGCTCCTCGCCAGCGTCGGACATTCCCGCAAAGCGGCGGAAAAATCCTTGGCGCTCACTCGAAACGCGCTGCCCTCGACTTGCATAATGGTGCGAGTTGGACTGCTGCTAAATCCCGCGGTAAGCGGAAGGCCGATGAAGCCTTCTTTTCCACACAGGCCCACTTCGACGCTTTTTCCATCGCCCATCACTCTCAAAATCGAGGCCAGACCGTCGTTAATAAAAAAGGCGAACTTGATCCGCTCCCCGGCCTCGTTCAAGACAATGGAACTCGCCAGCGAAACAAAAGTCAATTTGGAAAAGATCGCGGAACACTCTTTCGGAGGCAGGCCAAGAAGTATTGTGTTTTTGACGGCGTACCCGTTGCGACCGCTGACGGCAGGCTTGACGGCGGTTTTCCTGCTACGCGCACTCTCTGTATCGGACATCACGGCTCCTCACGAAACGCTGTCAAATTTCGCAAGGGTGCCGCGTGAATGCTTAAAGGAAAGCTCGGCGGAGCGATGCTAGTGAGACACTTCTATTTTACTCCTTTTGTAACTTTCCCGCCTGCAGTTTTCAGTTGTCCAGCCGCACGACAATCGCAACAGTCTGCCCCTGCGCGTGTAGCTCCGCGGCCAATTGCTGCGCGGCGGCTTCGCTGGGCAGTCTCCCCACGCGCACGCGATAGTAAACGCCGTTCGGCGAATTCAGTGGTGCAATGGTCACCGGCGAGTACCGCGCGCTGAACTGCTCGCGCAGTTGCTCCGCGCTCTGCTCGGACTGAAACGCTCCTACTTGCACGGCGAAAAATCCCGCGTTCGGATTCGGCCCGGCCACCACGTCCAGCCGCACCGGCGCGGTGCCTGTGCCAATCATGCCGATGGCCACCGCCGCCGCGTAGGAAAGATCGATAATCCGGTTTGCGACAAACGGCCCGCGATCATTGATTCTCACGTCCACCTGCTTTCCGTTATTCAGATTCGTCACTTGCACCACGGTGCCGAACGGAAGCGTCCGGTGCGCCGCCGTGTACTGAAACATGTTGTAGATTTCGCCGTCCGATGTGCGCCGCCCGTTGAATTGCGCGCCGTACCACGACGCCATGCCCTGTTCCGTATATTGCCCCGCCACGGCGGGCGCGTTTTCCATGTTCGGCGGCGGCCCGGAAGGTGGCGAAGGCGCGTTGGGAATTTGCATTTCCGGCGTCGGCGCCGGAACATTCGTTGCCGACCGTTGCCTTGCGCATCCTGCCACAGACAGCGCAATCACCAATCCGGCGAGCAGCGAAGAAAACCGAATCGCGCGCGGCAAATTTCGCGATTTCACCATTCGCTCCGCATCCGGCCCGTTTTCTGCTTCCGTCCTGGTGTAATTATTTGCATCGTGCGAATCGTTCTCCGGGTGTGCTTCCAAAAAATTCCGGTATCATAGGAACGCGGCGATGCGCCGCGAGGAAACCATTGCCACTTCCGCTTCGTTGGCGTTTAAAAATTGACCGACTGCGCGGCAGCTTCTCCTCGATGTTTCAATCGAAGGAGAAGCAGGGACGCCCGGGCCTCTGCCCCGCTTGCGGCACGCTCGTAGGCTCGTCCGCCACGCGCTGCCATCAGTGCGGTGCGAGCCTCACATTTTCTCTCGCGGCTATCAGCCGTTCCCTCGGAAAGATTATGCCCGTCACGGCTCCCGTGACGTATTTCATTTTGAGCGTTTGTTGCGTGATTTACGGCATCAGCCTGCTCCTCACCATTCATTCCGGCCTTCCCACCACGCCACAGGGCGGAAGCCTCCTCGGTAAATTATTTGCGATTGGTTCCGTTGCTTCTCCGGTTCTTGATCGCCTGGGTGCGTCGCTGCAGTGGCCATTTGATCTCGTGCAGCCGTGGCGACTGGTCACCGCCTGCTTCCTCCACGCGAACCTGCTCCACATCGTCTTCAACATGTGGGTGCTTGTCGATCTCGCGCCAACGATTGAAGAATTGTACGGCTCCGCGCGTTTCTTTTTTTTGTACACGGTCTGCGGCATCGGCGGCTACATCCTTAGCGGCCTTCGGGGCAACTCTGGCATCGGTGCTTCTGGTGCGATTGTTGGACTCATCGGCGTCTTATTGGCCATCACGTATCGCCGTGGCGGTTCCGGGATGCAACAGCTTCGTTCACAGGTTTATCGTTGGATAATCTACATCGCCATTTGGGGGATGCTTCCGGGAATGAACATCGACAACTGGGCGCACTTGGGCGGCGGCATCACGGGTTTTATTTTGGCGAAATTCATGATGGACCGCGCGCCGGCCACGCCGTCCGAGCGCAAGCGCGCTTACGCCCTCGGCTGGGCCGCAGCCGTCGTCGTGCTCGCCAGTTTCGGCTTCATGCTCTTCAACGGACCCTCCCCGTTCTTCCGCCATTGAGCGTCGCTGGCTCTCGCGAACCTACTTAATTCCGTAACGGATTTTCCGTCTACAGTTTTCGCGCCACCGTCACGCTGTAGTGAAATCCGGAAATGATCGTGAACGCAGCGACCAGATAAATCAGCAGCACGCGCGCGAGGCGCAGCGCCGGGTTCTCCACCAGCGCCACCAGAATCACGACAAGCACGAGCAGGATTTGAAACGTGGTATTTAATTTTCCGAAAATGCTCGGCGGAAAAGCCATGCGGCCCACCGCCAGTAGAATCACAGCGCACGCCGTCAAAATCAGGACGTCACGCCCCAGCACCAGAATCGTGAGCCACCACGCGATCTTTCCTCTCAACGCCAGCATGAAATAAGAAGACGACAGCAGCAATTTGTCCGCGATCGGATCGAGGAAAGATCCGAGCTGCGTTTTCTGATTCATTTTCCGCGCCAGCAGACCGTCCAAGCCATCGCTCAATCCCGCGGCGATCAGCAAGGCCAGGGCCCAATCGTACCGGTCGTAACGGATGGAAATAATAAAGAACGGGAGGAAGCCGAGCCGCAAAAAAGTGAGCTGATTCGGGACCGTGAAAATGCGGTTGGCCATGGATTTTTCCCGAAAAAAACGTCAAGCGAATTGCGCGAGGTAATCTCCGAGCGTCTGGCCCACTTTCAACGCGAATTTTTCCGCCAGCGAAGGAATCGAGCCGCGCGATTCGTCGAGCGCGATCCTCTCGATGCGCTGCATGGGAAAGAAAAGCGTCGGCAAGCCGATGCGTTCCCCTTCGGGATGCATCACCTGAATGATGAAATCGTCGAAGGAGTTGAGGTCGATGCCCCGAAGCGTCACGCCCGCGACGGAGATCTCCGCGAGTTCGCCCCAGATTTTTTCCTTGGGGCTATGCAAACTGAGCACGACGATGGAGTGCGGGTCCATGGTTGGGTCTAGCCTCTCTTCCGGCCTTTGGCCTCTGGCCGCTTGTCATCGATGCTACTCCATTCCTCAATATGGCGCACTCGCGGTCGTGCACTGACGGCTCCATTCGCATGGCGCACTCGCGCGAATGGCAACGGTCAGCATGCCGTGCGTTCAAAACGAAATCAGCTTTACGTCTGGCGCGATTTGCAACCGCGCCTCGGTTGCATTTTGTACGTCTTCCGGTTTTAGTCCCGGCGCAAATTCGCGCAACACCAATCCCCGCGGCGTCACGTCGATCACCGCCATGTCCGTCACGATCATTTTCACCACGCCCGCGCCCGTCAGTGGCAGCGTGCATGTCTTCATGATTTTTGGCTCGCCATCTTTGTTTGTGTGCTCCATCGCGATGATCACGCGCTTTGCGCCCGCGACCAAATCCATCGCGCCGCCCATGCCCTTCAACATTTTTCCGGGGATGGCCCAGTTGGCAAGGTTTCCCTGTTCGTCCACTTGCAATGCGCCGAGCACGGTCACGTCGATGCGGCCGCCGCGAATCATGGCGAACGAATCCGCGCTCGAAAAATAGCAGCAGCCGGGAATTTCCGTGATGGTCTCCTTGCCCGCATTGATCAGGTCCGCGTCTTCCGCGCCTTCGTACGGATACGGTCCCGCGCCCAGCATTCCATTTTCCGCCTGGAGCACGACTTCGACCGCGGGCGGCAGGAAATTCGGCACGAGAGTCGGTATGCCGATTCCCAAATTCACGTAATCGCCGTCGCGCAGTTCTTGCCCGACGCGGCGCGCTATGAATTCGCGTTTGTCCATGTCTTTCGCCATCATCGCTCCTATTTATGGACGCTTCCGAACCGTGCGCTTCTCAATCGGTCTTTCGTAGCTGGCACCCCGGAAAATCGCGTCCACGAAAACCCCCGGCGTGTGGACGCAATCCGGATCGAGCTGGCCCAACTCGACCAGTTCCTCGACTTCCGCGATGACGTATTTTCCAGCCGTGGCCATGGGCGCGTTGAAGTTTCGCGCCGTTTTGCGGAAAATCAGATTCCCCCAGCGATCGCCTTTCCACGCCTTGATAAACGAAAAATCTCCGCGCAGCCAGGGCACCATCACATACTTTCTTCCGTGGAACTCGCGCGTCTCTTTCCCCTCCGCCGCGGGCGTTCCGTATCCCGTGGGAGTGAAAAACGCGGGAATGCCCGCGCCGCCCGCGCGAATGCGTTCCGCGAGGGTGCCTTGTGGATTCAGCTCGACTTCGATTTCGCCGCTGAGCGCGAGACCCTCGAATCGCTTGTTCTCTCCCACGTAGCTGGCGATCATTTTTTTCACCTGCTTCGATTCGAGCAGCCAGCCGATGCCGAAATTGTCGGTGCCAGCATTGTTGGAGACGAGGGTCAAATTTTTTGTGCCCTTCTTGCGCAGCGCGCGCAAAAGATTTTCGGGCACGCCGCACATGCCGAATCCACCGACAAGAATCGTGGCGCCGTCGTGCACGCGCTCGACGGCGGCGTCCGCGTTTGCAACGCGCTTATCCATTCAATGTCACCCTCCGAGTGGATTGGATGCGCGACGCCATCAGACTCGCTCCGCGGTGTGTATGAGCATGGCAGTCATCGCAGCACGGGCGCGAAAGCGCCGAAGCGCGAAACGCTTTGGTCGATCTGCAATATGAATGAGCGAAAAAAGGAAAGATGAGAAACATCGGGACGAGAATTGTATGCACTGAGCCGCAGTGCGCGAGGAGAATAAAATAGTGAAATAAGGTCGATTAGAAATGGGTCCGACCGTTTGTTTTGTGTAAGTTACATGAGTTTCTAATCGCGGACGCAGCCGATTAGAAATGGGGCTGAAGGATGATTTGTGACTGGGGAAGTCTGTCCGCGGGCCCTCGTGTTTATGCCGCGCTGCGGCTTGCATCAAACTGCCGGCCTCGAAGTGAGTTCCGTTGCTAAAAATAGCCTAGCACACATCCGGGTGTTTTGTCAGAAATGCGCGGAGTGACGCCCCACGTGCGTCAGGGCGTGTCTCGATGAGGTGAATCGGTAGACTGGCCATGTCTCCACAGGAGACCGGGAGGGTCTGAAGAGCCGCCCCTACAAAGGCAAAACCGAAATACCCCACCCTTCGCGATTTTGTCCACGACGGGCGCTCAGGATGGGGTGCCCGCAAAGGCACACAGTCTGAAGCCCGTGCCACAGAGAAGCCTGCACCATGCGCGTCGGGGGATGGCTGGCCACATGGGCGTCTAGAGAGCGGGGGCGGGTCTGAAGGCCCGTCCCTACGAATCGCGGTGGCTGAAAACCACCACTCATGATTGAGAAGCACCGCTGCGGATCGGCATTCGCGCACTGAAGCTCCGAGTGGCCGCCCATAAGTAATTGTAATAAATACAGTTAAATTGAACAGTGCCGCGTGCAAAGTTTGGCATGGCCCGTGCTTTTACCTGTGTGAACGCACTAGGTCTCGACCGGGTGATTCCGGCGGCGAGGTGAAAGCCATGAAAAAGCATCTGGGAGTTGTGGTAGCGGTCCTCTTCGCGATCACGGGCGTGGCTGGAACGGCCCGCGCGCAATATGGAGATCAAGGCCAAGGTAACGCGCAGGTCCAGGGTGCTCCTGATCAGGGCCAGGATCAAAATAATCAGGACACTTCGCAAGTGAAGCCCGCAGTGGGGCGCCTGAGCATGATTCACGGAGATGTTTCCGTGCAGCGAGGCGACTCGGCGGACTGGATTGCCGGCACGCTCAACACACCTCTCGAAGCCGGCGACCGCATCTCGACCGGCAATGGCGGGCGCGCGGAAGTTCAGCTCGACTACGCCAACGTGGTCCGCCTCGACGAAAATTCGACCGTCAAGATCACGGACCTTACCGCCTCGCACATTCAACTGCAGGTCGGCCAGGGCCTGGTGAATTACAGCGTCTTCAAGAACAGCCAAGCGGACGCCGAAATCGACACTCCGAATTCCGCCGTGCACCCGCTGCGCGACGGCGACTATCGCATTCAAGTCGACGGGGATTCCGAATCGGAGGTAATTGTCCGTCAGGGCCAAGCGGAAGTTTCCGAACCGCAAGGGAGCACGCGCATTGACAGCGGGCAGCTCATCACGATTCAAGGCACCGACAGTCCGCAGTATCAAACCGCGGACGCCCCGCGCAGAGACGCCTTCGACAAATGGAATGAGAGCCGCGATCGCACGATTCTCGATGCGCAGAGCTGGCAGCATACGGATCACTACTACACGGGCGCGCAGGACCTGGACGCTTATGGCCAGTGGCAAAACGTTCCTGACTACGGCCAGGTTTGGGTGCCCGCGCAGGATTCCGGCTGGGCGCCGTATCGCGATGGCCAGTGGGTCTGGGAGCCTTATTATGGTTGGACGTGGCAATCCTATGAGCCGTGGGGCTGGGCTCCGTATCACTACGGCCGTTGGTTCATGGACGGTGCGGACTGGGCATGGTGGCCAGGGCCAGTAGGTGTGTATGGAGGCTGGGGAGGCTACGACCCCCTTTGGTCGCCTGCGTACGTGTCGTTCTTCGGCTGGGGCGATGGCGATGGTGATAGCTTCGGGTTCGGATTTGGGAACGTCGGCTGGCTGCCCTGCGGCCCCGGTGACTTCTTTACTCCGTGGTGGGGCTTCGGCGTGACGCAAGTCAATTTCATCAGCTTTGCGGATCGTGACGACTTCGGCCGACGGGGCATCGGTGACCGCGGCTTCGGCAGAAATCGCGGCTTCGGACGGCGCGAGGATCCTCTTTTCCGCGGCCGGAATGGATTCTCGAATATCAGTCGCGTCGAAAACGACGCGCGCATACGAAATGGGATCTCATCGGTTCGTGGCAACCAGTTCGGCCGCGGCGATGTGAGATTCCAGCGCGGCATCGCCACCGGGCAACTGCGCAAGGCCAGTTTCATGACGGGACGCCTTCCTGTGGCGCCCACGCGCCAAAGCCTGGGGCGTTTGCAGCGCAACGTGCCTCCGGCAATCGCCCGTACCGCGAGCCTTAACAACCGGCGATTCTTCTCGCAGAGCAAGCCAACATTCACTCCGCGGCCGTTCAGCCAACAGCAGCAGCGGGCGCAGCAGATGATCGCGAATTCTCGGACACGGGCAGGCGCGGTGAACAGCCGTGGAAACATCGCCGCGAACGGCTCAAGGCTGCCGTCCGCTCCAGCCTTGCAGCGACGGACCGGAAATACACAAACCATGCGGTCGTTTCCGAACAATTCCCGTTCGGTGAACGGCGCACCGGCGGCGCAAGGCCGGTTCAACGCCCCTCCCCAGCGGAGCGGCGTCCGGCCCGGCTGGCACAGTTTCGGCGGAAATGGCCGGCCATCCACACCGCAACGCTCCCTGCCGAATCGCGGCTCAATGCAGAGACCGGGAGCGCCGGCACAACAGCGGCCGAGCACATTCTCTCGGCCGGGAGCGCCCGCGCAGCAGCGACCGAGCACATTCTCTCGGCCGCCTGCGCCCGCACAACGCCCCGGATGGCACACCTTCGCGCCTACGAGCGGAAACAATACTTACCGCCAGGCGCAAGGGCCGGCGCGCATGAATCAGCCGGTCACGTCACGTCCAGCCGGACGATTCACGCCACAAAGCTCAGCACCTCAGCAGCGTCAGGGCGGATGGCGTCCATTCTCGGCTTCAACGCCTATACCAGCACAGCGGCCTAACGCCCCTCCGGCGCGGCCCGGCTTCCATAATTTTTCAAACGCGAGTCGCCCGTCGCTCAACATGCATCAGCCGGTCGTTTCACGCCGGCCTTCGTTTGGTGGCGCGCCGCAACAGCGCAGCTTTGGCGGCAGCCCGTATGGCAGGCCCAACGGTGGATATTCGCCGCGATCCTTCGGCGGTGGTCCTCGGTCTTATGGGCGGCCCAGCGGAGGCGGATTTCCGGGCGGCAGGCCCAACGGTGGATATTCGCCGCGATCCTTCGGCGGTGGTCCTCGGTCTTATGGGCGGCCCAGCGGAGGCGGATTTCCGGGCGGCAGGCCGAACGGCGGATACTCTCCGCGATCCTTCGGCGGTGGTGGTCCTCGGTCTTATGGGCGGCCCAGCGGAGGCGGATTTCCGGGCGGTGGCAGGCCCACTGGTGGTGGCCGACCCATGGGAGGCGGCGGATTTCACGGCGGTGGTGGCAGGCCCAGCGGAGGAGGCGGCTATCGCGGCGGTGGCGGGTCTTTTGGAGGGCGACCTAGCGGCGGCGGCGGATTTCACGGCGGTGGCGGCAGGCCCAGCGGCGGCGGTGGATTTCACGGTGGCGGTGGTGGACGGCCATCCGCGCCACATGCTTCTGGCGGTCGCCCGCACAGGTAGAACCAAGGGCCTCCCAGCCCGGCCCTTCGGTTCGTTAGCGGTCAATTTAGTAGAAGGCACCACCGAATGCTAATTCCGAACCCGGCCCGGACATAAATCCCAATCCATCAGGGTCAGACGCCGGCTCCGACCGAACGCCTTCGCCACAAAAATCGCGACTCGCCGTGGACGGGCAAGCCTACGTCTAAAATCTGGCGCGGAGCCGCGAAAAATACACATCAAGCTCGCGGGTGCGGAAAAGCTTCAGCAGCCCCACGATGATCACTAATCCCGCCGCCGACGCCATCAGCAGGATTTCGAACGACCCCAGCGTCCTCCGCCAGGCAATCGAGCGCGACAGCCACTTCGCAAACTCATAGACAGCGGTCGCGGAGAAGATCGACGCCACGGACACCTTCACGAAAAATTTCATCAGGTCGCCAATCTCGCGGTTCTCCGTCCGCCGGATCAGAAGAGCGAACAGCACAATCGTAAACAAAATAATGCCGGTCGAGCTTGCCAGAGCGAGACCCAGATGCTGCGCCTGTTTCGACAGCCACCAGTACAGCGGAACGTCCAGAAACGTGAAAACGGTTCCCACGATGGCCGGCGTCCACGTGTCCCGCGTGCTGTAGAAGCCGCGCGCGATCAGGTTTTGCGCGCCCCACGCGAACATGCCTATCGAGAAAAGCGCGAGCGTCGCGGAAACGGCGTGCAGGTCCACGGCGTTCAAACGCGTGTTCGAGAAGGCCAGATGCACGACATACGGACTTTCCGCAATCGTGAACGCGGAAATGGGCACCAGAAGAATGATCAGTCCTTTGAACGTATCGTTGAGCAGGCGATTCAACTCCGCGAATTTCCCCTCCGAATACAATTTCGAAAGGACCGGAAAAGACGCCACGCCAATCGCCTGCCCCACGACGCCGAGCGGAACGCGCATCAGCGACTTCGCGTACGTCAGCCAGGTGATCGACGCGGGAACCAGAAACGAGCCGAACCAGCGAATGATCCAGTCGTCGGTGAACGACAGGGAAAGCGCGAGCATGATGGGCACGGCGAGCTTCACGAAAAGGCGGAAGCCAGGATGCCGCAAATCGAGCGACAGCGAGAATTTCGCGCCCACGCGGCGCGCGCCATAAACCTGCAGCAGGAAATTCCCCAGAAAAGATCCCGTCAGGACACCGACAGCGAAGCCCGTGATTCCCATGCGCGATGCCAGCAACACTCCGCCGAGAATGATGAACAGGTTATAAATCAGCGGCGCGAGCGACGGCACCACGAATTTTCCCTTCGCGTACTGCACCGCGCTCAGAATGCCGCCCTGGTAGAAAAAGAATTGCGCGGGCAGCATTAGCCGGGTCAGGAAAATGACGTGCTGCTTCTCCGCCGGCCCGAAACCCGGTGCGATTACGGAAACGAGCTGCGGCGCGAAAATCTCCGCGACGCAAATAAGCGCGATCACGAGCAATCCCATGAACGTCATCACCGTCGAGAAAACGTGCCATCCTTCTTCCTCCCGATTTTCCGCGGCGAATTTCGTGAACACGGGAATGAACGTGATGCTCAGCGAGCCGGCGGCGACGAGATAATTCAGAAAATCCGGAAGCGTGAAGGCCGCGTAATACGCGTCCGTGATTCCGTTCGAGCCGATCTGGTGCGCGACCGTCCACTGGCGCAGAAATCCCAGCGCGCGGCTGAGCAGGACGCTCGCCATGACGATGCCGGTGGATTGAATGATGGCGCGATTCAGGCCTTTGGCGCTCACGCCAAAGATAGTACACGCGTTGCGCGTGCTGCCTCGGCCCGCTTTCGAGTCGATTGCCTCGTTTCTTACTATCCCGCGGCAAACTTGGGTTACGGGGACGCCGCGAGTTAAAATGAATGCGCCGTATTTTTCCGGTGAATGCAAACGGTGAATGCAAAAGAGACTCGCCGCGTGACGAAGCCAGCGATCGCAAAATGAACGCACGGACATGAGAATTTCAAGCAACGCGGTGAAGATCGTGCTATCGCTTGGCGGCGCGTCGTTATTACTTTGCGGCGCTGCCGCGCAGCGCAGGCGAACCGCTACCGCTGCTCCCCCGCCGCCGACGTTTTACAAAAATGTCGCGCCGATTTTGCGGCAGCACTGTCAGGCGTGCCATCGCACCGGCGAAATTGCGCCCATGCCGCTCGTCACATACAGCGAAACGCGGCGATACGCGCGACGAATCAAAGAAAGAGTCACCAAGCGAATTATGCCGCCGTGGTTTGCCGATCCCTGCTGCGGCCATTTCGCGGATGACCCCTCGTTAACGCCACAACAGATCGCGACGCTCGCGGCATGGGTTGATGCCGGCGCGCCCGCGGGCAATCCTCACGACGCGCCGCCGCCGCGCCACTGGGCCGCGGGATGGATCATTCCCCAGCCGGACGATGTGATCCGAATGCCGAAACCCGTCGCGATTCCCGCGCATGGCGACGTGGAATATACATACGAAATTGTCCCCACGGGATTCACGAAAAATGAATGGGTGCAAATGTCGGAGATTCGCCCGTCCAGCCGCCAGAATGTGCATCACGCTGTCGTGTACGTGCGGCCGCCGGGATCGAAATGGCTGCGCCACGCGCCGATCGGAACACCGTTCACGGCGTCCACGCTGACCAACGCGCAAGACCGGCGCGACGCGGAATGGACCCACAGCGATATTCTCCTGGTTTACGCGCCGGGAAGTTCGCCGGACGAATGGCCGGCGGGAATGGCGAAATTTATTCCCGCAGGCTCGGATCTTGTTTTCCAGATGCACTACATAACGAAGGGTCATCCGGCGACGGATCAGGCGAGCATCGGACTTGTGTTCGCGAAGCGGCCGCCCACGCAGCGCGTGCTGACGCTGCAATTGACCAACGACAGCTTTATTATTCCACCGGGCGTGCCGGATTTTCGCGTCGAAGTGCACGGCACGCTGCCGAACGATTGCACGCTGCTCAGCTTTTTTCCGCATATGCACCTGCGCGGAAAGAAATTCGAGTACCGCATCATTCACCGTGACGGCCGCATCGAGACGCTGCTGCGCGTCCATTATAATTTTTTCTGGCAGTTGAGCTACCGTCTGGCGCAGCCGCGTTTTCTGAAAGCGGGAACGGAACTGCAAGCGGTCGCGTGGTACGACAATTCGCGCGGCAACCCGCACAATCCCGATCCGACAGTCGCTGTGCGCTGGGGCGATCAGACGTACGACGAAATGATGGTGGGATTTTTCGACGTGGCCGTGCCCGCGAACGTGGATAAACAAGAATTCTTCGTTCGCGGCAACCGCGGACAGACTAAAAAATAAGTCCGCGTTTTGCTCGTGTTGCTGGTGAAGGTCGCTCCCCCGTTCGCGCGATAGCGCCATCGTCACGCTCGCGGCAGAACCGCAACAAATCGTGCGCTAGGCGCGAAGGTGATCCGGTTTCCACGTCTTGATCATTTGCTTGATCGTCTTTCTGTCTTGCACCTTCTCGTCCAACACGCGGCGCGCGAGGTCGGGAAGTTCGGCGTCGCTCGCAAAACGCAGCGCGATCAGTTGGCTCACCGTAAATTCCGGAATGCGCGGCTTCAAATCAGCGGGAAGAAGTTTTTCCAAACGCAAACGCATTTCGAGGCGGATCACGCGGTCCTGCACCGCCAGCGCGAACATCCTCGCGTACAACGCGACCAGCAACAAAGCAATCGAGACGAGCAGCGATACGAGCGCTCCGAATAAAAACCATGTGTGCACCAGCTCGTAAATCGAGTACACGACGTTGAGAAGCAAAATCGGCAACGCGACCATGTGGAAAGCGGGGACTACGCGCGAATGATTGGCAAAAGTCTGCTCTTTCATCAAATCACCTCGAAAAATCAGGATGCAGACTACACGAAGTTAGACGACGCCGGTTTGTTTTCGTTTTTTCTGATTGCAAATTTGCCGCAACTGAGTTCCGCCGTATTGGATGCAAAATCGTATCGCCGGTTGCGAAATCAGGGCGATGAACTCCGTTATGTTTCATTTTGACGGGCGCAGGCCAAAAGAGCGCGAATGAAATTCGAGCGCGGCGGGCAAATGCGCCGCGAAATAGCGCCAATCGTGGCCCCCGGGATACAGATGAAATTCGTGCGGGATGCCGCGCGATGCGAGCACGTCGTGAAGTTCCCGCGCGCCTTTTTCAAAACCATAATCGTCTTGCTCGCCGCAATCGAAATAAATTTTCAGGCCCTCAAGGTGCGCAGTGCGCGCCAGCGTGATCGGATCGTTGCGTCGCCAAAACGCAGGATTGGGCGGCGTGCCGAAAACGGCGAGAACGCGCAACAATCGCGATTGCCGGGGATTCGAGAATTTCACGTCAGGGAGCTTGCCGAGCAATGCCGCGCTGCTCGCGCTCACGGACGCGAATAAATTCGGATGGCGAAAAGCCAGATGCAAAGCGCCGTAGCCGCCCATGGAAATTCCGCCGATGCCGCGATAATGGCGGCCGGGCCGCGTGCGGTACGTGCGTTCGATGAACGGCAGAAATTCGCGGATGAAGAAATCCTCGTAACGCTCGCGGCCGTCGCGCGAATTGATGTAGAAACTCGTGTCCGCGTCGGGCGTGACGATGAGAAATTCGCCCAGTTGATGCTGCTCCCAAAGATCTTCAATCAAATTCCATCCGCCGGAGCTGACGAGCATCTGCTCGTTTTCGCCGAGGCCGTGAAGAAAATAGAGCACAGGATAGCGCCGCGCCTTGCTCGCATCGTAACTGGGCGGCAAAATCGCGCAGTAGCGAACCGCGTGACGGAGAATGACGCTGCGCATCGAGCGGCATTCGATGCGGCCGAGCGCGCCGTGCGCGAGCGGAGCAAACGCGAGGCCCACGAACGCGAACACCGCGAGAAGCGCGGCACGCCACCGATTATTCATATCGCAGCGCCTCAACGGGATTCAAACGAGCGGCGCGCGACGCGGGATATAGCCCCGCGACAAGACTGACGACAATGGCGAAAGCCACTGCGCCGAGCGCGAGCCAGAGCGGCACGGAAGAAATATTCACCGAGGGGAGATTCCGGCGACTCAAATAAATATTCGTACCCCACGTGAGGCCTTTTCCGATGAGCCAGCCAAGCGTCACTCCAGCGATTCCTCCCGCAAGGCCCATCACGCCGGCCTCGGCGAAAAAAAGCTGCTTGATGTCGCGATCGTCGGCGCCCAGGGCCTTGAAAACTCCAATTTCGCGGCGGCGCTCGAGAATCGCCATCACCAGCGTGTTGACGATGCCCAGCGTGGCGACGACCAGCGCGAGGCTGCCGAAAATTCCCAGGAGCAGATCGATCACGGTGAAAAACAAACGGAGATTGCGCGTGGTGTCGAGCAGCGAAAAAGTGCTGAAGCCCATTTCCTTGATCGCGGCTTCGACAGGAGGAACGAGCGTCGGACTTTTCACACGGACCGTCAGACTTCCATAGCTGCGAGTTTTGTTCGAGCCATTCAAGACGTCGCGAAGATCGTTGACTTGCGTGGCGCTGAGAGTTTCAGCGACGGCGAGAGGAATAAACACGCGGCTGCGGCCGAATCCGCCAAAGCCGCCTTCGGGTTCCGTCGAGACAATGCCGACGATGCGCAGTTTCTTTTCGTGCGGCACGACGGAGAAACCGGCTCCGGCGGAATTTGTGTTGCCGGCGGAAGATTGCGCGGCTTTGCCGCTTTGCGCCGGGAGGGCTTCTCGTTCGGCGTAGCGCAGAATGAGATCTTTGCCGATCAGCGACGCAGGCTGCGCGGAAAGTTCCCTGGCAAACGCAATTTGCAGAATGGCTTCGCCGGCGCTGGAACTGGAAAAGAATTTGCCGGTCATGCCGTCGAATGCGCCGTCGCTGCGCGAGGAATCGGGCACGCCGGCGACCATCGTGGGATACGGCTTGTCGGCGTAACGCACTTCCGTCATGAAACGAATCTCGGGATAGACTTCGGTGACGTTTGGCAGGCGCGTCATTTCCACGCGGGCGGATTCGTCAAGCGGGCGGGCCGGTTTTGCCGTGGCCGCATTTTGTTTTTGGTTCTGATTTTTGTTTTGATCTTGATTCGCGGACCGCTCGTAATTGCGCGCGTTATATCGCGACGCGACGAAAACCGCATTGAACAAGCCGCTGCTCGCGAGGCGCTGCGAGGCGAACTGCTGCAAGCCGACGCCCAGGGAAAGCATCGCGACGAGCGAAGCGACCCCGACGGCCACGCCAAGAGTGGTGAGGGAATTTCGCAGGATTGCTTCGCGCAAATTGCGGAGAGCCAGTTCCGTCAGGTCGCCGATTTTCATGAGTGCGCTCCGCCCGCGGATTTCGCCGTGATGCTGAGCAATTTTCCGTCGGCCATTGTCGCGATGCGATCGGCGAAACGCTCCGCCAAGGAGCGCTCATGCGTGACCATCACAATCGTCATGCCCATCGACTGATTGAAATTCTTAAGCAGAAGCATGATTTCCTCGCCCGTGGCACTGTCCAAATTTCCCGTAGGCTCATCGGCGAGCAGAATTGTGGGGCGGTTGACCAAAGCGCGAGCGAGGGCGGCGCGCTGCTGCTCGCCTCCGGAAAGTTCGCTCGGGCGATGGGCGAGACGTTTTTCCAAATGCACGTGCTCGAGCGCCTCACGCACGCGCGCGGCGCGATCCGCGCGTTCGACTTCGGCCAAACGCAAAGGAAGCTCGACATTTTCCTCGAGGGTCATGCGCGGAAGAAGATTGAAGGCTTGAAACACCATGCCGACCGCGAGGCTGCGATAGCGCGCGAGTTCGTGCGTGTCCATTTCCGCGAGGTTGCGTCCGCGAACAATGATTGCGCCGGAGGCGGGGCGGTCGAGACCGGCGAGCAAATTCAACAGAGTGGATTTTCCCGAGCCGGAGCTGCCGAGCAGCGCCAGGAATTCTCCGGCGCGGACTTCGAGGCTGACGCCGTCAACGGCGCGAATCAGCGCCGCGCCCATTTGATAATGACGGGAGACGCTCTCCGCGCGAATGGCAAAACCGTTTTCACCAGATGACATTTCCACCTCAATGTTAGTACGCGCCGGGGAAGCGCCGGGTTTCTTTATTCGCGCGCGCATAGCGACGAGAGGAGCTGCGATGGTGCGCGTTTGGCTGCATGAAGGCGAGGGCGACAAAATCGACGCCGAAACGAGTTGAAACTCATTTGCGATTAAGAAATCGTAAGTGGCACGTTCTGAATTAGTTGCGCCTGCGGGACTGCGCATCTCATTTGCGATTAAGAGTGCTAGAGGTTGGAGACTGGAGGCTTGAGGCTGGAGAGACATGGGCCTTTTCGCCAGGTGTGCCGAGGCAAGCCGGAGAGTTAAAAAATGGGACGGCGAAAATCGATTTTTGTACCGATTAGAACGGGGAGCGGTTGTTTGTTTTGTGTGAGTTACGGGCAATTCTAATAATTTGTTGTACCGATTAGAAATTTGGCGGATTTGGGCGGGAGAAGCCGGGGAGCGGCTTGGGGCGAAGGTTATGCGGAGCAGGGACTCCACGGGAGTTCTCGCTGGAGTTGCCAGGCGCGGGCGGCGAAGGTCAATTGGCTGTAGAACATACGTTTGTGCGCATAACTAAACCCCATGTATACCACAAGTTACAGTAAATTGCAAGGCAAATCCGGAGATCTTTGGAAGATTTTGGAGGTAAGGAAGCAGGCGAATGCTCGCGCCTTTCGCCACTCAGGGTAAACGCGAGAAGAAGTAATGCGCGGCATTTGTTTATGTCGGAGCTAAAGCGCCTGCCCGCGCAGGCAGGCTCCGACGTCCTGAGAAGTCAGCGCAGGAGCACACCGCAGAGACGCAGAGGACCGCAGAGGTGAGGAGATAAGGAGGCAGGGAGGCAAAAAAGACGCAAAAAGCAGGACGCCTGACATGCGTCAGGCGCGGGCCGACCATAGTCGGCCCCTACAAAGACACGCCGCGCATTCGCGCGGTGGCGAACCATACAAAGAAAGCTTCCGGAGTGAAAGCGGCGTCGAGGCGCCGCACTCCATAAAAAACGAGGGTTAGCGGCGATCGGGGGCGAGATGGCGGACGTCGCGGCCGGCGACCATGTAGATGACGTCTTCGGCGATGTTGGTGGCGTGGTCGCCGATGCGTTCAAGATTTTTAGTGACCAGAACAAGCTCGAAGGCGGGATAGATGACCGCGGAATTTTCCATCATGTAGGTGAGAAGCTCGCGGAAAATCTGATCGCGAAGATTATCGACCTGATCGTCGCGGACGAGAACGGATTTGGCGAGGTCGGCGTCACGGCGAACAAGAGCATTCAGGCTGTCGCGAACCATGCCCTCGGCAAGCTCGCTCATGCGGGGCAAATCCACATAGGGCTTGACCTGCGGGTGACGCAGGATGCGCAATGCGGATTGGGCGATGTTGACGGCCTGATCGCCGATGCGTTCGAGATCGTTATTGATGCGGGAGGCGGAGAGGATGAAGCGCAAGTCGACGGCCATGGGCTGTTGCAAAGCGACGAGCTGCATGACGCGGTCGTCGATTTCGATCTGCATTTCATTGATGGCTTTTTCCTCGTCGAGAACGCGGGTGGCGAGGGCTTCGTCTTTTTGAAACACACCTTGAACGGCCTGGTGAACGGCGCGCTCCGCGAGACCGGCCATCCAGAGCAGGCGCTCCTTCAATTCCTCGAGATCGTGTTCGAAATGGCGTTCCATTAATACTCCTTAGGCGCTCCTTCGCGAAGATATGCAACAGAAATTCTAGCCGAAGCGGCCGGTGATGTAGGCCTCGGTGCGCGGATCAGCGGGCGTAGTGAACAGCTTCGGCGTGGGCTGGTATTCGATGAGCCGGCCCTCGAGAAGAAACGCGGTGAAATCGCTGGCGCGCGCGGCCTGTTGCATGTTGTGCGTGACGATCACGATGGTGCAGGAGGGCTTCAACTGAAACAGAAGCTCCTCGATTTTCGCGGTGGTGACGGGATCGAGAGCGGAGCAAGGCTCGTCGAGGAGGAGAACCTCCGGGTCGACGGCGAGGGCGCGCGCGATGCAGAGACGCTGCTGCTGACCTCCGGAAAGGGCGTAAGCGGATTTGTGAAGCTGATCTTTCACTTCGTCCCAAAGAGCGGCACGGCGCAAGCTCTTCTCGACGGCTTCTGTAAGGCTGCCTTGATGGCCGTTGATGCGGAGGCCATAGGCGACATTGTCGAAAATGGATTTGGGAAACGGGTTGGGACGCTGAAAGACCATGCCGACGCGGCGACGCAACTTCACGACGTCCATGTCCATGATATTTTCGCCATCGAGAAGGATGTCGCCCTCGACGCGGGCATTGCGCACGGTTTCCGTCATGCGATTCAAGCTGCGCAGGAAAGTGGATTTACCGCAGCCGGAAGGGCCAATGAGCGCGGTGACGATATTGGCGGAAATGTTGATGTCGATTCCGTGGAGGACTTCCTTCGGTCCATAGAACACTTTCAGTCCAGAGATTTTGAAACGCAGGCTGCTCTCGGCCGTGACGGAAGGCTTGGGCGGCAAAGAGAATCGCTGAGGCGTGTCCACGGATTGATCCGATTTGAGGTTCACGTTATTCCCACTGTGTACTGTACCCACGCCGGCCATAATTTTCTACCTCGATAAAGGCATTTTGCGCGCGAGGGCCAGGCGCGTGACGACATTGACGAGCAGGACGAGGGCCACGAGCACCAGACCGGCCGCCCATGCCTGCCGATGCCAGTCGTCATAGGGCGAAACGGCATAAGTGTAAATCATGAAAGGCAGCGAGGCGGTCGGCTGCGTCCAACCCTGGCTCCAGGCATTATTGCCGAAGGCGGTAAAAATGAGCGGCGCGGTTTCGCCGGCAACACGGGCCAGCGCCAGCATTACGCCCGTGAGAATACCGCGAAATGCCGCCGGAATCACGACACGGACAATGGTGGCCCAACGGGCCGCGCCGAGGGCCAGCGAAGCTTCGCGAAGGCTGGAAGGAACGGCGCGAAGGTACTCCTCGGTGCTGCGAACGGAAATGGGAATCATCATGATTCCTAGGGCGAAGCCGCCCGCGAGGGTGGAAAAAGTGTGCATCGGCAAGACGACGACGGTATACGCGAAGATGCCGATGACGATGGAAGGAACGCCGTTGAGCAAGTCCACCGTGAAACGGAGGACGGAGGCAATTGTGTTGCCAGCGAACTCGGAAAGATAAATGCCCGCGAGGATTCCTACCGGGACTCCGATGCAACAGGCAAGGAGCAACAGTTTGGCGCTGCCGACGATGGCGTTGGCCATGCCGCCGCCGGCGGAATTGACGGGCGCGGGCAATTTCGTGAAGAAATTCCAGCTCAGGGCGCTGCCGCCGTGCCAGGCGAGATATCCGAGAATGTAAAACATGACCGACACGGTGAGAAAAGCGCAGGCTCCGGTGAGGGTGAGCATGACGACGTTGGTGATGGAGCGCCGAGTCATTTTTCTGGCTCGGCTTGCGGCGGGGCGTTTCGCCGCTGGGGTCGGCGTAGGCGTGATGGCGGCGTTCACGGGCGCACCATGCCGCGTCGGACGGTGGCGAGAATCAACAATCGGGCCAGCGCGTTGAGTACAAACGTAAGACCGAAGAGGATAAGACCAAGCTCGATCAAGGCGTGAATGTAGAGAGTGGAAGTGGCCTCGGTGAACTCGTTGGCGATTACGGCGGCGATCGAATAGCCCGAAGAGAAAAGCGAGGCGCGAATGCGCGGGTCGTTGCCGATGACCATGGTGACGGCCATGGTCTCCCCCAAGGCGCGCGCGAGGGCCAGAAAGATGGAGCCGAATATGCCGGAGCGAGCGTAGGGAACGACAACTTGCGAAGCCGCTTCCCATTGCGTCGCGCCCAAGGACAGGGCGGCTTCGCGCTGCTCCTGCGGAACGGCGAGAAGCACTTCGCGGGACACCGAAACGATGAAGGGGACGACCATGATTCCGAGAATTACGCCGGCGGCGAGGAATCCGAAACCGTAGGCGGGACCTTGAAAAATCGGAAGGAAGCCGAGAGTTGAACGCAGGAAAGGCTCGACGGCCGAACGGATGACCGGGACGAGAACGAAAATACCGAGCAGGCCGTAGACGACGCTAGGCACGGCGGCGAGGAGGTCAATGATGAAGGCAAGCCAGTCGGAGAGCCGCGCGGGGACAAGCTCGACCAAGAAAATCGCGGTGCCGAGGCCGAGCGGAATGGCAATGAGCAGGGCGAGGAACGAAGTCACGAGAGTGCCGTATAAAAAAGGAAGCGCGCCGAAATGTTGCGCGATGGGATCCCAGACGCTGGTGACGAGGAAGTCCCATCCGAATCGATGGCGGGCAACGCTGGAATTCACCCAAAGCTCGACTAGGAGGATGCCGACGAGAACGAAAATCCCAGCGCCGGCGAGGAGGGTTATGCCATGCGCGGCGGAGTCACCGAGATCGAAGCGGGTTAAGCGCCGCCAGGCTCCGGCAACGCTATTGCGAGAGGGCGCGGGCAGGTCGGTGGTGGTCATGCTACGTTCCCGAAAATAAATGGGTCACAAAATTCAGGCATTGCAGCCTCAGAAATCACAGCAGGGATGCTACAACTCAATCCGAAGAAGGTAAAGACGTGCACGGGCGAGCCGGGTTTCCGTCAATGCGAAAAGAGCCGGCCCCTCGAAGACGCCGCGCGTTCGCGCGGCGCGGCCCGACCCTAGTCGGGCCCTACAGCAACGAAGCAAAGGCGGGCGGGGTTAAACCCCGCCCCGAAAGGCTATTGCAGCGGCTGGCCGGCGGCGGTCATTTGGCCAACCAGGTTGCCGTCGAGCTGGACGACCGAATCGGGCAGCTTGGAATAGTCCAAAGCGTCGGCGTTATTTTGGCCGTCGCTGATTATGTATAGCACGAAACTTTTGAGGGCTTCGCGATTGGCTTTGTTCGCGCCGTCCTTGGGAATCAGCAGGAAGGTGAAGCCGCTGATGGGATAGGCGTCGGGGGCGGAGGCTGGAGGATCGACGATGGGAGTCCGGACGTCCTTCGCCAGCACGTCACTGAAAGCCGCAATGGCCGCAGTCGCGCCCGCCGACGTGGGGGCGACCCATTTGCCCGCTTTATTTTGAATCATGGCGACGGGGAGGTGATTGTTCGTGGCGTAATTCAATTCCACGTAGCCAATCGAACCGGCGCTCTGCTTGACGATTCCCGTGACGCCTTCGCTGCCCTTGCCGCCGAGGCCAACGGGCCAGTTCACGGAGATTCCTTGGCCGACTTTGTGGGCCCAGGCCGGATTCACGGTGCTCAAGTAGGTGGTGAAGATATTGGTGGTGCCGCTGCCTTCGGAACGATGAACGACGATGATGGATTTGTTGGGGAGATTGACGCCGGGATTGGTTTTGACAATCGCCGGATCTCGCCAGCTTTTGATTGTGCCGAGGTAGATGCCTGAAAGAGCCGCTCCGGTGAGGTTCAGCGGCTTTTGAAGTTGAGGCAAGTTGTAGGTGACGCAAACGGGACCGGCGCTTTCCGGGATTTGAATCATGGGCGACATGGAAGCGAGCTGCTTGTCGTCGAGGGCCGCGTCGCTGGCACCGAAATCCACCAGGCCGGCTTTGACCTGCTGAATTCCGCCGCCGCTGCCGATGGACTGATAATTGATCTCGACGCCAGGGTGCGAGGACTGAAACTGGCTCTCCCACTGCGTCATGATGGGATACACGAAGGTGCTTCCCGCGCCAGTGAGGTGCACGGTATGGGATGCGTTTTCGGAGGATTGGCCGGTCTTGGAAGAGCAACCCGCCACGGCCAGGATGGCGAGGAACAGAGCACAAAGGGATTGTTTCACGATTCGATTCTCCTTTTTCAAGAGGTTCTGAGTTATTGCCTGTATGTCAATTTTTTCTCTTTCCTATAGGAATTCGGGGACCGTAATTTGTTTCGTATTGAACGGTCTTGATCATGTGCCGCTTACGGCAAGTCGTAGCGCAAGTCCACAAAGGCCATACCGAGGTGCGCGCTGTTCGCGTTCCCGGGAGTAGCCGTGTTGGACCAGGGATTTCTCGACAGGTACGAGCCTTGCGTGATGATCTTCAAGTCGCCGTATTTGGCATCCTTCCACAAAGTCTCGATGACGCCGACGGTGGCTTCCTGAATGGTGCGGTTCTGGGCGCTGCCTGAACCGGGGAAGCCGTAGCCAACGAACGTGGGTGGCGGCCCCAGTGTCGTTTGCTGGAAGCGGTGGCCGAAATACGCACCGCCGTAGTAGCCGTAGAGCATGGTCTGCGGAGTGAACTGATATTCGAATCCGGCGATGCCGGAACCGGCGTGCAGAGGCGAAGGCACGAAATTGCCGGCCGCATTAGTGGTGACCACGAAATCGGGACCGAGGCCGAAAATGTAACGGCCGCCGCCATCGCTCCAAAAAGAATTGGCGATGAGGTGGAGATTCTTGAGCACTTCGAAGTTCACGTTGACGGAACCGCCGCCGCCGGATTTGGTGACGTTGGCGTTGCTTGAAGCGGTGTTCAAGCGGAAGGCTCTGTAGAGGCCCGAAGCTTCGATGTGAAATGCGTGGCCGCTGAGTTTCGTGTCGTAGGCGACTTTGGCGATGACATCGGGGCCGGCGTTGGGAGTCTTGGCGTTGCCGCCGGCGTCGTCAACTTGAGATGTGTTGAAGCCGGAGGGGAAAGTGACGAGTCCGCCGGTGTACTGCTCGGGGTCTTCGAGGGCGAAGCCGAGGGTCCAGTTACTGTTGGCGTGATAGACGACGCGGACGCCCGGAGTGCGCAGCCAGACCAAGCCGACCTGGTAATTCGTGTCCATGTCCTGACTGAAGAAAATGTCACCGGGCATGGGAGAGATTCCGGTGCGGTTTGGCGTCATCATGCTCCAGGATTGCCCGCCAAGAACTTCCCACTTGCCGCGGTGAACGTCAACCCAGTAAAGACGCATGCGCAGGGTGCTGGAGTGGCTGGTGACTTCGAGGTTGGGCGGCGCGTTGCCGAGAAAGTCGGCTTCGAGGTAGCCGGTGACGGTGAAGTTGTCCGGGTTCGCGTCGATTTTAATTCCGATGCGGGAATTTTGCGCGCTGAAGCGAGTTTCGGACAAGCGTCCGGCAGGAGAGGAGCCGTTGAACGGGATGCCGCCGAAACTGGTGCCGATGCCGCTGCCGACGTTGGTGGAGCGATAGACAGAGGTGAAATCCAGAAAGCCGAGCGGAGTGAAATTGGCGCCGCCGATCTTGAAGAAGAGCGGGGATTGATTCGGTTCGGCGGTCTGTGCCGGCTTTGCGGAGGCAGCGGCTGCGGAGACCGAGGCAGTTGCCGATGGCGGTGCGGAAGCGGTGGCGCTTGTGTTCTTTGTTGATGACGAGCTTTCGTCCTTTGCCGCCGCGGCTTTTTTCCTGGCGCGACTGCCGGGCAACGTTGCGGATGGCGTGTTTCCGCTTTTGGCCGAGGTTTCGGCGCTTTTGTGTCCATCGGAACTTGCAAAGGCCGGGGCCGCTGATATGAGCGACATTGTCACGAAACAAAGTACGAGCCTTCTCATTCACTCCTCCTTGAGAATGTTTCCGCGTTTGTGCCAGAGATTGAATATCGAAAATCGGTAAACGCCCCGGGATGCGAACCCTGTAGTCTACCGTCCCGAAAATAGCTGCCAATAGTATTCCTTGGCTTCATAGGCTGAAGCCCCTTGATCTTGCGGCATTTATGTCGGAGCTGAAGCTCCGACCCCCTAAGAATAATCACAGCGAATTTATGGGACACAACAGTAGAAGTTAGCGCGAATGCTCGCGGGCTAAGAAATGGATGGCTGGCGCTGGGGTCGCGCCAGCCGGTCGGGGTGACGGAGCAGACCATTCCGTGTTGTGGGTGATGTGGGGCTTCGGCCAAGATCTGCTCCATAGATCGGGGACAGCATGAACCATGAAGTTGAACAGGTAATGAGCGGATGATGAATATCTTGTTACAGGCACTCAGATGAGGTATTGAAACCGATGATATTACAGAGCTTATTTACGTGATTGCGGATATGAGTCCGTGCAGCGGGGGGAAGGCAACATGTGCGGTCACAGGCGTGACGGCGCATCTGCTGGCGCGGAATGATCAGTGGGCGAGGGGAATCGAGAAATAAAACTTTGAGCCGTGGCCTACGGCGCTCTCGACCCAGAGCTGGCCGCCGTGGGCTTCGACGATATGTTTGGCAATCGCAAGGCCGAGGCCGGTGCCGCCGACTTCGCGCGAACGCGCTGCATCCACGCGATAAAAACGCTCGAAAATTCGCGATTGGTCGGCTTGAGGAATTCCAATTCCGGTGTCGGCGATGGTGACGACCGCGACGCCTTCGCGCGTGGCGGATTCGACTTCGATGCGGCCTCCGGGAGGAGTGTACTGGATGGCGTTGTCGAGCAGATTGCGGAGGACTTCGCGAAGAAGAATGGCGTCGGCAAGGATGCGGGGAAGATCGGGCGGCAGATTCAAGACGGTGAGAGAAAGCTGCTTCTGGCTCGCCGCGCCGCGGGCGGATTCAACGGCGGCGTCAATCAACAGCCCGAGATCGACGGCCTGAAAATCCATGTCCAGCTTTCCGGCTTCGATTCGAGAAAGTTTTAGAAGGTCATCGGTCAGGCGCGACAGGCGCGCGGCATGGTTGCGAATAATTTCGACAAAGCGGCGGTTATTTTGGCGGTCTTCGAGCGCGCCGGTGAGAAGTGTCTCGGCGAAGCCTTGAATCGAAGTGAGCGGAGTGCGGAGTTCGTGGGAAACATTGGCGACGAAATCCTTGCGCACTTGTTCCAGGCGGCGAATGTCGGTGATTTCGTGAAGCACGACGACCGCACCGAACGGACCGGCGTCCGTTGGCGATTTCGCGACGGTGACGGCGCCATCGAAAGAAGGAACGGGCGCGACCGTCACGGAAAAACTGCGCGGCTGGGCGCTGCCCGTGGAAATTTCTCCGTGAAGACCTTCGGTGCCGGAGAGGGCTTGACGAATCAATTCGAGAATGTCGGGTTGGCGGATCACTTCGACGGCGGGTTTGCCCTCGATGCCGAGCGAGCCGATGTCCCATATTTTTGCGAATGCGTTATTGCAGAAGGTGACGCGTTCGCGCGCATCCACGACGGCGATGCCTTCGGCCATGCTGCGGAGGATTGCGGCGGAACGATTGCGCTCTTCGGTGAGCGAGCGAATGGTGGCGCTGAGATGCGCGGCCGTGTCGTTGAGAGCGCGCGCCAGGTCGCCCAGCCCGTCGCCGGCTGGTTCTGGCGGCAATGGGCGGAAGTCGCCGCGAGCCACGCGGCGAGAAAATCCCTGGAGACGTTGAACGCGGTTCGCGAAGCGGCGAGAGAAAAGCAGTGTGATACCGATGCCGAGAAGGAAGACAACGAAAGAGATTATCCACAGATCGCGATGAAGATTCATCAGGCCGAGATTGATTTGAGCGGGGGGCATTGCGGCGAAAATTGTGTTACTGCGAAAGATGTGCTCGACGGAGAAATCTAGGCCGAGGAAGGCGGCGAACAAAAGAACGAGGTAGGCGAGGCCGAGCTTCGAGAAGGGATTAGTTCTCACGGGTTTCAAAAAGATAGCCTGCGCCGCGAACGGTTTTCAAGTATTCAGGCTTCTCAGGATTTTGTTCCACTTTTTCGCGCAGGCGGCGAACGTAGACATCGACGCTGCGCGGCGTGACGAAACGGTCGCTGCCCCAAACGGCGTCGAGCAACTGATCGCGCGAAAAGACACGATTGGGACGAGAAGCCAAATAATAGAGCAGGCGAAATTCGAGCGTGCTGAGCGGAAGCGTTTTTCCTTCGCGCTGCACGCGATAGGAGACTGGGTCGATGCGAAGAGCGCCGACTTCGAGGAGCTTCGCTTCGTCGCCGGGAGGCTGAACGCGCCGAAGGAGCGCCTTGACACGAGCGACCAGCTCGCGAGGGCTGAATGGCTTTGTGACGTAATCGTCGGCTCCGAGCTCGAGACCGACGACGCGATCGGCCTCTTCGCCGCGCGCGGTGAGCATAAGAATCGGGAGGCGATTCAGTTTGTCGTCCCGGCGAATTTCCTTGCAGATTTCGAGGCCGGAGAGTTTTGGGAGCATGAGGTCGAGAATGAGCAGGTCCGGAGAAGATTTTCTGAGCTGCGCGAGGCCCAGGATGCCGTCGCTGCATGCAGCAACTTGAAAGCTGTCTTTTTCGAGGTTGTAACGAACCAGCTCGACGATGTCTCTGTCGTCTTCGATGATAAGGATTCGCGACTGAGGATTCACGGTAGCGTGAGCATAGCGGAAGGCATGCCGGTCAGCAAGAAGCGCGGGGCATCATTACAACTTATTCACAAAACAAGCCGGACTGTGCGGCGACTTCCGCGAGCAGCGTAAAAAAAAGCAAAAAACCGGGGACGCAGGGACGACGCAACGGGCTCGGGGGAAACCAGCGCATACAGAATTTTCGGACGATTCCGCGGAAGACGGCCGGGGTTAGCGGGAAGTGGAAGGGAATGCAGCGCTCGAGTCGAAAAAACGCCGCGCGAAGACTCCGGATGGAGCCTTCGCGCAGACGGTATGAAGGGTATGAGCGAAAAAAATAAATATAGATTAGCTGGCCGCGCCGCGCGAGATGGGACGATCGCTTTCGGCGTAGTCCGCGGAAGATTCGCCGGTCGAGGAAATATCCTCCGCGCCGGTATTCTTCAGGATTTCCTTGGCCTTTTTCGTCCAGTCGGAACTGTCGCAATGAATGGACAAGAGAATGCCGCCCTTCTCCATGCGGCCCTGGTAGCGCTTGGCTTCATATTCGGGAATGCCCAAACCCACCAGTGCACCGACGAAACCGCCGACCGCGCCGCCGGCTCCCATGCCTGCGAGAGCGGCGAGAATCGGGCCGGCCGCGATGAACGGGCCAAGCCCGGGAATAGCCAGAGCGCCAATTCCCACGAGCCAGCCGAGCGCTCCGCCGATGACGGCTCCGGAGCCCGCGCCCGTGGTGGCGCCTTCGGGCGCTTTGGTATTTTTCTCGGTGATGAGATCTTTCGATCCCAGGTTTTCGGGAAGAAGAACCGAAATGTCCGCGTTGCGGAAGCCTGTGTCCTTCAAAGTTCCGAGAGCGTATTCAATGCCGGAGCGATTCGCATAAATGCCGAACACTGCCGTATTTTTACCAGCCATCGTTCCCTCCTAAATTGATTTGTGAGTCGATTTACCTACTCCGCCGCGTGTTTAGGAACCACGCGGATGCCGTCTGAAACATGGCCGCGACCGGCAACTTCCGCGGCCTTTGCCGCGATGACGTCCTTTTCTTTCAGGCTGTCGACCGGCCCTCGCAATGTAACGTGCCCATTGCGCGTGATGATTTTCACGTTGTGAGCGTAGGTCGAAAGGTTCTGGTCGTTCATGATCAAGCGGCGGATGCGGCGCGTGATCTGCATATCGGAGGAATCGTTCTTCTGCTGGCTGGTGGTCATGCCAGCGTTCTGATTTTTCTTCGTATTGTCGGGAGGGGTCTGCTGAGCGCCGGCGCGGGACGGAGCGGCACACACGAACAGAGACGCGAGAAGGATGAAGAATGCGAAAGACGAGGCCCGAGAGCTAAGTTTTACAACTGCGTTCATTTCGGTTTCTCCTCAGAAATCTGGGTTGAACAAATGACGCTTCAAATTTTAGGAGGCGCTACGCCTTGAAGCGATAGCGCATCTCCTGGCCCGGAACGTCCTGTGGGTCGTGGGGACTTGAGGGAACCGGCTTGTCCCTGCGCGGCTGCGGATTGTCGGGATCGTTCGACGGGCGCTTGCGTTTCCGATCGGTATCGGGCTGCCGCGGGGCGGGTTCGTGCGGCTCGTCAAGTCCAAATTGCGGGATTATGTCTTCCTGCTGGATCAACATTTCTGACTCTCCTCTGTTTCCCGTTGGGCCGGGCCATCACTTTGATTCCGGTACGCTAAACTGCCTTCAGCGCAGAGACGAGTTTGGGCTACAGGCGCAAGGCCGTCCATCCGGCATACGCTGTAACAACCAGTGGAATTGAATGTATCTGGAGAAATGTGTGATTCAGATGAGGAGAGTCTCTCAGCTGGCGCATGGAACGCAGGGATCGAGTTTTTTGCAGGGCGAGGCTCCAGCCGCGCCCGGGCGGGTCTAAAGACCCGCCCCTACGGGGAAATGTGCTGGAGACCGATATGAAACTATTTCTTTGCAAGTTGATTTCGCCGCGGACGACATTCGTTCCGGACA
>Ga0307372_10001363_pt1 | contig 42967 bp, 36 predicted proteins | sample OX1MG_FD_202533 | JGI IMG/M metagenome (GOLD analysis project Ga0307372, IMG submission 202533) | Soil microbial communities from Risofladan, Vaasa, Finland - OX-1 | ecosystem: Environmental > Terrestrial > Soil > Coastal area > Acid sulfate soil | place: Finland: Risofladan, Vaasa | collected...
GCGGTGCTCTTGGTCCTGGTCGGATTGATCTGGATCGGGCAGGGAGTGGGAGCCATTAAGGGCTCCTTCATGACCGGGCAGTCGCGCTGGGCGGTGATCGGTGTCATCGCGGTCCTGCTGGGGCTGGTCGTCGGAGCCCTGTCCTGGCGACGGTCACGACCCTGAGCCGAGCGAGGGCGGAGCGCCGGACCCCAGTGATCTGCCCGGCGCGGCGCGCGCCGGGTCCACGCCAGCGCGGAGGTGCCCCGACCTGGACTGGCCGCTAAGGCTTCGACGCTACCTGCTTCTGGCCGGGCTTTCGATGATGGGGCCGCTCTCGATCGACACCTATCTGCCCGCATTTCCCACCATCGCGCGCGACTTCCACGTTCAGCCCAGCCAGATCCAGGTCACCCTGTCCGCCTGCATGATCGGGCTCGCCGCCGGCCAGGTGCTGGCCGGTCCGCTCAGCGATACGATCGGGCGCCGCCTGCCCCTGCTGATTGGAATGGCGGGCTTCACCGGAGGCTCCCTGCTCTGCGCCTTCGCCCCCTCCCCCTTCCCGCTCACCGCCCTGCGACTCCTGCAGGGACTGGGCGGGGCGGCCGGAATCGTCATCGCCAGCGCGGTGGTGCGCGATCTCTACTCGGGCACGGCGCTGGCCCGCTTCTTCTCGCTGCTGATGCTGGTGAGCGGATTGGGACCGATCGTGGCCCCGATCGTAGGCGGCCAGCTGTTGCGCTTCACCTCCTGGCACGGAATCTTCCTGGGTCTGGCCCTGGTGGGGCTGGTCCTCTTCGTCGGCTCCGCCCGCTGGCTACCCGAAACCCTCCCCCCCGAGCACCGTCGTGAGGGCAGCCTGCCCCGCGTGCTGGCCACCTTCGGGAGTCTGTTGAGCGCGCCCGACTTCCTGGCGCCGGCCTTGGCCTCGGGCCTGGCCACCTCGGTCGTCTTCGCCTACATCGCCGCCTCGCCCTTTGTCTTTCAGGTCCTCTACGGCGTCAGCCCACAGGCCTTCAGCCTCATATTCGCGACCAACGCCTTCGGCGTCATCGTCATGAGCCAGATCAATGGCCGCCTGGTGGGCCGCATCCAGCCCCACCGCCTCTTCGTACTCGGGCTGATCATCTCTGGAATCGGCTCGCTGACCCTGTTGCTGGTCGTTGTCCACGGCCATCTGCCCCTCTTGGCCCTGGCCCTCCCCCTCTTTTTCATCGTCTCCACGGTGGGCCTGACCTCACCCAACGGCAACGCCATGGCCCTGGCCGGCCATCCCCGCGAGGCCGGATCGGGCGCCGCGCTGCTGGGCCTGTTTCGATTTGGATCCGGTGCCCTGGTGGCTCCCCTGGTGGGCCTTGGTGGCAGCCACACCGCGCTCCCCATGGCCGTGGTCATGGCTGGCATCAGCCTCACCGCGGGCTTGATATTTTTCTTCCTCGGAAGCGGCCGGTGGGGCGGACGGGGCCCGGTCCAGGCGCTGAGCAGCGCGCCGAGCTGAAGTAAAGACAAAGGGGACGCCCGCAGTGGCGTCCCCTTTGTTTGTTGGTTGCGGTTGGTTCGAATTGGGCGCGGCCTTGGGCCCCGCCCCTCCGGTTACACGCTCAGGGTGTCGAGGTTGATCGGCTCCTCTTCGGCGATCCGCGCCGCCTGCTCGCGCTGCTTCTTGTAGTAGTCGAGCCCGGTCCCGGCCGGAATCAGCTTGCCGATGATCACGTTTTCCTTGAGGCCGCGCAGGCGATCGACCTTGCCGCTGATGGCGGCCTCGGTCAACACCCGGGTGGTCTCCTGGAAGCTGGCCGCCGACAGCCACGAAGTGGTGTTGAGGGCAGCCTTGATGAGACCCAGGAGCACGGTCTGCGCCGCCGCCGGCTCGCCGCCCTCGGCCAGTGCGGATGCGTTCGCCTGCTCGTACTCCCACTGGCTGACGATCTCGCCCGGGAGCAGGTTGGTGTCGCCGGCGGAGTCGATGCGCACCTTGCGCATCATCTGCCGAACGATCACCTCGATGTGCTTGTCGTTGATGTCCACGCCCTGGCTCCGGTACACCTTCTGGACCTCGTCGACGAGGAAGGATTGAACCGCCTCCTTACCCAGGATGTGGAGCAGCTCTTGAGGGCTGACCGAACCCTCGGTGATCTGCTGGCCGGCCCGCAGGGTCACCACCGTGGAGTCGCGCCGCTCCAGCTCAGGACGAATGCGCACGTTGTGCGGGATCGGATACTCTCGCACCTCCTCATCGACGGTGGAAACCGAGATCTCCTTGGCGCCGACCTTGGCCCGACCCGCGTGGCGGGTCCGGATGATGGCCTCGTCTCCCTTGTGGGCCAGCTCCTGGCCCTCCATCACCTCATCTCCGTCCTTGATCAGGACTTCCATTCCACCCTCGAGCGGATAGGAAACCTCGAATTCCTCACGCGAGGTGATCTTGACCTTGCGGCTGCCATCCTGGCGAATGATCTCCAGATCGCCGTCGATCTCGGCGATGATGGCCTTCCCCTTGGGAATGCGGGCCTCGAACAGTTCCTCCACCCGAGGCAGCCCCTGGGTGATGTCCACCCCGGCGATACCGCCGGTGTGGAAGGTGCGCATGGTTAGCTGGGTTCCCGGCTCGCCGATCGACTGAGCGGCGATGACCCCCACCGCCTCTCCGATCTCGACCAGCCGCCCCGTCGCCAGGTTGCGCCCGTAGCACAGGCGGCAAACGCCCTCTCGCGCTTCGCAGGTCAGTACCGATCGGATCCGGATGGCGTCGATCCCGGCCTCGATCGCCCGGCGGGCGATCGAATCGGTGATCTGATGGCCGGCATGGACCACGATCTCTCCGGCCGAGTCGACCACATCCTCAGCCGCCACTCGGCCGGCGATCTTCTCCAGCAGGGGCTCCTTCTTGGCCGTCTCCTTGTTGACGGAGCGGACCCAGAGCCCGTTCCGCGTGCCACAGTCCTCCGAACGGACGATGACGTCCTGAGCCACGTCCACCAGCCGGCGCGTCAGGTAACCGGAGTCGGCCGTACGCAGCGCGGTGTCGGCCAGTCCCTTGCGGGCACCGTGGGTGGAAATGAAGTACTCGAGCACGGTCAGCCCCTCGGTGAAGTTGGCCTTGATCGGAAGGTCGATGATCCGGCCCGTCGGATCCGCCATCAGTCCCCGCATGCCTGCCAATTGGCGCAGCTGCTGAATGTTGCCGCGGGCTCCCGAACCCATCATCATCCAGATCGGGCTGAAGGGATCGAACGATTGCTCGGTTGCCCGGGCCACGTCCTCGGTCGCCTTGCTCCACAGTTCGATGACCTTGCGATAGCGCTCGTCCTCGGTCATCACGCCCCGCCGGTACATCCGCTCCACCCCCTCCACCTCGACGTCGGTGCCGGCCAGGATTTCCTGCTTGTCCTTGGGATGGGGGATGTCCATGGCCGAGATGGTGATCCCGGCCCGCGTCGAGTAATGGAAGCCGAGTCGCTTCAAGTCGTTGACCACTTCCGCAGTGGCCTGATTGCCGTAGAGGCGAAAGATCTCCGAGACGAGGCCCCGCAGCGCCTTGCGGTCAAAGTGGGCGTTCTGGAAGGGAAGCGGCTGCAGCACCGCCTCGGGATCACCGGCGTCATCGGGGTCGATGGCCGAGGCCTCGATGGGACGGCCCACCGGTAGCACCTGGTTGAAGGCCACCCGGCCCGGGGTGGTGACGACCAACTCGCCCGCGACCCGGACCCTGACCCATTCCTGGAGCTGGATGGCACCCGTCTGGTTGGCCAGGAGCACTTCATCCTGGTCGGAATAGGCGCTGAGCTTGCGCACCGCCTCGCCCTCGGGCTTGTCGCCCCGGGCCGCGGTCAGCCAGAAGCAACCCAGGACGATGTCCTGGGTCGGGGCCACGACCGGATGGCCGTCGGCCGCCGAGAGGATGTTCTGGGAGCTCATCATGAGGTTCTTGGCCTCGGCGATGGCACCCGAGAAGAGTGGCACGTGGACGGCCATCTGGTCGCCGTCGAAGTCGGCGTTGAAGGCCGCGCAGACGAGCGGATGAATCTGGATGGCCGAACCCTCGACCAGCACCGGGTTGAAGGCCTGGATCCCCAGCCGGTGCAGGGTGGGGGCCCGGTTGAGCATCACCGGGTGCTCGTGAATGACCTCGTCGAGCACGTCCCAGACCTCGTTCCGGCTCCGCTCCACCATGCGCTTGGCGGACTTGATGTTGGTGGTGTAGCCCTTGTTCACGAGTTCACGCATCACGAACGGCTTGAACAGCTCGAGCGCCATCTTCTTGGGCAGACCGCACTCGTTCAACTTCAGGTCCGGACCGACCACGATGACCGAACGACCGGAGTAGTCCACGCGCTTGCCGAGCAGGTTCTGGCGAAAACGGCCCTGCTTGCCCTTCAGCATGTCGGAGAGCGACTTCAGCTTGCGGTTGCCGGTGCCGGTGATGGCCCGGCCCCGCCGACCGTTGTCGATGAGGGCGTCGACGGCCTCCTGCAGCATGCGCTTCTCGTTGCGCACGATGATCTCAGGGGCGCCCAACTCGAGCAGCCGCTTGAGGCGGTTGTTGCGGTTGATGACGCGGCGGTAGAGGTCGTTCAGGTCGCTGGTGGCGAAGCGGCCGCCGTCCAGCTGCACCATGGGGCGCAGCTCGGGCGGGATCACGGGCAGCACTTCCAGGACCAGCCAGGTCGGGCTGGCTCCGGACTTGCGGAAGTCCTCCACAACCTTGAGGCGCTTGATCGCCTTCTGCTTGCGCTGACCGCTGGTGGTCCGAGACTCCTCGCGCAGCCGGTACATCTCCTGGTCCAGGTCCAGCCGCGCCAGCAGGTCCCGGATGGCCTCGGCCCCGATTCCGGCCCGGAAGGCGCGAGCGAACTTCTCCTGGTAGTCGCGGTGCTGGGCATCAGTCAGAATCTGCTTTACACCGAGCCCCTCGAGCGCGTCCCGTGAAGCCTCGATCTCCTCCCGGCGCCGATCGATCTCGGCCTCCAGGTTCTCCAGCATGGGGGCGGTCTGCTCGTTCACCGCCGCCTCGACCTCGGCCGAAGCCGCCGCCAGGCGGGCCTGCGCGGCATCCGCCGCCGCGGCGATGCGAGTCTCGACCTGCTCAATCTTCTCCTGCACCTTGCGCAGGGTGGTGGCGACCATGTCGTCGGCAAAGGTCTCGCCCTTGACCACGACCGCCTCCTCGTCATCCGCGGGTCCGACCAGGAGGTTCTTCTTGGCCTTGCCGCCGATGCCGGCGCGGATCACCTCCTGGACGTTCTGGCCCTGCGCGGTGAGCAGCCCGATCGTCTCCACCCGCTCCCGCTCCAGCGTCTCCAACTCGACGGCGATCTCGCCCCGGATCCGCTCGTGCATCTCCACGTGGTCCTGCCGGACCTCGGTGGCGCGGGCGTCGATCTCACCCCGCAGCCGCGACTCCTCGACCTCGCGATCCAGGGTCAACCCCTGCAGCAACTCCTGCCGGACGTCCTCGTTGACGTCGGTGACGATGTAGTTGGCGAAGTAGAGCACCTTCTCCAGGTTGCGCGGCGACATGTCCAAGAGCAGTCCCATCCGGCTCGGGATGCCCTTGAAGTACCAGACGTGGGAGACGGGCGAGGCCAGCTTGATGTGGCCCATGCGCTCGCGCCGCACCTTGGAGCGCGTGACCTCCACGCCGCACTTGTCGCAGATGATGCCCTTGTAGCGATACCGCTTGTACTTGCCACAGTGGCATTCCCAATCCCGGGTGGGCCCGAAAATGCGCTCACAGAAGAGCCCGTCGCGCTCTGGGCGCAGGGTCCGGTAGTTGATCGTCTCGGGCTTGGTGACCTCGCCATGGGACCACGACAGGATCGTGTCCGGCGAGGCCAGGGAGAGCCGCAGCGCGTCAAAGTTCTCGAGTTTCAGCACCTATTCTTTCCTTAAATACCCGAGCTACTCGCTCAGGTCCTCCCCGAGCTCTTCGCGCTCGAGGTTGATCCCCAGATCCAAAGGCATCTCGGGCACGTCGTCGTCGCTGAGCACAATCTGGCGCTCGTCCTCGCTCAGGATCTCCACTCCCAGCGCCAAGCCCTCGAGCTCCTTGACCAGCACCCGGAAGCTCTCGGGGATGCCGGCCTCAAGCGTGTTGTCGCCCTTCACGATCGCCTCGTAAGCCTTGACCCGGCCCACGATGTCGTCCGACTTGACGGTCAGGATCTCCTGCAGGACATGGGCCGCGCCGTAGGCCTCCAGGGCCCAGACTTCCATCTCCCCAAAGCGCTGACCGCCGAACTGGGCCTTGCCTCCCAGCGGCTGCTGGGTGACCAGGCTGTAGGGGCCGGTGGACCGGGCGTGGATCTTGTCCTCGACCAGGTGGGCCAATTTCAGCATGTAGATCTGACCCACCGTGACCCGCTGCACGAACTCCTCACCGGTGCGCCCATCGCGCAGGGTGACCTTGCCGTCGCGCGGGTAACCGACCCGCTCCAGCTCATCCTGGATCACGGTCAGCGCCGCGCCGTCGAAGACCGGCGTCTGAATTCGCTCTCCCAGAGCCTGCGCAACCCACCCCAGGTGGGTCTCCAGAACCTGGCCCAGGTTCATCCGGCTCGGCACTCCGAGGGGGTTCAGAACGATCTCAACCGGCGTTCCGTCGGGCATGAAGGGCATGTCCTCGGGGGGCATGATGCGGGCCACGACGCCCTTGTTGCCGTGCCGGCCGGCCATCTTGTCGCCGGCCGAAATCTTTCGCTTTTGGGCCACGTAGACGCGAACCAACTCGTTCACCCCGGGGGCCAGCTCGTCCTTGTTCTCGCGGCTGAAGACCTTGACATCGACGACGATGCCGCGCTCACCGTGAGGCACTCGCAGTGAGGAGTCTCGAACCTCCCGCGCCTTCTCCCCGAAGATGGCCCGCAGCAGGCGCTCCTCGGCCGACAGCTCGGTCTCGCCCTTGGGTGTGATCTTGCCGACCAGCAGGTCGCCCTCAATCACCTCGGCGCCGATGTAGATGATGCCGCGCTCGTCGAGGTTGCGCAGCGCCTCGTCGGCGACGTTGGGGATCTCGTGGGTGATCTCCTCAGGACCGAGCTTGGTCTCGCGCGCCTCGATCTCGAACTCCTCGATGTGGATCGAGGTGTACTTGTCCTCCTTGACGATGTCCTGGCTGAGCAGGATGGCGTCCTCGAAGTTGTAGCCCTCCCAGGGCATGAACGCGACCAGCACGTTGCGACCCAGCGCCATCTCCCCGTTCTCGATCGCGGGTCCGTCGGCGAGCAGGTCTCCAGGCTCCACTTTCTGGCCCGGCTTGACCACCACGCGGTGGTTCAGGCAGCTGCCCTGGTTGGAGCGATAGAACTTCTGGAGCGGATGGTGGCGGTCGGCGGAACCGTCGTCGGGACGGACCACGATCTCAAACACGGGGTTGGCGTGGATGCCCTTCAGCTCCTGCGGATGGGCGGCGTCGATCACCGTTCCGGCCACCTCGGAGACGATCAGTTCGCCCGAGTACTTGGCCGCGTAGTGCTCGACTCCGGTCCCCACCATGGGAGCCTCGGTCACCATCAGCGGCACCGCCTGCCGCTGCATGTTGGAGCCCATCAGGGCGCGATTGGCGTCGTCGTGCTCAAGGAAGGGGATCATGGCCGTGGCCACCGACACGATCTGCTTGGGAGAGACGTCCATGTACTGGACGTTGACCGTCTCCTCGACCGCAAAGTGCCCCCGGACCCGGCTTGGCACCCGGGTCTCGACGAAGGTGCCATCGTCGTTCAAGATGGCGTTGGCCTGGGCGATGCCGTAGAGGTCCTCCTCGTCGGCGGACAGGTATTGGACTTCGGTCGAAGCCCAGGGGGCCACGTCCACCCGCGCCACCTTGGCCTTCAGCAGCGTCGCCACGGCGGCGGCGTCCAGCACCTGGCCCGCCTCCAGCACCGGCTTGCCGGCCGCGTTGCTGGCGGCCCGGCGCAGCGTCCGTCCGATCAGGCGCTCTTCGCCACCCTCGCTCACCGGAAGCGAGTTGTGGACGCGCCGGAAGGGGGTCTCGACAAAGCCGAACTCGTTCACCTTGGCGTAGGTCGCCAAGGAGCCGATGAGCCCGATGTTCGGTCCCTCGGGCGTCTCGATGGGACAGATGCGGCCGTAGTGGCTGTGGTGCACGTCGCGCACGTCGAAGCCGGCCCGCTCCCGGGAGAGTCCCCCTGGGCCAAGGGCGGAAAGACGCCGCTTGTGGGTCAGCTCGGCCAACGGGTTGACCTGGTCCATGAACTGGGAGAGCTGGCTGGAGCCGAAGAACTCCTTGATCGCCGCCACCACCGGACGGGCGTTGATGAGGCTGGCGGAGGTGACCGTGGCCGGATCGCTGATCGTCATCCGCTCCTTGATGATGCGTTCCATCCGGATCAGTCCCATCCGGAACTGGTTCTGGAGCAGCTCCCCGACCGCCCGCACCCGGCGGTTGCCGAGGTGGTCGATGTCGTCCGCCGTCTGACGGTCGCGGGGGGCGTTGTTGAGCTCGATCAGCTTGCGCAGGATGGCGATGAAGTCGCCCTTCTCGAGGATGCGCAGGTCCCGATCGCGCACGCGCTCCAGGACGTCCTCGGGATCTCGACCCAGACGCTTGTCAACCTTGTAGCGTCCGACCCGGCCCAGATCGAAGCGGCGGGGGTTGAAGAAGAGGCTCTGAAGCAGGTTGCGCGCGTTGTCCACCGAGGGTGGGTCGCCCGGCCGCACGCGGCGGTAGAGCTCGAGCAGCGCGTCCTCGGCCCGGTTGGTCGTGTCCTTCTCGAAGGTGGACTCGACGTAGGGGTGCTCGGGGTTCGAGTCGACGTCGCCGAAGAGCTCCTTCAGCACCCGCAACTGGGCCTCATGATCTCCATCGGTGCCCTTCAACTGGGGCAGTTCGAGGGCCTTCAGGAGCACCGTCACGGGGAGCTTGCGCTTGCGGTCGATCTTGACCGTCATCAGGTCCTTGGTGGAGGTTTCGATCTCCAGCCAGGCGCCGCGGTTGGGGATGAGCTTGGCGCCGAAGAGCTTGCGGCCGGTGGCCGGGTCCTCGGCCGAGGTGAAGTACACGCCCGGGCTGCGCACCAGCTGGGAGACGACCACGCGCTCGGTGCCGTTGACGATGAACGTTCCCTCCTCGGTCATCATCGCGAAGTCGCCCATGTAGACCTCGGATTCCTTCAGCTCGCCCGTCTCCCGAACCGTGAGCCGGGTCCGGATTCGGAGCGGGGCGGCGTACGTCATGTCTCGATTGCGGCATTCATCAACCGAAAATTTGGGCTTGCCGAACTCGAAGTCGAGGAACTTCAGTTCGTAGTTCTTGCCTGTGTAGTCGGTGATCGGGTTGATTTCGTCGAAGAGCTCGCGCAGCCCCTCGGAGAGAAACCACTCAAACGAAGTTAACTGGGTCGAGATCAGATCCTTCAGCTCCACCAGGTTCGGGATGGCGCCGTAATTGCGGCGCGCGGGAGCCTTCATTTCTGAGATCATCACAGGGGCATCTCCTTAGAGGGCAAAAGGGCGCGCTGAAGGCATGGGCTGAGACAGCGGCCGGGCGTGCACGAACCGTCATAGTACCACCAATTGGCGCCAGACGTCCGGTAGCGCCACGCATGGCAACAAAGAGGACGGAAGGATTCGGAGGGGCCCCTGGGCCGGCCGGGCCGGGGTCACAAAAAAAGGGGAGGCGCCCCCCGGGCGCCTCCCTGCTGAAATGAACGGACCCTACTTGATCTCGACCGTGGCTCCGGCTTCCTTGAGCTTGGCGGCGGCGCCGTCGACGTCGGCTCGGCTCACGTTCTCGAGCACCTTGCCGGGAGCCGCGTCGACCAGGTCCTTGGCCTCCTTCAATCCCAACTGGGTGACCTCACGCACCGCCTTGATGACGTTGATCTTGCTTTCGCCGACCGCCGTCAGGGTGAGGGTGAACTCGGTCTGCTCCTCGGCCGCCTCCTCAGCGACGGCGACAGGGGCGGCGGCGGCGGGGGCGGCGGCGGCCGCCGCCTTGATGCCGAACTCATCCTCGATCGCCTTGATCGCCTCGACCACGTCGAGGACGCTCCAGCTCTTCAGTGACTCGACGAAATCCTTGGGGGTGACGGTGGCCATTTAGGCTGCCTCCAGTTTGTTCTTGTAGGCTTCGAGCAGCCCGACGAGCTGTTGTACCGGAGCCTGGATGGTCCCGACCAGCTGTGCGATCGGGCTCTGCAAGGTGCCCAGAAGCTGGGCTATCAAGACCTCTCTCGAGGGAAGGTCGGCGATCTGGCGGACCTGGTCGGGGCCCATCACGCGACCCTCCACCAGGCCGCCCATGATCTCCAGCTTGAGGCGGGTGGCACGAGACCATTCGCCCAAAAGACGCGAGGGGCTGCTGATGTCGTCGTATCCGAAGGCGATGGCCAGCGGTCCCTTGAGCGATTCCTGCCAGTCCGCGTGCCCGGCGTCGACGGCGGCGCGACGGGCGATGGTGTTCTTGACCACCCGGAACTCGACCGCCTGGCCGCGAAGCTTGGTGCGCAGCTCCTGAAGCTGGGCCACCGTCAGGCCGCGATAATCGGCCAGGACGGCCACCTTGGCGTTCCTGAGCTTACCGGCGAGCAGCGCCACCTGCTCGATCTTTTCTGGTCGGGCCATATAAAAACCTCCACGCCACAGACCGGCACGGAGGCCATGCCTCTGCGTGGAATGCCTGGACGGGAGATTAAGGCGCCCCGGCGCCACCCGTCGTCTGGGGCGAAGTTCGAGTATACCCGGCCCCGCCCCCCCGGGCGGCAGCCGGAGAGCGATCAGGCCAGGCTGAGTTTGGCCGCCTCTTTGACGTCGATCGGCACCGAGGGTCCCATTGTGGAGGTGAGGAAAAGGGTGCGCAGGTACTGGCCCTTGGACGCCGACGGCTTGTCCCGAACCAGGGCCTCGATCAGGGCCGCCAGGTTGCGCTCCAATTTGTCGGCCTCGAAGGAGACCTTGCCGATGGTGGCGTGCACGATGCCGAACTTGTCCGTGCGGTACTCTACGCGCCCCCCCTTCACCTCTCGCACGGCGCGACCGACGTCGAAGGTGACGGTGCCCGACTTGGGGTTGGGCATCAGTCCGCGCGGTCCCAGCACCTTGCCTAGCGGACCCACCTTGGCCATCAGGTCGGGGGTGGCGATGGCCACGTCGAAGTCGGTCCAGCCCTCGCTGATCTTCTTCACCAGTTCGTCCCCGCCGACATAGTCCGCGCCTGCGTCCTGGGCTTCCTTGAAGCGGTCGCCACCGGCGAAAACCAGCACCCGCAGGGTCTTGCCGGTACCGTTGGGGAGCGCGACCGCGCCCCGCACCATCTGGTCGGCGTGGCGCGGATCGACCCCCAAGCGGACGTGGGCCTCGACGCTGGCGTCGAAGCGGGCGGTGGAGGTGTCCTTGACGATCTCGCAGCCGCGCATCGGCCCGACCCCGTCCGGGGCTCCGACCAGAGCTTGTTCGAGCTGCTTCTGCGCCTCGAGGTAGCGCCGGCCGCGCTTAGCCAACGATTTCCAGCCCCATCGAGCGCGCGGTGCCCGCGATCATGGCCACGGCCCGCTCCAGGTCAAAGGCGTTGAGGTCGTCCATCTTGGCCTGCGCGATCACCACCAACTGGTCGTGGGAAACCTTGCCGACCTTGTCCCGATTGGCCTTGGCCGATCCCTTTTCCACGCCGGCCGCCTTCTTCAGCATCTGCACGGCGGGAGCGGTCTTCAAGATGAAGCTGAAGCTGCGGTCCTCGAAAATGGTGATCTCGGCCGGAATGACGTCGCCCTGTTGCTGGGAGGTCTTCTCGTTGTAGGCCTTGCAGAACTCCATGATGTTGATTCCGTGGGGCCCCAGCACGGTACCCACCGGGGGTGCCGGAGTGGCCTTCCCGGCCGCCAGCTCGATCTTGATCACCGTCCGAATCTTTTTCTTCGCCATCTCTTCTCTGTCTAGTGAACCTTCTCGACCTGGAGCAGGTCGAGTTCGACCGGCGTTTCCCGACCGAACATATTGACGAGGACCTTCAACTTGCCTTTCTCGGCGTTTATGTCGTCGACCTTGCCCAGGAAGTCGGTGAATGGACCATCCACCACGCGCACGTTCTCACCCACTTCGAAGTCGACGCGGATGGTGGGCGCCTCCTGCTTCATCTGCTTCAAGATTCCTGACACTTCTTTTTCGGCCAGCGGGACCGGCTTATTGCCCGAACCCACGAAGCTGGTCACCCCGGGCGTGTTGCGAACCACGTACCAGGACTCGTCGGTCATCTGCATCTTGACCAGGATGTAGCCCGGGAAGATTCGCTTTTGGACGTGGCGGCGCTTACCGTCCTTGATCTCGATCTCGTCCTCCATCGGCACCAGGACCTCGAGGATCTGGTCGTGCATGTCCATGGAGTCGATGCGCTTCTCGAGGTTCTTCTTGACCTTGTCCTCGTGCCCGGAGTAGGCATGGATGACATACCACTGCGCGATCGCGGCCGGTTCGGTCACTACGCTCGCCTTCTCGCTTGCCATATCTGTGCTCAAAAACCTTGCTGTCAGCTCACGCCGTAGATGACGTGTCTGGTGAACTGGGACAGACCGTAGTCAATCGCCCCGATGAAGGAGGCGATGACGGCCACCGTCGCGATCACGATCAGCGTGTAGCGGTAGAGCTCGGACCCGGTCGGCCAGCTCACCTTGCGCAACTCTTCGATCGCCTCGCGCAAGAAGCGAAGCACGGTCAGGTCCGAAGACTGCTCGCGCCGGGATACCATGGCCACCCCGGTTCAGCGGGTCTCGCGGTGATCGGTGTGGCGACGACACCAGCGGCAAAACTTCTTCAGATCCAGACGATCGGGATCGTTCTTCTTGTTTTTGACGGTGGTGTAGTTGCGGCGCTTGCAGTCATTGCACTGCAGGGTGATTATCGTTTCCATGCGTGTCTCATCTGCCGGGTGGAAAGAAACAAGCTTAGGCTAACCCAAGCACCGCCAATACTACCAGAAGCGGAACGGGATCCTGGTTCTCTAAGATTCCTGGCGTGACCAAGCCCGCCCTGGTGGTGCTGCACGGCGACCAGACCGGTGAGGAACTCCTCCTCGAGGCGCTCCAGCTGCTCGATCCCCAGCTGATCGGTCTGGAGCTTGAGCTGCACCATTTCGACCTCAGCCTGGGCACCCGCCGAGCCAGCCGCAACCAGGTCGTTCTGGACGCCGCGGCGGCGCTCTGCGAACACGGTTATGGCATCAAGGCGGCGACCATCACGCCCGACGCCACCACCGACGTCGGCTCTCCCAACGCCATCGTGCGCAAGGCGGTGAACGGCCAGGTCATCGTCCGCACCGGGCGACGGATTCCCGGCGTACGCCCGCCCCTCCCGGTCTACTCCCCGATCTCTGTCATCCGCATGGCCGTGGACGACGCCTACGGCGCCAAGGAGTGGCGCGAGGGACAGGACCTGGATGAGATGGCCTTCCGCACCGAGAAGCTCAGCCGTCGCACCGCCCGGACGGTGAGCGAATACGCCTTCCAGCACGCCGAACAGGTCGGGGCCACAGTCTTCGGGGGGCCCAAGTTCACCGTCAGCCCGGTCTACGAGGGCATGTTCAAAGAGGAGATGGATCGCGCCGCCGGCCGCCATCCGTCCGTTCCCTACGACCCCCAACTGATCGACGCCAGCTTTGCCCTGCTGCTGGCCACCGAGGGCAACGCGCTCGTCATTCCGGCCATGAATCGGGACGGCGACATCCTCTCCGACCTGGTCATGCAGATGTTCGGCAGCATCGCTGGCGCCGAATCCGTGCTGCTCTCCTTCGACGAGCAGTCCCAGATCAAGGTGGCCATGTCGGAAGCTCCCCACGGCACCGCGCCCTCACTCGAGGGCAAGAACGTGGCCAACCCCATGGCGATGATCCTGGCCACCGCCGCCATCCTCAAATACATGCCCCAGGCCGAGGCCCAGACCGCCTCCCGGGCGATCTACGAGGCCACCCTGGAGGCGGTCGGATCGGGGATCAGGACCTCCGACATGGGCGGGGAATGCAGCACCACCGACTTCACCCAGGCGGTACTGGGACGGGTACGGAGCAAGCTCGAGATCTGGGGAGCACTGGGCGCCTTCGGCGCCCACCAGCAGGAGTTGCTCTAGGTCTCCAGGCGCCGGAAGCCTTCGGCGTAGCGGAAGCCGTGCGGGGCACCCAGCTTGCCCATCCGCTCGAGCAGAATCTGGCGGGGCTGGTTCGGATCCTGATCCGGCTTTTCGAACTGGCTCTGGTGGCAGAGAATGGCCTTCAGCTTGCGCTCGGCATACTCACTCACATCGACCACGTGGTCAGGGTCGGTCAGCCCGCCGAACCAGACCTCGCGCACCCGGTGGGCTGCAAACCCTTCCTCCAGCAGTTCCCGGAAGGCGCGCGGGTTGCGCGAGTCGGGGTAGACCGCCGCCATCGCCGTCTCGCCCACGGCCAGGTGATCGGGATGGCTGGCCCCGAACATGGCGCCCAGGTTGCGGACCGGTGAGTGGGTCATGACCAGCTCAGGACGATAGCGGCGGATCTCGCGCACCAACTGGCGGCGCAGATCCAGATCCGGGAACAGGTGTCCGTCCGGTATGCCCAGGAAGGTGATCTCCTTCACCCCCAGCACATCCGCGGCGGCGCGCTGCTCCAGATAGCGGCGGGAGCTCAAATCGGCGTCCGAAACGCTCGGGTCCTCGCCCCCCTGGGAGCCGTCGGTGCAGATGACGTAGTTCACCTCCACGCCCTCCGCGGTCAGCTTGGCGATGACGCCGCCGAAGCCGAATTCGGGGTCATCGGGGTGAGCCGAGATGACCAGGGCGCGCTCGATCTTGAGGGGGTTGCTGGGGGCGGGGGGCGGAGCCTGATTCTCTTCTTTGACCACGGGTTCTAAAGTTACGGCACCGGGCATCCCCGGCGCCAACCGGGAGGGCCGGCAGGCTGCCCTATTCGATGCTCGCCACCTGGACCAGATTGGTCTGGCCGCTCTCTCCGACCGGGGTCCCGGCCACCAACACCACCTTGTCGCGGGAACGCACCAGGCCGCTGGCGCGGGCGGCGCGGGTGGCATTGGCGATCATGTCGTCGGTGTTGGTCCCGTTGACCACCTCCAGCGGAACCACTCCCGAATAGATGGCGGTGCGGCGCAGGATCTCGGGGTGGGGGCTGGCGGCCAGGATCGGAACCAGCGGTTTGGCCTTGGAAACGCGGAGGGCGGTGGCGCCGCTTTCGGTGAAGGCCACGATGGCCCGAGCACCGACCTGCTCGGCGACCTGGGAGGCGGCGGCGGCGATGGCCGTCGCGACGGTGTTCGCCGCCCACTGCCCGAGCCGCAGCCGGCGGTAGACGGGGTGACGCTCGGCGGCGCGGCAGATCTGGGCCATGGCACGCACCACCCGCACCGGGTGGGCTCCGATCGAGGTCTCCTGCGAGAGCATGACCGCGTCGCTGCCATCCCAGATGGCGTTGGCGACGTCGGAGGCCTCGGCCCGGGTCGGGCGGCTCGATTCGACCATCGATTCCAGCATCTCGGTGGCGGTGATGACGGGCTTGCCGGCTCGATTGGCGCGATCGATGATGTTCTTCTGGGCGGCGGGCAGCTCGGCCAGCGACATCTCCACCCCCAGGTCCCCGCGCGCCACCATGACACCGTCCGCGGCGGCCAGGATCTCATCCAGGTGGCGCAGCGCTCGCGCCCGCTCCAATTTGGCGATGATCGGCACCGTGGAGCGGACCGCCGAGAGGGCCCGGCGGCAGGCCTCGATGTCGGCCGCGGAGGTCACGAAGGACAGCGCCACGTAGTCGAATCCGAGGTCGGCGCCGAACTTCAAATCGTCCAGGTCCTTGGCCGTCAGGGAGGGCATCTGCAGATCCCGCTCGGGCACGGTGACGCCCTGATGCTCGCGCAGGACTCCGCCCTGAAGGACCTGGCAACGGGCCTGCTCGCCGTCGCTGTCGAGCACCCGGAGTTCGATCTCGCCGTCCTGGAGGAGGATCTTGTCGTGGCGCCGCAGCGCCTGCACCAATTCCACCTGGTTGATTTCGATGGCGCCGGCACTGTCGTCCACATTCCTGGTCGCGACGCGGAGCTTTTCGCCCCGAAGCAGCCTGATCGAACCCCCCGGCAGTCCCCCGATCCGAATCTTGGGGCCCTGCAGGTCCTGCAACAGGGCCACGTGACGGCCGCACTCGTGGGCCAGCTTTTTGACCGCCAGCAGGGTTCGCTCCTGCTCGGCGTGATCGCCGTGGGAGAAGTTAAGTCGGGCCACGTCCATGCCCGCACGGATCAGGGCCCGGAGCACCGCCGGAGGGGTGCTGGCCGGGCCCATGGTGCAGACGATGCGGGTCCGCCGGATCACGGCTCCGGCTGGCCGTCTTTGACCCAGCGCTGGCGCCCAACCTCGTAGAAGAGGGCGGCGGCGGCGGCGGAGGCGTTCAGGCTCGCCACCTGGCCGGCCATGGGCAGCCGCAACCTGACCTCACAGCGCTCACGGACGAGGCGGTGCACTCCCTGCCCCTCCCCCCCCACGACGACACAGATCTTTTGGGTCAGATCGAATTCCCAGGGCCAGGTCTCGCCCTGGGGATCAAGCGCAAGACACCAGTAGCCGGCGCGTTTCAGCGTCGACAGGGCTGAGGGCAGCCCGGCCACCTTGCAGATCCGGAGGTGCTCGCTGGCGCCCGCGCTGGCCTTCACCGCGACCGCCCCGACAGGGGCCGAACGGCGCTCCGGGAGGATCACCGCTCCCGCCCCGGCCGCCTCGGCCGAGCGCAGCACGGCGCCCAGGTTCTGGGGGTCCTGGATTCCGTCCAGGGCCACCAACAGCGTCAGGTCGAGTTTCAAAACCTGGCCCAGCTCAAAGAAGCGGCGCGGTTCCAACTCCGCCGCCACGCCCTGGTGGACGCCCGGGGCGATGAGGTCGAGGTCGTCCTGACCGACCGAGGTGACGACCGGCGCCAGCCGCTTGATCTCGTCCAGCCGAGGGTCCGGGTCCAGATTGGCCGCCAGCATGACCCGACGCAGATGACCAGCCCGGGCCGCTTCCAAGACCGGGTTGCGGCCGTGGATGATCTCTTTGGGCGGCCCCTGCGGGCTGCGGGCGGGGGAACTCTCGCGAAGACCAAAGGGGCGCCCGCCGGGGGTGCTCCGGGCGGGCCGTCGGGAGCGCCCGTCAGCCGCCGCCCGATCGCGTCGGTCGGGACCCAGGGCCGGTTTCCTCACTGGCCGAGGTTACCCCAACCGCCTTGGCGGAGATCGATCCCAGGTGGCCCGAAGGGATTCCGGCCGGGCTCCCGATCAGTCCGGGCAGCGGCTCAGGGGCGCGGTGCGATCTCCTCCAGCAGCGCCACGGCGTGAGCGGCGATGCCCTCCGAGCGGCCCAGGGCGCCCATTCTTTCCGGGCTGGTGGCCTTGACCGAGACCCGCGCCCGATCGACGCCGAGGGCGGCCGCGATGTTCTCTGCCATGGCGCCGAGGTGGAGACCCAGGCGCGGCTCCTGGGCGATCACGACGGCATCGACATTGATCAGCTGGTAGCCGGCCTCCGCCACCTGGCGGGCCGCGGCCGCCAGCAGTTGGGCGGAATCGATCCCGGCCAAGGCGGGATCGCTGTCGGGAAAGTGTTGGCCAATGTCGCCCAGCCCGCTGGCCCCGAAAATGGCGTCGATAACGGCGTGAATCAGGCTGTCGGCGTCGGAATGGCCCTCCAGGCCGGTGGGGTGGCCGATACTCACTCCACCCAGGACCAGCGATCGGCCGGGCGCCAGGCGGTGCGTGTCGTATCCGATTCCCACCCTCACCGGGGCGCCACCGCGAGCAGAGCTTCGATCAGATTCAGATCGCCGGGCGTGGTCAGCTTCAGGTTCGACTCCTCTCCCTCCACCAGGGCCACGCTGTGGCCACAGCGATGGACTATCTGGGCGTCGTCGTCGGCCAGCACGGCCTCCCGCTGCGCCCAGCGATGCGCCTCCTCGAGGACGGAGCGGGCAAAGCCTTGCGGGGTCTGCGCCCGAACCATCTGGGAGCGATCCAAACTCTCCACCACCCCCCCGTTGCGAACCTGCTTGAGGGTATCGCTGGAGGGCAGACCGGGAATCGCGGCGCCAAATTCGCCCGCTGCCACAATCACCCTTCGGACCAGCTCGGGCGAGGCCAGGGGACGGGCCACGTCGTGCACCAGCACCAGTTCACAATCGCCCAGGGCGCGCAGACCGAAGGCGACCGAATGCTGGCGGTGGTCCCCACCCGCCACCACCCGGACCGGCTTGTCGGGAGCCGCTCGGTCGACCTCGACCCGCATCGTCAGGAGGTCGGCCGGAGGAGCCACCACGATCACCTCCACCACCTCCTCCAGGGGCAGGAAAAGATCCAAGGCTCGCGCCACCAGGGTCCTTCCGGCGACCCGGAGCAGGCCCTTGCTGCCGCGTCCCAGCCGGGAGCCGGCGCCGGCCGCAGCCACCACCACCCCGACCCTGATCAAGTCGCGCTTTCCGTGTCCGGCGCCCGGCGCGGGCGGCGGGCGGGCGCCAGCGGCCCGGCCGGGAGGGCGAAGATCATCCGACCGGCGCTGGTTTGGAGCACCGAGGTGACGACGACGTCAATCGCCTCATTCAAGCTCCGAAGACCGTTGTCGACGACCACCATGGTGCCGTCGTCCAGGTAGGCCACGCCCTGGTCCTTCTGATTGCCGGCCTTGACCACCACCACGTGCAGAACCTCACCCGGGATGGCGATCGGCTTCATGGCATTGCCGAGATCGTTCAGATTCAGCACCCGCACACCCTCGACCTGGGCGACGCGACTGAGATTGAAATCGGTGGTCATGATGGCCCAGTTGCGGTTTTTGGCGGTCCGCACCAGCCGGGCGTCGACGTCCAGTTCACCCGAGGCGTCGTCGTCGAGCACCTCAAAGGTGGCCTCGGGCTCCTTTTCAACCAGGGTCAGGATGTCCAGACCGCGACGTCCACGAGCGCGTTTCAGATCATCGGCCGAGTCGGCCACCTGCTGCAATTCCTTCAAGACACTCCGCATCACGACCAGGGGAACGTCGACGAACCCGGTCCGGACCAAGTCCAGGATGCGGCCATCGATGATGACCGAGGTGTCCAGCAGGGCAGCCTGAATCCGCCGGCGGCCAGAGCCTCTCGCCTCTGAGACGCCGAACAGCGCAGCCAGCTCGGGCCGACGAGTCATCCCCAATTCGGCCCCCATCAGGGCCAAGAGCAGGGCCAGGATGGCGCTCAGCCCGACGCCGTAGGGAAAGGCGCGCACGAAATAGCCGATCAGGGCGGCCACCACCAACCCCACGATCATGCCCGCAACCCCCGAGAGCAGATCCGGCAGGGGGGTGGTGGCCAGGCTCAGGTTGACCCGGTGCCAGCCGCCCGTGACGTAGGGCGCACCCAGGTAGCAGAAGATCAGGCCTTCCAGGGAGGCGAGCACGACCACCATCGAGCTGCCCGGAGCGTGGACGTCTCCGGCCCGGATCATGGCGTACCCGAGCGCGAATCCTCCGATGGCGCCCAGAATCGAGGCCAAGAGGCGGATGACGGCCTCCGAGCGGGGCCGAGAGCGCCAACTCACGTCTGGGCTCCAGCCGGGCTGCCCGGGAAGGCCAGTGCGATCGCCTGGCGCAGGTCGCGCACCTCCACCAGATCGATCCCGGCGCGGGCGTGGACGGTGCCACGCGGGATCAGGGCCCTGGTGAACCCTCTCCGCTGAGCCTCGGTCAGGCGCCGCTCCAGTTGCGTCACCCGCCGCACCTCACCATTCAATCCCAGTTCGCCAATGGCAATGCAGCCGGCCGCGAGCGCAGCCTCGCGCAGATTGCCGGCCAGGCTCAGCGCCAGGGGCAGGTCGGCGGCCGGTTCGGCGACCCGAAAGCCGCCGGCCACGTTGGCGAAGACGTCGGAACTCGACAGACTGAGACCGGCGCGCTTGTCCAGCACGGCGATGACCATCTGCAACCGACTGGGGTCGATTCCGGTGGCGGTCCGTCGCGGCAGGCCGAAGGGGGTGCTGGATACCAGGGTCTGAATCTCCACCAAGAGCGGCCGGCTGCCCTCCAATGAGACCATGATCACGCTCCCCGGCGTCGGGCCCAATTCCGAAATCAGCGCCGCACCCGGATCCTGGACCTCGCTGAAACCCGCCTCTCCCATGGCGAATACCCCGATCTCCTCGGTCGAACCGAAGCGGTTCTTCTGGGCACGAAGGATCCGATACTCCTGCTGCCGCTCGCCCTCCAGGCTGAGGACGACGTCGACCATGTGCTCGAGGACGCGAGGGCCGGCGATGGAGCCCTCCTTGGTCACGTGCCCCACCAGGACCACCGGCAGGGCCGACTCCTTGGCCAGGCGCGAGAGCCGCGCCGCGCAGTCGCGCACCTGGGAGACACTGCCAGGAGCGGCGTCGACGGAGGCGTCGGCCACGGTTTGGATGGAATCGACTATCAAGAGGGCCGGCCGCTCAAGCTCGGCCGCGGCCACGATGCGATCGAGGTCGGTCTCCGCCAGGAGCCAGACCGCGGACGTCTCCGCCCCCAGCCGCCGCGCCCGCAGTCCGATCTGATGGGCCGACTCCTCGCCGCTCGCATAGAGCACCTTGTCCCCCGCTGTCGATGCCTGAACCGCCAGGTGCATGAGCAGGGTTGACTTGCCCACCCCCGGTTCACCCGCGAGCAGGATCACGCTCCCCGGCACCACCCCTCCCCCCAGAGGGCGGTTCAACTCCTCCCAACCCAGTCGCATGCGGGGGTTGTCGGAAAGGTCGATCTTGGACAGCTCAAGGGGCACCGCAGAGGGTCGCCCGGCGCCCGCGCGCGCGGCCTGGGGCCGCCGCGCCAACTGCAACTCCTCGAGCGTGTTCCAGGCCCGACAGTGGGGACACTGTCCGGCCCAGCGCAGCGATTCACCGCCGCAATCACGGCAGACGAAGACCAGGGATGGTTTGGACATGTGCTTTTAGCTATCCGAATCGTGACCGAGCGGGTAGGTCGATGACAAAGTTTTACAGAGCGGGAGGGGAATCGATTTCACTCCTGGACTCTAATCATGGGGTAGCCGTCCGCCGGCGCCGCCCCTGCCCCCCTAGGGGCGGTGCCACCTCCCCACCCGGAGCGCCAATCCGCCGACAGGGCGGCCTCGCCGACCCGGGATGGGGTGGAATTCAGCCCCACCCGTGGCTCCGCGGCGATTCGGAGCCCGGTTGGTATCGCATCCTCAAGCATCCAGCCCAAAGCCCGCCAGGTGCTGGCGGAAGGCCCGAGGGACAAATCCAAAGCTGGATTCGACCGCGTCGAGGCGGCTCACGTTGTCGGATTCGAAAAGCTCCAGGGCGGCCGGGGTGAGGGGCGGATGGGCCAGCAGCGCGGACATCACGCGCGCCGGAATCCGGGCGGCCCAGAGCGGCAGCGGTAGTAGCAGGCGCCGACGGCCCTGGGCCCGGCAGATGGCCTCCAGCACCTCTTTGAAGGTCAGCTGCTCGGCGCCCCCCAACTCGATCGAACGACCGAGCAGGCTGCGGTCGTGGACGGCTCGATCCAGACAGGTGAGCAGGTCCTGAACGTGGAGGGGCTGAAAGCGCACCCGGCCGCCGCCCAGCAGGGGGATCACGGGCAGGCGCTGGGTCAAGCGGGCCAGGGCGGCGACGAACTCCGCCCCCTCGCCAAAGAGGACCGATGGCTGCAGAATCACGTGCGCAATGCCGCTCTCCCGCACCGCCTGCTCCATGCCGTAGCGCGTCGCCATGTAGCTACCTGGGGCGGCCGGGTGGGTGCCCAGCCCGGACAGCAGCACGATCCGAGCCACACCCGCCTGGGCGGCCGCCGCCATCAGGTTCTGAGTTCCGATGCGATTTGCCTGGTCATACGCACCGCGATAGGGCTCGCGGTTGTTGGCCACCAGCGCGGCGGTGTGAATAACCACCTCGATGCCGCGCAGCGCCGCCGTCAATGACTCCGGCCGCAGTAGGTCGGCCTGCACCGGCTGCACCGCGGCCGGGAAGGCAATGCCGGCCGGCCGACGCAACATGGCTCGCACCTGATGGCTGGCTGAGAGGCGCATCACCAGGCGGCGACCGACAAAACCTCCCGCGCCGGTGATCAGAACCATGGCCAACCCTCATTCTGACCACGCCGGGTGGCCAGAAGTCCCGAGGCAAACGCCGCTGGCGTCTAGCTGGGATCTGGAACGGCCGGGGCCACCCCCTCGACGGCGCCCTTGGCGGTGACGTTGAAGGTCAAGCCGCCCTCTCCGTCGAGGTCGATCTCAATCGAGTCGCCGCGGCTCAGGCGTCCGCGCAGCAACTCCTCCGAGAGCTGATCCTCGATCCGGCTGGTGATCACCCGGCGCAGCGGCCGGGCACCGAACTGGCGATCAAAACCCTCGCGGGCGAGCAGATCCCGAGCTCCGGAGGTCACCGTTACGTGCACGTTCTGCTCCACCAAACGCTGGTCCAGCCGAGCCAGGAGCAGGTCCACAATCTGCCGCACCTGTTCGGGCGTGAGCGGCTTGAAGGTCACGACCGCATCCACCCGGTTCAGGAACTCGGGCCGGAACAGAACCTTCAATTCCCGCCCGATTCGGTCCTGCATGATCTTGTGGCGACGATCGGCCTCGTTCTCCTCCGCCGCCAGCGCCGACTGGAAACCGAGGGCGGTCTGGGCCTGGTTGATGTCCCGCATACCCAGGTTGGAGGTCATGACGATGACGGTGTTGGCGAAGCTCACCATCTTCCCTTTGGCATCGCTGAGACGGCCATCCTCGAGGATCTGAAGAAGCATGTTGAAGACTTCCGGGTGGGCCTTCTCGATCTCGTCGAGAAGAATCACCGAGTAGGGGCGCCGACGCACCGCTTCGGTCAACTGCCCGCCCTCGTCGTAACCGACGTAGCCGGGCGGGGACCCGACCAGCCGCGCCGTCGTGTGCCGCTCCATGAACTCGGACATGTCGAGCCGGATGATGGCGTCCTCGGAATCAAACATGAACTCGGCCAGCGCCCGCGCCAACTCGGTCTTGCCGACTCCGGTGGGACCCAAAAAGATGAAGGAGCCGATTGGGCGTCGGGGGTCCTTGAGCCCGGCCCGGGCCCGGCGCACGGCCTGGCTGATGGTCTTGATGGCCTCGTCCTGACCCACCACGCGGTGATGGAGCTCTTCCTCCATCCGCAGCAGCCGGCTCGTCTCCTCTTCGACCAGGCGTGAGACCGGAACCCCCGTCCAGGCGGCCACGATCTGGGCAATGTCCTCCTCGCCCACATCCGGAACGGTCTCGCCCAAGCCCTCGCGCCACTCCGCCTCGCGCAGCGAGTACTGATCCTTCAGCTTCTTTTCCCGGTCCCGGACCGAGGCGGCGCCCTCGTAGTCCTGGTTGGCGATGGCGTCCTCCTTCTCCACCTGCAGGCTTTTGATCTCCTTTTGGAGGGCCTTCAGATCGTCGGGAGTCGTGGTCAGCTTCATCCGCACCCGGGCCGACGCCTCGTCGATCAGGTCGATGGCCTTGTCGGGCAGCGCCCGGTCCGCCACGTAGCGGTCCGAGAGCACGACGGCGGCGCGAACCGCGGCGTCAGTGATCCTGACGCGGTGGTGCTTGTCGTAGAGGGACTTGACCCCGTTCAGGATGTCGATCGTCTCCAGCAGCGTCGGCTGATCGACAAAAACGGGCTGGAAGCGGCGCTCCAAAGCCGCGTCCTTCTCGATGTACTTGCGGAACTCGTTCAGGGTGGTGGCGCCGATGCACTGTATTTCGCCTCGCGCCAGCGCCGGCTTGAGGATGTTGGCGGCGTCGATGGCGCCCTCGGCCGCCCCCGCGCCAACCAGCGTGTGCAGCTCATCGATGAACAGCACCACCTCGCGGCTGGAGCGGATTTCGTCCAGGATCTTCTTCAGCCGCTCCTCGAACTCACCTCGATACTTGGTGCCCGCCACCAGCGCGCCCATATCCAAGGTCAGCACCCGCTTGTTGTGCAGCGATTCGGGTACGTTGCCGAGCACGATCTGCTGGGCCAGGCCCTCCGCGATCGCGGTCTTCCCAACCCCAGGCTCGCCGATCAGGGCCGGGTTGTTCTTGGTCCGGCGGCTGAGGATCTGGATGACGCGTTCGATCTCCATCTCCCGGCCGATGACCGGATCGAGCTGATCCTTGTGCGCCATCTCCGTCAAATCACGGCCGAATTGATCCAGCAGGGGTGTCTTGGATGGCTTCTTGGGGGTCGGCTCGGACTCGTCCACACTGGTGTCGTGGAGCAGGCGCTCGATCTCCGAGCGCACCTTCTCCAAATTGGCTCCCAGGTCCTCCAGCACGTGGGCGGCGATGCCCTCACCCTCGATCAGGAGCCCGAGCAGGAGGTGTTCGGTGCCGACGTAGTTGTGCCCCATCCGCCGAGCTTCCTCGAAGGAGATCTCGATGACCTTCTTGACCCGCGAGGTGGGAATGATCTGCTGGATGATGATGCGCTCGTTGCGACCCAGCACGGAATCGATCGTCTGCCGCACCTTTCCGATCTCAACCCCGAGGTTGTTGAGCACCTTGGCCGCCAGCCCTTCACCCTCGCGAAGCAGACCGAGCAGGAGGTGTTCTGTCCCGATGTAGCTGTGGTGGGACCTCTCCGCCTCCTCCTGGGCAAGCGTGAGCACCTTCTTGGCCCGCTCGGTGAACCTCTCAAACGGATACAACTGGATACCTCCAACGGCAGCGACTAGGTGTGACAGACACCTCCTCGTCCATGCTTTGGGGACGCCACCGGCGCCCCTCTGCCTAATATAACCTCCGCATTCGTCCAGGGATTTCATTCCTAAGGGAGACGCCTTTGGCCCTCCGCCAACGGCTGCCGGGGCAGTTGCCGGTCGTCTTCGCGGCCCTGCTTCCGATCCTCTTCATCCCTACTTCGGTCGACGCCTACATACTCCCTCGGGCAACGCTGGTTTTCGTCTTCGCCCCCCTCCTTTTCGGCCTGGGAGCGCTTTCCGGCGGGCGTCTCGGTGAGCTGCGCCTTCCGGCCCTGGCGGTGGTCGGCGCGGCGATTCTCGCCTGGGCGCTGTCCCCCGCCCCGCAATTGGGTCTGGTCGGCGCCTACGGGCGATATGAGTCGGTGCTGATGCGGATCTGCTACGTGGGCCTGTTCTTCGGTGCCGCCTGGCTCAAGGGTCCACACAACAAGAGGACGGCAGGGCACTCGGGCACGAGCCCGGACACGGTCGTCAAGGGCCTTCTGATCGGGGCCTCGATCGTCGCCTTGGAGGCCATCTACGAGGCCGTGACCAAGTCGCTGCCGGTCCCCGACGGCAACCTGGGCCAACACAACCTGCTCGGGATCCTGCTCGGCATGGCCCTCCCCCTGGCCGTGGAGCGCGGACTGAAGGGCTGGCGCTGGCTCCCCCTGGTCCCGATCCTGGGGCTGGGTCTGTACGCGTCCGAGTCGCGCGGCGGCTGGCTGGCGGCCCTGATCGGAATGATCGTGTTGGTGCTCTGGCTGGTGCCGCGGCGGCGCCTCTCGCTGACCCTGGGGACGGGACTGGCGTTGATCGCGGTGGCCGCCGTGATCTTCGCCGCTTCACCCCTGCACAACCTCAACAACGACCCCGGCACGGCCCGCCTCGGGGTCTGGCGCGATTCCATCGGCCTCATCGCCGCGCGTCCCCTCGAGGGCTGGGGCGAGGAGGGATTCGGGCTCGCGTTCGGGCACTGGCAAACGCAAGACTGGCAGCCGGGGAGCAACTTCGACCGCGCCCATTCGGTCCCCCTCGACCTCCTCGCCAGCCAGGGAGCGCTGGGTCTGGGGGCATGCTTTTGGTTCTGGGTGGTGCTCTGGCGGCGTCTCGGGCGGGCGCGGTCTCGATCCCAGGCCGGGCTGGTGGCGGCCCTCGCCGCCTACACCGCCTGGGGCCTGGTGAACTTTGATTGGGCACCGGTTACGGCCATCTTCTGGCTCCTCGGCGGGCTGGCTTGGGAACCTCCCCCGCCCCGTTCGCCCGGGCGCCTACGCCTGATCCCCGCGCTCACGCTCGTGCCGCTGGGAGCGGCCCTGATCGCATTTGCGCTCCTGGCCCAGGTCGCCGACCTCGCCTACTACGCGGACCAACCTCGGTTGGCGGCTCGACTCGATCCTCTCCAACCCAAGTACCACGCGGCGATCGGGACCTATCAGGAGCTGCAGCGGGCGGCCGACCTGCACGATCCCGACCCTGACACGTACGTGCGGCTGGGCCAGATGGAATCCGATCCAGCTCGGGCCGCAGCTGACTACCGACGCGCTCTGGCCATCTATCCCTTTGATGTGAGCGCACGACGGCTGCTGAACCGACAAGCGTCGACCGGGCCAGCGGCTCGATGAGACCCGGCACCCGCCTAGCCCTGATTTTGGTGGGGCCGGACGCGAGCCCTTGTGTACCGGGGCAAGAGTGGCAGCTGCACGCGAAGCTCGGTAGCCCGGTGGGTGGCGACAACGGATCAGATGCCAACACTTGCCCGGACATTAAGGCCCTACGCGCCTTGGCGGAGGGGCCTGCTGGTGAGCTTTGATCGCCGGCGGTGAAGCCTTATCTCGGAGCAGACCTCGCAATCCCTACGAGACCCAAGAGACCCAATTGGTTGGGCTCGTGCCTAGGAGTCGTCCTCTTCGTCGAAGTCCCAGGTGCTGCGCTCCGAAGTCCGGTTGGTCTGGCCGGCGGGGGCGTTGCTCAACTGCTTTAGGGACAACGAGATGCGGCGCCGGGCGGTGTCGATCCCGATCACCTTAACCTCAATCTCCTCGCCCACCTTGAGCACGTCCTCGGTTCGCTCGACGTGGTCCCAGGAGAGCTCGGAAATGTGGAGCAATCCCTCGATGCCAGGCATGATCTGAAGAAAAGCGCCGTACTTCTTGGTCTTGGTGACCGCGCCCTGGACCAGTGTTCCGACCGGGACGGTTGAAACCAAGCGTTCCCAGGGGTCCTGCTGGAGCTGGCGTAGGGAGAGCGAGATGCGGTTCTGATCCGGATCCAGCTTGATCACCTTGACCTCGACCTCATCACCAAGCTGGACCACGTCGGTCACCCGGCTGACCCGATCCCAGGAGAGTTCGGAGATGTGGATCAGGCCGTCGGCGCCGCCGATGTCGACGAAGGCGCCGTAGCTGGTCAATCCGGAAACCGCGCCGCGCACTGAATCGCCCACCTTCATCCGGCTGAACAGATCCTCGCGCTTACGGGCGCGATCCTCGTCCTCGGCCGCCTTCTGGCTGACGATGAGACGGTTGCGCTTGCGGTTGACCTCCAGGATCTTGGTTGGAATCCGCTGCCCGACCAGCTGCTCCAGGTTGCCGGCGAACATGCGTGCGACCTGGCTGGAGGGCAGAAAGCCACGCAGGCCGAGAACGTTCACGATCAGGCCGCCCTTGTTCTGTTCCCTGACCTCGGCCTCCAGAACCTCGCCCGCCTCCTGCTTCTCAGCGGCGGTGAGCCAGGTCGTTTCAGCCCGGGCCCGGCGCAGCGAGAGGACGACGTTGCCCTCCTCGTTCTCCGGCTGGAGCACGAAGACCTTGATCGTCTGACCGGGGTGTAGATCGGTGTCCTCGCCCCGAAAGCCCAATTCCTTGCCCGAGATCACACCCTCGGCCTTGGAGCCGATGTCGACCAGCACCTCGTCCGCATCGACGCGGACCACGATCCCGTCGACGATGTCGCCGTGTTTTGGGGTACCGAAGGCGTCCTCGTCGTCGCGGAGGTAGTCCGCCATGGTCATTGCCGAGGTGTCGGACTCTTCCTCGGTCAAAACGGCGCTCAAATCATCGGACAAGTCTGGATGTGCCCCCTAGAGAAGTATTGGTGTGGTCTTGGTCGTCAAGTTGCTGAAGCCAAACCGAAGCCACATGATAGCAAGCTGGAGGCGCCTGCGCCGCCTCCGGCCGGGGCCTGTGGAAATGTACCGAGGCGGCCGAGAAATCGGATACGTCTAGGACACTTCCTTAACCACCGGCTGGACGTCGTCCAGGATCTCCTCCAGCTGGCGCGCGTCCAGCGTCTCCTCCTGCTGCAAGCGCTCGACCACCCGGTCCATGTTGGGCCGCTGCTCCGTCAAGATGCGCCGCGCCGTGTCGTAGCCCTCGGAGATGATCGACTTGACCTCCTCGTCGATCACCGCCGCCACCTCTTCCGAATAGGTGCGCTGCTCGCCCAGGTCCCGGCCCAGGAAGACGAGTTCCTCTTTGTGGCCCATGGTCACCGTCCCCACCTTCTCCGACATGCCCCATTGGGTGACCATGCGGCGCGCCATCTGGGTGGCCCGCTGGATGTCGTTCTCGGCTCCGGAGGTGACGTCCCCGAAGACCACCTCCTCGGCCACCCGGCCACCCATGATGCCGGCGATCTGCTGCTTCAGCTCCTCCTTGGAGATGAGGTACTTATCCTCCGCGGGCAGGCTCAGGGTCCAGCCCAGCGCCATCCCGCGGCTGATCACCGAAATCTTGTGCACGGGATCGCACAGGGGCAGGGAACGCATGACCAGGGCGTGGCCGACCTCGTGGTAGGCGATGACCACCTTCTCCTTTTCGGAGATGCGGCGCGACTTGCGCTCGGGGCCCGCGATGACCCGCGCGATCGCCTCCTCCAACTCCACCATGCCGATCACCTTCGCATTGGCGCGCGCCGCCAGGATGGCGGCCTCGTTGATGAGGTTGGCCAGGTCAGCACCGCTGAATCCGGGCGTCTGGCGGGCCAGCACCTCCAAGTCGACGGTCGAGTCGAGGGGTTTGTTCCTCGCGTGCACGTCCAGAATCTGGCGCCGGCCCTTGATGTCGGGGCGATCCAGGGTCACGTGGCGGTCGAAGCGCCCCGGCCGGAGCAGGGCCGGATCCAGCACGTCGGGGCGGTTGGTGGCCGCGATCACGATCACGTGGGTTCCGGTCTCGAATCCGTCCATCTCCACCAGGAGCTGGTTCAGGGTCTGCTCGCGCTCGTCGTGACCGCCGCCCAGGCCGGCTCCGCGCTGGCGCCCGACGGCGTCGATCTCGTCCACGAAGACGATGCAGGGGCTGTTCTTCTTGGCCTGATCGAAGAGGTCTCGCACGCGACTGGCGCCGACGCCGACAAACATCTCCACGAATTCCGAACCGGAGATGCTGTAGAAGGGCACTCCGGCCTCGCCCGCGACCGCCTTCGAGAGCAGCGTCTTACCGGTTCCAGGCGGGCCCACCAAGAGCACGCCCTTGGGGATCTTTGCTCCCAGGGCCACGAACTTTTCCGGATACTTCAGGAATTCGACGATCTCGCCCAACTCCTGTTTGGCTTCGTCGACCCCCGCCACGTCGGCAAACGTGATGCCCGGCTTGTCCCCCGCGATGAGTCGCGCCCGGCTCCGCCCGAAGGACATCGCCTGATTGTTACCGCTCTGGGTCTGACGGAGGATGTAATACATGAAGCCTCCGATCAACAGCAGCAGGATGACGTTGGGCAGCAGCGCCTCCAGGTATCCACTCCCACCCGAGCTGCTGTAGGACGTCTCCACGTGCTCTTTGGAGAGCGTGTCGGCCAGGTTGCCGGGCCCCGAATCCGAAAGCTGGACGTCATGCGTGGTTCCGTCCTGAGCCGTGGCGGTGGCCGTGGTGCCCTTGATGGACACCGACTTGACCTGCCCGGAGCTGGCCTGTGAGAGCAGGTAGGAATAGGACCAACCCCCTCCCTTGCTGCCACTTTGGATCGACTGCCAGGTGAAAAGGAAGACGGCCACCAGTACGAAGCCGAGAAAGATGTAAAAGAGGGTGGAGCGCGGGATTCGGCTCAAAAATTAGATCTCCTGAAAGGCTGCTTGAACCGATCCTACCACCGCCGGACCGCCGCCCCATCCATCGTCACATGCCAGCTGGGTCCGGGCGCGCGGCTGGCACCGCCAGCTTCGAATTCGGTCGATACGGCCAAGCCTGGGATCCAGGCCAGATGACCCCCGCAAAAGACCAGCGGCAGGTGGTCTCGGACGGCCCGCGGCACCTTCGCATCGGTCAGGATGTCCTGCAGTTTTCGGGTTCGGCCGCCCGGTGCAACGCGCAGGCGCAGACCAGGCGAACGGTAGCCTACGCTCAGCCGATCAGCGCTGTCCCAGCGGAGGTGGACCGCCTGCGGTTCGTCACAACCCCAGCACTCCCGCAGGCACAGTCGGGGCACCGCTGGAGTCGCCACCGCGCCGCGGCCGCCCAGGCTGATCACCGCCACGCGCTCTTGGGTGACCACGAACGTCCGCTGGCCGGGCAGGTCCAGACGTTGACCGGGCCGCCCCGCCAGGCTCAGGCGATCCATCGCCTGCAGATGGCGCCGGCCCAGCGCCGGCATCTCTCCGTAGAGTTGGCGGTAGGCCTCCAGGCGCACCAACTCGGGCTCGGCCCGCAATCGAGCGCGATCGCCGGCCGCCTGGGCCGCCCTCTGCTCCACCGCGGCCTGGACCTGGGTCGCCCGGGCGGCCACCCCGAGCAGGCGCTGGCTGATGCCCGGTGCATCCGCCTCCAGCCGTGGCAGCAGGACGTGGCGAACGTAGGCCCGTCGAAAGCGCTGGGTGTCGAAGTTGCTCGGATCCTGCAACCAGTCCACGCCTCGCGCGGTCAAAAACGACAGGATCTGGCGGCGCCAGACCCTCCGCAACGGTCGCACAATATCGCCTCTCGATTCGGGCATGCCGCGCAGCCCCGCCAGCGCGCTACCTCGCCAAAGATGCATGAGGACTCCCTCCACGACGTCGTCGGCGGTGTGCCCGAGGGCGATCAGATCGGCCCCGGCGGCGATCCGGGCCCGGGCAAGGAAATCATGTCGGGCGACGCGAGCAGCTGCCTGCAGATTGCCCTTTCGAAGCGGTCCCGTTCTTCGCTCCCTCCACAGTTCGACCCCGAGCCGGGTGCAGAGCTCGCCCACAAAGGCAAGGTCGGACTCCGATCCGGGCCGCAGGGCGTGGTCAAAGTGGGCCGCGCAAACGGGCAGACCGATCTCTTTGAGCCAGACCAGGAGGGCGGTCGAATCGGGGCCGCCGGACAGCGCGACCAGCACCCGGACGCCGGCCGGAGGCGCCGTGGCCAGAGTCAGTGACGCGGCCCGGGATGGTGGCGGAGTGCCCGCCGCAGTCGGCGCTCGGGTGTGCACACCGGAGTGCCCGTCAGTGAACATTGCTCCGCTCGGCTGCGCCTCCGAGTTCACCTGTCTGACCCCCGCGATGGGTGGCGGCGGGTGGGATCGAACCACCGACAACACGATTATGAGTCGTGTGCTCTACCACTGAGCTACGCCGCCAGCGCCGGTTGTCAGCGGACTGCTTTGGCCCTCGCGCTGAGCTTGCGCCGCTTGACCCGGTGCTTGGCCAAGGCCACGCGCTTTCTCTTATTCATGTTGATTTCCTAAATCCTCGCTTTGGGCGGACCACCTAACGGAGTCCTTGGGCGCTACCCGAGGCGCCGCCGACAAAGTATACGAAGGCCCGGGACCACCCTCGCCGGTTGGTCCCAGCCCCCAAAGGTGGCCCTTCCTCGCGCGTCGGACCGACCACGAGCTGGCGTCGGACTGGAACCAGTGCCCGCTGCCAGTGGTTTCGGCATCCGGCCAGCTCCTGGGCCGCGCTGATCGTCTGCATCGTAGCCCCGGTGGTCGTCATCGCCTCCATCCTCTTGGAATCCCCGATCGGTCCAGGCCTGGTTCATCGGTGGTGCCCACGGGCGGTGGCCAGCGGTCGGCGCGGCGCACGGTGGCCACGGTCACCGGGGCCCCGGATGAGACTGGCGCTGGGGACAGCCTGACCATTCAACTCCGGGTGGCTGCCCGCAGCCATCTGACCCGTCCGCCGGCCGACCCCCGGAGCCCGCTCCACCTGGCTCGTAGTTCCGGGCATCGAGAGCCGACCCCCTCAGCTCGATCAGCCCTGCCGGGTGGACAACCGCTGCGGAGCCGAATCAGACGCCCCCAAGCCAGCTTCCAGAATCCGGCATGACGGCAATTTGGCGGACAAGTCAATTAGCCTCTCCGCACCCGTGCAACCCAATTACCTTCACGCACGCTTTCGCGGCCCTCGACGCCTGCTGGTGGTCTATCTCGCCTACGGCCTCGGACCTCTCGCCGCCCTGACTGCGGGCGCCATCGTCACATCCCGCGAAATGGCCACCAGCCAGGCGGTTGCCAACCAGGTCCTCCTTTTCGCCCTTGGCCTCGCGGGCGCCATCGCGCTGGCCACACTCGTCGGTCTGCTGATCCTGAGGCGGGCGCTGGGATCAGAGGCGGAGGCTGAGAGCGCCCGCCGCCAGGCCGAGGGCCACCTCCGGGTGATCTTTGAGAACTCCGCCCTCGGCATCTGCACGGTGGGTCTGGACGGGCGCATTAAGACCGCCAACCCGGCCCTCGAAACCATGCTCGGCGAGGAGGGCCGACCGCTGCCGGGCCAATCCTACCGGGCCTTGACGCATCCCGATGACGTCCCCGATTCCGATCGCATGTACCAGCGCATCCAGCGCGGCGAGGTCGACTCCCTGTCGATCGACAAGCGCTACCGAAGAACCGACGGGTCCGAGTTCTGGGCCAGCGTCACCGTCTCCGGCTTCCGCGGCGAGGACGGCCAGCTCCAATACTTCGTCTCTCTGGTGGAGGACATCCAGACGCGCAAGGAAGCCACCGAGCAGCTGCAGAAACTGAGCAACGACAAGAGCCACTTCGTATCCATGGTGAGCCATGAGTTCCGTAACGCATTGACCGGGATTCGGGGCTTCAGTGAGACGATTCGCGACGAGGCCCTGTCACCCGACGACGTTCACGACTTCGCCAACGAAATCAACCGGGAGGCTCAACGAATGTCCCGCATGATCTCGGAGCTGCTCGATCTGGAACGCATGGAGTCGGGTCGCGCCCAGTTGCGACGAGCTCCCCTGGACCTGGCCGAACTCGGATCGGCGGCCCTTACCCGCGCCCAGGCGACCACTGACAGACACCACTTCCGCGTCGTCGCGAGCGACAACCTGCGTCCGCTGGAGGGAGATGTGGACAAAATCACCCAGGTCCTCGCCAACCTGCTCGGGAACGCCGTCAAGTACTCCCCGGAGGGGGGCGAGGTCCTGTTGACAATCGCGGCCGGCCGGGGTGGCGCTGAAGTCAGCGTCAGCGACCACGGGCTCGGGATTCCGGCAGCGGATCTGGGCCGCGTGTTCGAACGCTATCATCGCGTCGAGTCGGGAGAGCACCGGTACATCGAGGGCACCGGGCTGGGGCTACCGATCGTCAAATCCATCGTCGAATTGCATGGCGGACGGGTCGGCGTCGTGAGCCGCGAGGGTGAGGGCTCCACCTTCACATTTGAGATACCTTGGCCGGCGAACTGATCCTCATCGTCGACGATGAGCCCTCGATCAGGAGGCTGCTCAGCGGCCACCTGCTGCGCCGCGGCTACCGGGTGGTGGTGGCACGCGACGGGACCGAGGCCCTGCGCTTTTTCAAGGAGGAGACGCCCAACCTCCTGATCACCGACCTCAACATGCCCGGTTTGGGCGGATTAGACCTGTTGCGCCACCTGAAGGCGGTGGATGGGTTGGGGCCGGTGACCGCGACCATGATCATTTCGGGGACCAAGAATTTCGCCCCCACCCACGGAGATCCGGTGGCGGTCGACGATTCACTCAGCAAGCCCATCGACATGGCCGAGTTCTCGCTCCGCGTAAAACGAGTCCTCCGACTGGCCGCCGAGCGGGCGGCTTCCGCCGAATAGCCGAACCGGGCTACCCGAGGCGGTGGTGGCGAGGGGCTTTCGGGTCAGCGGTCGGGTCTGAATTCCAACAGTGTGGAGCTGCCGCTACTCGAATCCAGGGGCAGGTACACGGTGTGGGTCAAGGTGTCCACGCCAACGGTGTGGGCGTCAGCCCCCACGCGGGCCAGAGCCATCTCCTTGACCCGCAACCCGGAAGTGTCGTACACGGCCAGGATGCCACTGTTGGAAGCCACATAGAGTCTGTGCAGGCCCGGGTCGAGCGCCACCACATCGGGGCCGTTGCCCGTGCTCAACGTCTGCAGCACCTTGCCTGACTGGAGGTCCAGAACCTCGAGTCGGTTGTTGAAGGCGCAAGCCACGAAGGCCCGGTGACGGCCGCTCTGGTCGATCTGGATACCGTGCGGCCACTGGCAACCGGGCAATGCGTAGCGGCGGTGGACCAGGTGGGAGGACGGGTCGAGGGCGACCAGTTGGCGCTGGTTTCCCAGCGACACGTATATGGTCCGACCAGCGGGGTCGTAGATGGTGTTGCCGATGCCAAGGCCGAGCCGCACCTCGCCCAGGCTCCGGAGCGAGGTGGCCGAGATGACGGTGTCGCCCATACCCGCACCATCGGTGACGAAGACCATCCTGCTGGAGGGCGCGTAGGCGATCCCGTTGGGGGCCTCACCGACCCCAATCGTGGCCACCACGGCCAGGCTCTCGGTGTCGGCGGCGACCACCTGATTGGTGGTGGTGGCAGTCGCCAGCACCAGGTGGAGTTCGGGCGCCAGGGCGATGCCATGCACGCTGCCGACACCCTTGATAAGACCCACCACGCGCTGGGCTCGCGTGTCGAACACCACCACCTGGCTCTGTCCCAGATCGGCCAGGTAGAGACGGCTGGTGGCCGGATCGAAGGCCTGGTAGTCCCAGCGATAGGTGGGACCGGGAAGCGACCCCGAGGGCAACCTGGTGTAGCCGGTGAGGGAAGCCGAGGTCCCCGCCGCTCGCGCCGTTTGGGAGCCGCAGCCCAGGGCCGCCAGCCCCAAGGCGGCGACGCCGACCAGGGCCAGGGACCGGCGCCATGGAAGGCTTCTGCAACTTGGCCTCGCCGTCATTAGCGCCCATGATGACGCCGCCCGCCGACCTCGCGGCGCGCCGATGAGTTGGATGGACCGGCGAGGGCGGCGGAAGGGGAATCGAAGGCACGCCATTCTGTTCGCCGCAAACCATGGATGAAGGTTTCGCGGCGTGAGCAGCGCGCCCTCGGATGCGTCGGCCACCGATGCCACACCGGCCCCGACCTTTAAGTCCGTGGACGTGGACGGGGGCAGCGTGCGCCTCGCTTCGGTGTCTGAACTGCAGGCGGCGGAGGCCGCTGCGAAGGCTTTGGCAGCGCAATTGGAATCCGATTCGAAGGGAGCGGCGGCCGATTATTGGTCCCAGTCGGCCGCAGCGGGGCACGATCCTGGCCGCCCGGCGCACGGGTTAGCCCTCCGGAGCCCTCGCCCCCGCCCTTGGGCAGCTTGACCAGATCCAGGCCGGAGCAGTCGCCGATGAAGCCAAGATCGCGGCCATCGAAGCTGACGGGCACCATGGCCTGGGCGGCTTGGTGCGACGGATGGGCGATGCGCTCGCCCGGGCAAAGCTCGCATCGGAGGAGACGACCCTGCAGAGCCAACTCTTTCGATGCGCAGCGCAGCTCTCAGTTCAGGCACCAGTGACAACCATCCCCGAGGCCGACTCAATTCGCCGGAGCGCCAACCTGCTCTCGGTCCGGTTTCACGATCTGGACCAGAAAGCGAAGGACACTCTGGCCCAAGCGGCAGACGTGGAGGGAGAGGTCAAGCGCCCCCAGGAATCCATCCACGCGACCGGATTCGACGCCCTCCTGGCGGCGGCGCAAGTCAGCGTGGGTTGAGTGGCCCTCAGTGAGCAGTCCGGCCCTGCTCCGGCCCAGCGAGAAGGCGTATTTAGAGTCCGGTGCGGTCCTGGCTCGGCATAAGGCCAGCACCCACTACTCAGGTCGAAGCCGGGGTTTCAGCATTCCCCTCGGCCACACAGAATCCGCTACCGCGTGGGCTCGTTCTCCGGGCACCCCGTGCAGCAGGACGTGATCGCCGCGTTGGACTCGGGTCAGATCGTGATCACCTCCAAGCGCATCGTCTATGTCGGCTGGCTGCGCAGCCTCAGCATCGATCTGGCCAAACTGGTCAGCATTCAGGCCTACACCGATGCCGTCGCGGTCTTCCACCAGGGCAAGGAGGCGCCGGATCTGTTCAAGCTGCACGTACCTCACCAGTTCGTGTTCTGGGTCAATGTGGCGTCGAACGCCGGACGCTAGCTGGGCAATTCCCAACCGCCGGCGCGCTATCCTCCACAGGTCATGCATGGGTCATGCAGAGGAGGATTGGGGCATGAGCGGTCCGCTCGCAGCGGCGCCAGGGGCAAAGCGACGTTGACGCTTCGCACGTGCCCGCTTGAGTTCGGTTGGAATGCGGCCTCGCCCTGGCCCGGGCGGCGACCGGCGCACGCGCGCGTCATTCCGAGTGCCAACCCGGGCGCCGGTGGCAGCTCGGAGAGCGGGGCTGACGAGACCACCGGGGAGCGCACCGCAGGCTCATTGCCGTGACCTCCAGCTTCGCCGCCGAACTCTTCAAACTACGCCACCGGCCGGCGGTCTGGATCCTGGGTGGAATCCTGCTGGCCTTGACCGTACTCCTGGGCTACGTGATCTTCTGGATTGTCCTATCGCATCCGCCAGCTCACGCCCAGTTCCCGCCCCATTACGACCGGGTCGCGGCCAAGGCCGTCTTCTATCCACAGAACGTCGTTCGCGCCGTCCTCGGCAACGGAGGCGCGGTCGGGGGAGGTGCCCTGTGCATGATCCTGGGTGTCCTCGCGGTCGGAAGCGAATACGGGTGGGAGACCCTCAAGACGGTGCTGACACAGCGCCCGAGCCGCCTCGGATCGTTCTTCGGACGCGCCCTGGCGGTGACGCTACTGACACTGGTCTTCGTCGTCGCCGTCTATATCGTCGCCATCATCGTCGGTGTCATCCTGGTCTCGGTGGACGGCCGGCCGCTGAGGTGGCCCGATTCGGGCACTCTGCTCAAGGGGCTGGGGGCGACCTGGCTTGCCTATTACATCTGGGCCAGCTTTGGAATGATGCTGGCGTACCTCTTCAGGCAGTCGGCGCTGGCGATCGGCATCGGATTGGTCTACATGCTTCTGATTGAAGGCCTGGTCATAAACCTTCTACTGCCCCTCGGCGATTGGGTCAAGGACGTCCAGCGTGTCCTGCCCGGGCCCGCCACGACCGCGCTCGGCAATGCGTTCGGACAGGCCTACACGACGCCGGGCGCTCCGGTGACGCTCCTGATGGACGGAACCCGGGCGACGATCACTCTGCTGATCTGCGTGGTGGTCTTCACCGCGGTTGGTGCATTGGTTCTTGTGAGGCGGGACGTAACCTAGGCCCGAGAAGCAACCGTCAGCGGCGCTGACGGTATTGTCGCCGCCTGGGCTTGGGTTCCGGCTGGCCCGTTCGTCCCGGGTCCCGGCAGGCTGTCGCTCGTCAGCCCGGCGGCTCTCGCCTCCATTCCATTCCGTGATTGGCGATGCGCGAGATCTCGCACAATTTCAGGATCGGGCCTTCGACGTCGCCTTCTCAAATAGAGTGATCGAGCACGTCGGGGGCGCCGACGATCAGCAACGGATGGCCAGCGAGGCGATGCGAGTAGCGTCGCACTATTTCGTGCAGACCCCGAATCGCTACTTTCCCGTTGAGCCCCATTTCTGCCGCGTAGCCCGTCTTCCAATCCCCCATCGCGGGAAGCATAGGCTCACTTCCGAGCCGGATCACAGACGGTATGCGCCATGTCGCTTAACGCTTTGGGTGGCGCATACTTGGCGCTCCGACGGGGGGCGATGAGGTGCGGGCCGTGAATCCGGCCGCCTGGACCGTGCTGAGCAACTGGCGAGACCGACCCCGGGCTGCGCTGTAGGCGCAGGGAGGTATATCCCTGTGAGAAGACGGACTATCGGTGCCGCATTCACCGCTGGGGTGGTGGCCATCAGGACAATCGGGACTCGTCGAGACCGGCGAGCTGGGCCAGACCTAAAAGCCAACCTCCCCGTACGCCTGATGGCGAGACCGGTCCCCGATGGCAGGAAGCGGTTCTTCATGCGAAGGACCGTATCCGTCGGGGCGGGAGCCGCTCTGGCCCTGGCCTTGGGCGTCGCCAGCCCGTCTTTAGCGTCGGCGTCCACATCGACCACGGTGGTCGTCACCTCGACTGACCTGGTCACCGCAAACCCCTCCCCAGGGCAGTTCGTCATGATCAACCAGGGCGCTGGAGGTGGAGGCGTCGGCATGGTATTCGGACCAGGGACACCGCCGCTCGGGCTGGGTAGCCTCCAGCTGTCGGTTGCCAAGAACACCGACCACTGGAGCGTCTACAACTACGACCACATGGGCATGGCGCTCTCCGCGATCACGGCCCTGTCGTACTCGACCTACACCGACAACAGCATCACCACGCCGGATCTGCAGATGGAGATCAACCCCGGAAATTCTTCCGGCGCCGACGCGGGCGTGACCTACTCGACCTTGAACTTTGAGCCCTATCTGAATGGCACGGTGACCCCGTCCACCTGGCAGTCCTGGAACGTGCTGTCCGGCAAGGTATGGGGCACCCACCTCAGTGGCGCGCCGATGGGGGCGCCCATCAGCTGGAGTAGCTTCATCTCAACCTACCCGAACGCCACCATCAAGTACGGCTTTGGCGTCAACGTGGGCAGCGGGTGGACCGCTATGACAGGTGAGACGGACGCGCTCACGATCGGGACAGCCGATGCGACGACTATCTACGATTTCGAGCCCACGGCTGGCAACCGGCCATTCAAGTCTGCGGGCTCCGGGACGGAGACCAGCCTGAGTGCGTCGGGATGCCAGTTCAGCACCTCAGGCTGCGTGGTCGAATCGAACGGAACTGCGATCAGCTCACACCTGGGCGTCGGGCCGTACACGTCCACTCTCACCGTGTACTGGGCATCTGCGTATTCCAACGGCGCCGGGGGGTTCTGCGCCCCGGCGGATGGAACGGGCACGCTGACGGCGGCCAACCGTGGCACCCTCAACCAGGTCGAATATGGCACTGTGTGTGAGGTCGGAGCGACCGGCCCGAACGTGCCGCACACGTTCATCGGCAACTTCTCCGACACCGGCGGGACCGGCCATTTCGCAACCGTGGCAGGCGGAGGAGCCATCACCGGCGGTGACGACGGATACGGAAACTCCTACTACAACGAGACCGGCAACATCAGCTACTGATTCGGGGCGGCGGGCCGGACATCAAGCCGGCCCTCTCCTCATGCAGCCATTCCCTAGGTCCCTCGTTCGATCTAAGCCAAGGGACCTAAGGAATGGCCACCCAAGTCCCTTGGCGTGCTCCCTGAGATTTGCACGGGGGCTACTGTGCCGCTGGAGTTTTTGGCCGTGACCCTAGATCCTGAACCGCCTCCAAATGCCACCCTTAGGCGTCCGATCAGGTTCTCGATTGCGGAGACCACACTCAACGGCGCCGGCGACCATCCGTGAGCATTCTGTGAGCAATCGCCTCCGAAAATAGTTCAGGAGGGCCCGCACCGGAGCCCTCCTGAATTCAGATTCGAAGTTGCGCGGGTTGGATTCGAACCAACGACCTTCGGGTTATGAGCCCGACGAGCTGCCTCTGCTCCACCGCGCGAGTGGATTATACCGAGGGCACCAGTCGCGTAGGCGCATCCAGCATCGCGGGATCAAACCGCGTCGAGGATCTCCCCAACCTGCTGGTAGTTGAAGGTGAACCGAGACTCCGAGCCGTCGCTGGGCGAGATGACGAGCACCAAACCGTCGGCCGCCGCCCCGGAAACCTCGTCGCCACCGTATGCAGCCTTCAGGCGGAGGCGGACCAACCTTCCTGACAATGCACGGGCTTCGTCTTGGGTCATCAAATTCTCCCTTCGCTCATGGGCGGCACCCTCGCCTGGCCCGGCAGCGGCGGACAGCGACTTGCCGAGGGCGGCGGCAACCTGCCCGCGGCCCAAAAGTTTAAGCCCGCAATGATTTTGCCAGCACGTTGATCCATACTGACGCCGCCGTGACCAGCGCTCGGTCACCAAACACGAGGTAGGGTGACGCCGCATGTCCATCTTCGGAGCTTTGATTCCGTTACTGGTCGTGCTTGGGATAATCTGGGCCGTCGTCGCCGCTACCAGGCGCTCACCTGGGGAGCCATTCACGTTGGCCACCGCCGTGGCTCTCTACGCCCGCTTCGTCGGCATCGTTACCCTCGCCCTAGCTCTGGTCGGGATCGCGCTGGCGGTCAAAATCCTCATCTCCTTCATCGACCCCTCATATTCCTACTACGCACTCACGTGCGCGGCGGCACCAGGCCCTCCGTATCCCACCGGTTGCAGCAACAGTGATGCTCTGGCAACATTCCAGCGCAATCAGGATCTGATCCTGGCGGTGGTCTTGATCGTCGCCGGCTCGGGTCTGGCCGCCGTCCACCTGGTGGTGGGCCGCATGGCCGGTCGTCTGTTCGGCGGCGCCCCCAATTGGATCGGAGGAGGATCGCTGGTCGCCTGCACCGTGATCTTCGGGGTGCTGGGTATCGGAGGACTCATTAGCGGGCTGTACAACCTGCTCACCCGGCTCTTCTTGGGGTCCGGGCCCAACGGCAGCGCCGGCCCGGTCACCTTCGGCGACCTGCTCGGATTGGCCGTCGCCTTTCTTCCCGCCTGGATCGTTTCACTACGCTTGCTCCTGAGACGGATCGGCGAACGCGGACAAAGTCCGGCTCCCGCCTGACTAGCCGAGCGGGATTTGACTCTCGATCCAAGCGCAGCGATTCCAACTCCGACATAGTCCGACGACCCTGACCCAGCTTGCCGAACTGACCAGCGTCGACACCACTACGTGACGCTCATCGTCGACAAGCTCGAGGCCATGGGGCGGGTCGACGACAACTCCACCCCGACGACCGACGCTCACGCTCGCCACCCCGCCCTTGCCTACCCCGTACGGGGCCGCCATCGACCTCGTCGACCAGCCCGCAGGGCCGTCCTCGGGCACAGTGCGCAACGTGTCATGCATGATCGCTTGCACCACATCGTCGCCGAGGACAACGGAGGGGCCACGCCCCGGCCCGGTTGCGCCCCACCCAGCGGTTCCCTCCGCGGCGAACTGGCCACGCCGCCGACGGACAGACTTCGGCGTGGACGCGGGCCGGCGAGCGATCTCGGCGCTCGAAACACGTCCGCGGCCCACAACCACGCCTTGGCCCGGCGGCAAAGAAGTACGTCGTGTCGAGCACCCTTGGGCCGGTCGACTGGAGCGCGGAGCTCGGGCGCGGGGATCTGCGCCACGCTGTCCAGCAGCTCAACCGGGAGTCGGGCAAGGGACTACTCGTGGGAGGCGGAAGCTCCCGCACGCCCTCGATGCTAGGTGTCGGCAGATATCGTCGGCACCACATAAAATGCTGGCTACACGACGCTGCGGTTGGCTGGCGGAATAACCTAGCGGCGTCCCTCCGTTGAGTTCAGTTGAACTCGCCAAGCCGCTCGACCTTACGTTGGGGCAGAGCGGGTGGGCAAACCCGGGTCAACCTTGGGCCGCTCAGAGGTGGCGGCCGACCCAACCCAGGATTGCCGCGATGGGATTCGGTCCGCCCGAGGTCACGTCGACCTTGGGGTGGGGGGTCGCCGCCACCGGGCTCGGACTGGCCGTCCCTCGATTCGGCACTGGCTGACTGATCAGGTAGACCTTCTCGTCGCTGCGGGCGTATCCGTTCTGGCGTGCCTCCTCCTCGGCGGCGGCGCCGGAAGCCACGTCCGCGATGTCCTGGGCGTAACCCTGATTGGCGGCCGTGAGTTGCGCGTTCTGACGCGAGAGGGCCTGGGCTTGAGCACCGAGGCCGTGGGCGAAGAGCAACTCCTGAGTGAAGGCCACGCTCACCCAGACCGCGCCCAGCGCGCATGCCATCAGGACCAGAGTGCCCTTCGAGAAGACGCGACTCCGATTCACGGTGCCATTGCTAGTAGATGCTGTTCGTCGACGCATGGGAGATTTGTGCTGGGACGCGATGGTGAGTTGTTGAGCGACCTCAAAGGAGCCGCGGGCTCGACTATATCACCGGGAAGCGGGCAATTCACCGATGGTGGCTTCGGGCTCCGATTGCTGCCACGCCGCGGCCATCTCGTCAGCGGTTAGATCGGGGAAGTTGCGACCACTCTGTCGCAGAGTCAAGTCCATGCGGGCAAAGCGTTCCCGAAAGCGCCGGCCCCTCCCGCGCAGAGCGTCTTCAGGGTTGACGCGGAGCCGGCGGGCGATTTCGACCACTGCAAAGAGCAGATCTCCCACCCGCTCCTCCCGGTCGCGGTCCGAGTCCGCCGTACTCGCGAGTTGGGATAGTCGATCAAGCTCCTGCCCCTCCCGGTCCTGAGCGGGGGGGGTGAAGCCGACCCGCGCGGCGCGCTTTTGCATGTTGTAGACCCAGGCCAGGGCCGGCATCGCGGGCGGGACCCGGTCCAGCGCGCTCTCCGGTGGCGCGCCCGATTGCCTCGCCTGCCGCTGCTTTTCGAGCTCCCAGTTCTTGAGCACGTCCTCGGCGTTGTGGACCTCCGCTTCGGCGAACACGTGCGGATGCCGAGACACCATCTTGGCGGCGGAGGCCTCCGAAACCTGGGCGGCGTCGAATCTGCCCTCCTGCTCAGCGATGGCGACGTGCATAGCCACCTGCAGGAGCACGTCTCCCAGTTCCTCCAGGACCTTGACGTCATCGCCGCTGTCGATGGCTTCCAGCAGTTCGTAGGTCTCCTCCAACAGGTAGGGCCGGAGCGAGGCGTGGGTTTGTTCTCTGTCCCAGGGACACCCGTCCGGGGCGCGGAGGCGGCGAGCGATCTCAAATACGGCCGGAATTCCGGGCGGAAATGGAGGGGGCGAATCGATTGCGTCAGGCATTGCTGGTAATCCTAGGTTTCTCATAGAGAGTGGCCATCTCGCTCAGCAGGCGATGCAGGTCCTCCTTCCATCCCTCATCACGGCGCAGCAGCAGCCGATTGGGTCGCACGTCGAGCCGACCGGGGAAGCTCCCTCGCAGCCTCTCCACGTCCAGAACCCGATCTGGATCGACGCGGATCACAATCTGCCGACCATCGGCGACCACTGCCCTCAGGCCCATCCTTTCACCCAACAGCTTCAACCTCAGAGAGTACACGAGGTTTCCGAGCTGGGCAGGGGCGGCGCCGTAGCGATCGCGCAGCGAGCGCAGCTGGAGGTCGAGATCGCCCTCGGTGGGAGCGGCAGCAAGCTGGCGATAGGCGGCGAGG
>Ga0307372_10001365_pt1 | contig 42956 bp, 31 predicted proteins | sample OX1MG_FD_202533 | JGI IMG/M metagenome (GOLD analysis project Ga0307372, IMG submission 202533) | Soil microbial communities from Risofladan, Vaasa, Finland - OX-1 | ecosystem: Environmental > Terrestrial > Soil > Coastal area > Acid sulfate soil | place: Finland: Risofladan, Vaasa | collected...
CAGATTTTACGCATCTCGGCGATCTGCTGATCGAGTATCTTGCCGCGACCCTTGAAAGTCGCGCCGCTCGCGGTGAAGTCATCTTCGCGTCCGCCCGCCGCGATCCCCAGCACCACGCGGCCGTTGGTGAGCGCGTCGAGGGTGGCAACCTGTTTGGCGAGCAAGGCGCTGTTGATTCGCAGCGGACCGATCAGGATCGAAGTTATCAGTCGCGCGCGCTCGGTAACCGCCGCCGCCGCGGCCAACGCTATCAGCGGCTCGTAGCTGCCGTAAACTACGCGATCGATCACAGCCAGGCTGGCAAAGCCGCGTGTGTCTGCGCGCCGCGCCCACTCCACGACGGTCTTGCCCGCGACGCCCGGAACATGGGACGGCAGGCCAACTCCGATATCCATTGAATTACTCATTATCGATAGCTCCTTGAGTGATTAGTGACGTTAGTATTGCCACAAAGTATCATGATCGGCACAAGCCAGCCGGCTACCTCAGCGACAGGTCGACGCGGCTGGTCTTGCCGTGGTCTTTGATGCCTTCGGCGTTGAGCCTTGGCGCGGTGATGATCAGCCGGTCTGACGCGATCTTCTTGTCCAGATAGTTGCGCACCGCAGCGGCCCGTTGTTCGGCAAGTTGAGTAAGCTGCAGATCGGTGATTTTGGTGTTGGCGATAATCAGTTTCTTCATCTGATCGGGCGGCAACGATTTGGTCAAGCCAATAAAATCCCGCGGCTTGGGAAAATCCGCCGCCTTGTAGACTCGCCGCAGATACTTGTCGTACTCATCGGGCGTCACCTTGACGTCGCCCAGCTCGGCGCCCTTCACCTTGCCGCCCTCGGCCTCGAGCTTCCGCTCTCTTATCGCGCGGTCGAGCAGTCCCTCGCGCAGAGGATCGCGATCGAGCTTGGGATCCACCCCGCCGGTGATCTCCAGCTTAAGTGCCGGGCGATCCTTGAGTGCCTTCGCCAGCGCGTCCAGCTTCTTGTCCGCGGCCGGGCTCAGGTAGGCGAAGCCGGGTTCGAAATCGACATACGAGAGGTTTTGAGTCGCGCCCCCGCCGCCGACAACTCCGCTGATCGCCGAGGTCAGGAGGCTGAAGGGCGAGGTGATGGCTTTCATCAGGACGTTAGCGAAGGCGTGCCAGATGACGCCGGTGATGCTGAACTGGGGATCGGACAGCGAGCCCGAGACCGGAACCCTGAGGTCGATTTTTCCCTGCGGGTCCTTCAGGATCGTGACCGCCAGGCGAATCGGCAGGTTGGCCGCGGTCGAGTTCTGCACCCGATCGCCGAAGGCGAGCTGCTTGATGACGATATGATTATCTGCCTTGAGGATGCCGTGGTTGAGCAGATAGTGAACATCGACTGTCAATGTGCCGTTAGTAATAGGATAGCCAGTGTACTTGGTCGAATAGGCCGACAGGTTCGTCAGCGCGACGTCGTTGGCCTTGACCGTCAGGTCGACGGCGGCTTCCGGCGTCAGCGGGTTCACCGCGCCGCTGATTTGGACCGGCGAGGTGTTATCGATCTTTCCGTCGATCAGCACCTCTGCGGGAGTCGTAGTTTGAGTGCCAAAGGCGCCAACCTTGCCGCCGACTTCGGTCAGATCGGCCGCATAGTTGGGCTTGATGAAATTGTCGGTGTAGTTGATCTGACCGCCTTGCAGCGTGACCCCGGCGATTTCGAGGTCGGCCTTGATCGACGCGCCGGTAGTCGGCGCGCTTTCGCCGGAAGGAGTTGCGCCAGCGGTCGGCGCGGGCGGGGCGGGCGGTGCGGGAGCGGGTTGCGGCGGGCCGTTGTGACTCCGGGTCAACGAGACCGGCGCCACCTGCCGGTTGGTAACGATATCGCTTATATTGAGTTGCCCGTTTTTGTTCAGGATGATGCGGGCAAAGAAGTCGGACAGCGCGAGCCCGGCGATATGCACCCGCGGCTCGCCCTCGCCATAGCGCGCGTCGATACCGTTGGCGGTGAAGGAGTTCCAGCGCAGGAAACTGTCGCCGGTCAGTTTGTCGAGCACGCTTACCTGGCCGAGCATGGCATCGCCCCGGTAGTTCGCCCGCAGCTTGTCGTCGCGACTCTCGACCTGGGCCGTGCCGTTCATCGTCAGGGCAGCCCTGGCGATGGTCGCGTTGAGTCCCGAGGTTACGTAGGGATCGAGAGCCGCCAGGTCGACCCGGCGCAGGTTGATGCGCAGCTTCGAGCGCAGCGGTTTGATCGCCGCGTCGCCGGTGATTTTGAAGCGTCCCCGGCGATTGACGACTCCGTCGATCGCGAGCGTGAACGGCTTGGCGAAGTCGTCGGTAATATCCTTCAATTGGATATTCAGCGGTGCGACCGTCATCGAAGTGCGCTTGCGGCTCGAGCGATCCTCGATATTGACGCGGCTGTTCTCGAGCGCGACCGAGGCGATCCGATACTGCCATCCACCTTGGGCGGGTGGGTTCGCGGCAGCTCGCGCGGAGCTCCGTCGCGAGCGTTCGCGACGCGGTGAACGGGCCTTGCGAGGGGCGGGTTTTGCTCGCGTGCGCTTCGGTGCCGGCGCGCCGCCGGCCGGTTTGGGAGCCGCCACCAGCGCGGCGAGATTGATTTCGCCATGCCGGCCCCGTTGCACGAGAACCTTGAGCCCTTCGGTGCGCACCTCATCGATCACCGCGCGATGCGTGGCCAGGTCGGCTTGTCCGACCGTGACGCCAAGATGGGTCCATCCGAGCGGACTCTGCTTTTCGTTGAGCGCACGCAGCTCGACGTTATCCAGCGAAAGCTTTGCGGGCTCCACATGCACATTGAGCTTGCCGCCACCGAAGACGGTTTTGATGTTCGATCTGGCGCCGAACTTGCCCGACACGATCGTCGCGTTGACGAGCCCCGGCGGCACGAACGGCAGCAGTGCCGGAAGGTCGACCTGCCGCACCGTCAAATCGGTGGTCACTTCGGATTTCGGCAGGCTGAGGCCGCCCTTGGCCGCGATCGAGCCGCCACTGCCAAGGCTTGCCGACATTTCATACGGCGCGAGGGTTTTCGAGTTGGTGGCGAGGTTCTTGAGCCCGACATGCAGTGCTTTGATCGCCAACACCGCCGGCTTGGGAACCATCTTGTCGGTGATATCGACCGAGCTGTTGTTCATCTGGAACGAGTCGAGCGCGATCACGGTCTTGGGCTTGCCCGCGCCGCCGGCAGCGGTCGATGGCGCTGCGGATGGCGCCGGCGCCGAAGCGACCAGCGATTGCATCGGGACCGTCGCGCCTGGCGAGGCGGCTGCCGCCGGTGAAGCGCTCGCCCGGGGCGACGCCGAGGCGGTTGGCGACGCGGAGGGATGGGCGGCTTGCGCCTGGATCGGCGAGGGTTGTGGCTGTGCAGCCGCGGTCGATGGCCCGCCGGCTTTGGGAGCGGCGGCGCTCGTCAGGGTCGTCAGGTTGGTGGTGCCGTCGCCATTCAACACCAGATGAGCCGCGAGCCCGTCGACGTTGATCGAGGCCAGGTGAAAGAAATCTTCTAGCGGCTCGACCTTGGCCATCGTCAGATCGGCATGTTTGAGATCGAGCAGGCCGGCGTCGGCGCTGTCGTGGATACCCAGGTCGTCGACTGCGACCTTCCCGGTCAGGCGAATCTGCGGATGGTCGCGCTGCTCGATGAAATAGATCTTGAGCTGCGTCGACAGCGTTCCGTGCAGGAGTTTGATCGGCAACTTCATCGGCAAGTAGCCGAAATAGCGGTTCAGGTCGAGCCGATCGAGGTTCACATAGATCAGCGACTCGAGCGTCTTCGCGAACGGCTTGGCCTCGCCGACAATCCGCAGCGGGCTGCCGTCGATGGTCATCGCCAGCAGCGGCTGCACGAAGATTTCGGTCGCGGCGGGCAGGTTCGCGATGAACGGAAGGTCGAGCGTGAGGTCGGCCAGGGTATGCTTCTCGCCGAGCACGCGATCGTCGAAATGCACGGTGCCGTCGTTGATCTGGATATTAGAGATCGCAAAGCGACTGGATTTTTTCGCGGTCGTCGTCGGGGCGGCGGGAGTGCTCGGCGTCAGCAGATCGGAGAAGTTGAATTTCTGCGGCGCCAGCCGCACCAGGTTAATTGTCGGCTGGTCGACCACCACCTCGCGGACAATCGGTGCAAGTCTGAACAGCGACATCCATGATGCTCTGACGTCGAGCTGGCCGATGGTGACGAAGGGTTGCGGCGCGCCGGCCTCGCCGACCCGCAACTGGTCGACGCGCAGCCGCAGCGTATAGGGATTGAAAGCAATTGGACCCATCGCGACCGACCGATCCAGACTGGCCGCGACCTGGGTGCGGGCAATATGGCGCAGCAGCGGCGGGACGCCGAAGAAGCCGCCCAGGCTGTAGAGCGCGAACACCACCAGCAGGGTGATGCTCAGCCGCCGAAACCATCGTGCATGGAAAAAATTTGGCACGCGGGCGGCAATCGCGTCGACGTACCTCATCATCGTCGTCGATAGGCGACCTGTCGGATGTCAATCAAGTGGGCACCCACTGGCAGCGATAATGGGCGTGGCCGGCCGGACCGCACCAAATCGGGCCCGGCCACGCCAAGGTTGCTAGTAATTCAGCAGCACGTTCTGTTCGCGTTCCAGAATTTTGCGCACCGCGGGACGCTGCATCATGCGATCCTTCCACTCGCTGTATGCCTTGAGTTCCTTCATCGGCAATTCGACCCGCGCACCCCATCCGTAAAACACCAGCGCGTAGCCGTCGCAGACCGTGAACTGCGAGCCCATCAGCCACTGCTGACCCTTGAGCATCGCATCGATCTCCTGACACGCGGCGAAAAAGGTCTTGCGGCCGGTCGCCTTGATCGACGGCTGCGCGGCCGAGTCCTCGGCGAAGCGTTCGGGACGCGCGACATGGGTGAACGCGGGATGCACAGTGTTCGAAAACCAGGCCATGGTCGTGAGGCATCGCGCCTCACCCATCGGGTCGGTCAGCATCAGCTTTTTTTCGGGAAAGCGTTTGGCGAGATAATTCAGGATGGCGACGTTTTCCGTGATAACCGTGCCATCGACCCGCAGCGCGGGCACCTTGCCGCGCGGATTGATCTTCAGATAATCCTCGCTCTTCTGCTCGTTCTTCGCGATCAGGGTCGGTCGCGGTTCGTAGGGTGCGCCCGACTCCTCGAGCCCGATATGCGACGCCATCGAACAGGCCCCGGGCGAATAAAACAGCTCAAGCATCTGCCAATACCTCCTGCGTGATTGCAATGACTTAGGATCGTCGATCCGATCGCGTCGGAAAGCAAGCTGGCGCTGCCGAGTTTTTCTTTTTCGATCGCCGTGCCATAAGCGAGACTTGCGCTTGGCGCCGCTTCCGTTTGATAGTCTAATCAGGCGAGCCGCGGTCGAGCGAGGTTGGGAAAAAGCCCGCCAGGAGAACAACCAGCGATGCAGATCCATGCTTTTCATTTGATGCCGTGGCCGTATCTGCCGGCCGATTTCGACGATCTCAGCAAATATCCGAGCTCGTGGGTGACGTTCTCGAACTCTCACTACGATCCCAAAAAAGGCCACGACCTTTATAATCGCTACCTCGACGAGCTGGAATATTGCGAGGAGCTCGGCTTCGACGGCGTCAGCGTCAACGAGCATCATCAGAACAGCTACGGCACGATGCCGGCGCCCAACCTGATGGTGGCGGCGCTGGCCCGGCGCACGCGCCGCCTCAAGCTGCTGATTTTGGGCAATGGCCTGCCGCTGCGCGACCATCCGCTGCGCATCGCGGAGGAGCTGGCGATGCTCGACGTCATGAGCGGCGGGCGTATCGTGTCAGGCTTCGTGCGCGGCATCGGCTGCGAGTACTACTCGATGGGCGTGAATCCGACCTTTTCGCGCGAGCGGTTTTCGGAAGCGCATGACCTGATCATCCGCGCCTGGACGGAAACCGGGCCGTTCGATTACGAGGGCAAACACTATCGGGTGCGCTACGTCAACATATGGCCACGGCCGCTCCAGAAGCCGCATCCGCCCATCTGGATTCCGGGCTTCGGCAGCCGGGAGACCATCGACTGGTGCGCCCATCCGAGCCGCAAGTATCCTTACCTCGCGACTTTCATGCCGCAGGAGATGGTGCGGATGTTCTTCGACTGGTACCGCGAGGCGGCGCGCGGCTACGGCTATGAAGTTGCGCCCTCGCAGCTCGGCCATCTGATGCCGATGTATATCGCCGAGACTGACCGCGAGGCGCTGCGCGACGGCGCGCAGTACGTGCGCTGGCTCTACCATCGCGGGCTGCGCCATTCGTTCCAGATGCTCTTTCCGCCCGGCTACAGCACGCTCCCGACCATGATGCGGCTGGCGGCGGCGGCCAAGAATCTTGATTTCGGCAATATCGACTTCGAGACCATGAACGCGCGCGGCTATTGCCTGGTCGGCAGCCCGGACACGGTGCGCAGGCGGTTGATCGAGTCGATCCGATCGCTCGGCAACGGCCTGTTTCTGCCGTTGATCCAGATCGGCGACATGCCGCACGATCGCACGGTCCGCAGCATGGAGCTGTTCGCGCGCGAGGTGATGCCTGCGCTGCGCCAGGAATTCGCATCCACTGAGGCCGCGGCGCCCGCGGCGCCGGCGTAACCCTTTTCCGCCAGGTGCCGGACGATGCCCTTCGAGCATATCGGCGCGCGCATAAGACGGCTCGAGGACCCGACGCTGCTGCTCGGCCACGGGCAGTATATCGGTGATATTCGCCTGCCCGGCACGCTGCACGCCGCCTTCGTCCGCAGCCTCTACGCCCACGCCACGATCAAATCGATCGACGCGCGCCGCGCCTTGCGTCTCCCCGGCGTGCGTGCGGTCTTCACCCTCGATGACATGCCGGGGCGGATGCGCGAGTTGCGGATGCCGCTGCCGGTCGGCAGTCCGCTGATCGCTCATCCGTTGACGCAATATTGCCTCGGCCGCGATGAAGTCTGTTATGTTGGCGAGGCACTGGCGGTGGTGATCGCCGAGAGCCGCTACCAGGCCGAAGACGGCGTCGACGCGGTCGAGGTCGACTACGACATCCTGCCCGTGGTCGCCGACTGCCGGGCCGCGCTCGAAAGTGATGCGCCGCGCGCCCATTCGGCGGTGGATAACAATGTCGTCGCGCGCTACCGGCTCAAGTACGGCGAGGCCGACCGCGCCTTTCGCGATGCCGCCCATGTCAGCCGCGGATCGTTTCTGGCTCATCGCGGATGCGGCCCGGCGATGGAGAACCGCGGCGTGCTGGCGCGCTTCGATCCGGTCGAGGAGCGGCTGATGGTGTGGTCGGCGACGCAGGCGCCCCATCAGAGCAAAAACGCGCTCGCCGAGCTGCTCGATTTTCATCCGGAGCGCATCCGGGTCGCGGCGCCCGCCGACGTGGGCGGCGGATTCGGCCCCAAGGCGACCTTCTATGCCGAAGAGGCGGTGATCGCGGCGTGCGCGCTCAAGCTCGGCGTGCCGATCCGATGGATCGAAGATCGGCGCGAGAATTTCCTGGCCGCCAACCAGGAGCGCGATCAGTATTGGGACGTGGCGCTGGCGCTCGATCGCGACGGCCGCATCCGCAGCCTGCGCGGCCGCTTGATTCACGACGCCGGCGCCTACGTGCCATGGGGAATCGTGACCGCGCAGATTTCGGGCTCGACGCTGCCCGGTCCCTACGTGGTACCGAACTTCGACCTCGAAGTCGTGGTCGCTTTCACCAACCGCGTGCCGACTACGCCGGTGCGCGGCGCCGGGCGGCCGCAGGCGGTGTTCGCGATGGAGCGGTTGATGGATCGGGCGGCGCGCGAGCTCGGCATCGATCGGGCGGAAATCCGCGCGCGCAATTTCATCCGGGCTGACCAGATGCCGTATCGGGTCGGGCTGGTCTACCGCGACGGCTCGCCGGTAATCTATGACAGCGGCGATTATCCGCGCTGCCAGGCGATGGCGGTGCGCGCCGCCGGATACGACGACTTCCGCAGCCGCCAGCAGGCCGCGCTCAGCGAAAACCGCTACCTCGGCATCGGTATCGGCAACTACGTCGAAGGCACCGGGCTCGGTCCCTTCGAAGGCGCGACGGTGCGAATCCTGCGCTCCGGCAAGGTTTCGGTCACCAGTGGTGCCTCGCCGCAGGGGCAGGGACACAAGACCACCTTCGCGCAGATCTGCGCCGAACAACTGGGCGTCAGGCTCGATGATGTGACGGTGATCACCGGCGACACCGCGGCGATTTCGATGGGCATCGGCACCTTCGCCAGCCGCATCACCGTTAACGCTGGCTCCTCGGTACATCTGGCCAGCGCGGAGGTCCGTCGCCGGGTGCTCAAGCTGGCGGCGAAGAGCCTCGAAGTCAGCGAGGATGAACTCGAGTTGGCCGACGGTCACGCGCGCGTCCGCGGCGCCGGCCATCCCGGCCTGTCGTTCGCCGAGCTCGCCGCCGAAGCCGAAGGGATGCCCGGTTTCGCCCTGAGCGCGTTGCCCTCGCCGGGTCTGGAAGCGACCGACTACTTCACGCCCACGCAGGCCGCCTACTCCAACGGCAGCCATATCGCCGAAGTCGAGGTGGACATCGCGACCGGCCAGGTGCGGGTGACTCGCTACATCGTGGTGCACGACTGCGGGCGGGTGATTAACCCGGTGATCGTCGAAGGGCAAATCCAGGGCGGCGTCGCCCATGGAATCGGCAACTCGCTGCTGGAGCGGATGGCCTACGACCAGCACGCCCAGCCGCTCAGCGCGAATTTCGCCGATTACATGCTGCCGTTCGCGACCGACATCCCGCGGGTCGAGATTCAGCATCTGGAAAGCCTTTCGCCGCTCAACCCGCTGGGCGTAAAAGGGGCGGGCGAGGGCGGCACCATCCCGGCGCCGGCGGCGATTATCGGGGCGATCGAAGATGCGCTCAGTCCGTTCGAGGTCGCGATCGGTGAGACGCCAATCACGCCGGTGCGTCTGATAGAACTGTTGAGTCAATCGCCGAAATGGCGTGCGATAATCGAAGCGGGCGGCTAAGCGGCGCTGGTAAAGGATTGATTGAACGCAAACCGTTAGCGAGGTGGAGAGACGTGGCCAACCAGGATATCGCGCTGATCGACTGTGACGGACATATTGTCGAATCGATTCCCGAACTCCGCGAGTTCATGGATCCGGGAATCCGGATGTTCACCGAGCCCAACCGCGCCTTCTCCCAGAGTATCGCGGTCTTTCCCGGCCTCGACGGTATCCATCATCTGGCCGGGCTGCCGAATAATCCGGTCGAGCGCCCCTCGCGCGCGCAAAGCGGGCAGCGCCTGGGCTCGGGCGAGGATTGGGCGGCGCTGCTCGATCGTATCGGGCTCGAACATTCGGTGCTGTTCACCAGCGACGGCCTCGCGATCGGCACGCTGAGACTGCGCGAATACGTGGTGCGGCTATGCCGCGCGTATAACGATTATGTTGCCGAGCGTTTCCGCAAAGTCGATAAGCGACTCCATCCGATGGCGCTGATCCCGATGCAGTTTCCGTCCGACGCGGTGCTCGAGCTGCGCCGCGCGGTCAAGGAGCTGGGCTTGCCGGGCGCGATGGTTACCTCGACCGGATTGCCGCTGCCGGCCGGCAACGAATTCTACTGGCCGGTCTACAAGGAAGCGGCCGACCTCGATTGTCCGATCGCGTTTCACGGCGGCTCCAACCGCGGTATCGGGGTCGACAACTTCACCAGCTTCGTCGCCTCGCACGTCGTGCATCATCCGGTCGCGCTGATGTATGCGTTTCTGACGCTGGCATATGAGGGCGTGATCGAGCGATTTCCCACCACCCGCTTCGCCTTTCTCGAAGGCGGCGTCGAATGGGTGATGCTGGTGCTGGAGCGCATCAAGCGCGATCAGGTTTTCTTCGCCGCCGGCGCGGTGCGCCATCTGTTCGAAAACGGCCGCATCCTGGTCGGATGCGAAGGCAACGACCACGCCATCCGCTATCTCAAAGAAGATATCGGCGTGCAGTTCCTGGCCTTCTCCTCTGACTATCCGCACGAAGCCGGGGCCGAGGCGGTGCAGCATGAAATCGAGGAGACGCTGGAGGAGCCGGCGCTCTCGCATGAGGACAAGGCAGCCATCCTGGGCGGCAACGCGCGGCGCTTCTACCGGCTCTGAGAGCGATCGCCAGGAATTGATCAGGCCGCTCGTGCGGTTGACGACGAACGCTTCGCCGCGTTCCAGGAAATCGCCGAGGAGTTGCGCGAGTGCTTGCGGCCGCTCGGCCACGATCGCGTGCCCGGCGTCGTACATCAGGATGTAGTAGCAATTCGGGATGCGCTCGCGATAGCGACGGCCCATTTCGGGCGCAATGACGGCGTCGCGCGTACCGAAGATTGCCAGCACGGGTGCTTTAATCCCGCCGAGACTGCCTTCCAACTCGGGGGTCGCGATTGGGCTCGCCCCGCGCCTCGCTCCGATTAAACGCCGAAGTCTATGAACGCAGAGTGCTTCTCCGGGCCGGGCCATGTAAACCCTAACCAGCTTTCGAAAGGTGGCCGGTCACCAGGGAACATCAATTTAGTCGGTTATTGCTAAAACTTGATGGAACCCGGGCCCGAACTCGACGCAGAGTGGCCCCTGAATCGCGAGCAGATCGACAGCAGGAGGACAGCGCACCATAAGCGAAAGCAGGGCGCTTACATCCCGCCCTAGAACACCGATTTTGCTTCGCGCCTCATTACCTGAAGACTTTCAACTCTTGGGCTGGTGAACCTGATCTTTGCGACAGTGGTTCTTTAAGGGGTTACGAATAAAGGGCTGCAAGGGCTGACGGTTCCATGCTGAACGCACTAGGCTGGGGTCTGGCAGTAATTTTGACGATGGTGAGTGCCGGGGGTTTGGCGCTCCTGCTTGTCGTGCCGATGGTCTACCCCGAACCTTCCTCCGGGGAGAGGCACACCTATCCCTATTGCGGGTACTGCGAACGTGAGTCCGACTGGACTGAGCGAGCGGAACAGGACGGCGTTACTCTGCGAAAAACACCAGCCTGGATATGCTGCGTATATACTTTGCCCAGATGGTGCAAGGCCACGGCGATTCTCGCCGCCGCAGTCAGCTTCATTCTTGCCGGGAGAATCTTTCCGCTTTACTAGTGAGAGCATACGTTTTGTGTTGACTGGTTTGCTTGACGCCGGAAACTGGCGTAACAGCGTGGCGGACCTGATAGCTTGAGCTGGGCCGAGGGTAGATTGATAGCCCGCGCCTCTCAGGTTGGTATCGAAAAAGCATCAAGGGCACTGCCGGTCTTTGAAGTGAGCAGTATACACCCTCCCAAGCGGCCGCCCGCGTCGATTTCGTACACCAGGCTAAACGCCGAACATGACCCTTTCCGAATATGCCAGGTCTCCCAGACCCGGCTGATCCGGTCCTTTGAAGTATTTTGGCGACACGGCAGAATACCTGCCGATGAGCCCACGGACCGGGCCGTTCGAATCAAGGACGACCATAGGAAATCCACGCCGGGCCAGAAAGCGTCCCAATGGTCCAGCAAACCGAACGAAATCTTCCAGATCGCGACAGTAGGCGAGGTAGGCGTAAGGCACGAAGCCAAACTTAAGGCGTGGCATGAAGACGAACGGGTACCTGCGGCTCGCCGATGAGCAGGTCAGGCTTATGCATCCATAGTTTGCATGGGCGAGGAGCAATTCAATCTCGAAGGACGACAAATCTTCGCCCGGACGAGCGTCAGATGCGACCGCCGCAACGCGACAGCCATGTGACCAACCACAGAGCGCTGGCACGGACACAAACCGCCCGGCGCAGTACCGCACGTAGCCCTGTGCTTCCAGTATGGGCAGCGTGTGAGGAACAGGTGTAATATTGAAATACGTTACGTGCTCGCGTTTCAACGCGCGCGAGACCAGCATTCCTGCATAGCCTCTAAATGGTGGCTCCACGTACCAGCTGGAAACATTGCATCGAATTCTTGTTTCTCCGTTGACGACCAGCGATGAAAATATCAAAAGGATTACGCCGACCGGCGCACCCTCGCACTCCAAAAGATAACCGTATTTTGGAAATCCGACTGGCGTGGGATGCTGCGACAGGCACTCGAAGGCTCGCACCCAGAAGTCGCGAGTGCGGTGATGGTGGCGAAAGGCGCTGGCGAGCAGATCTACAATTGCAGCGATATCGGCTTTATCTATTTCACGACATCGGATCCTTGGCGGCATCGACAACATCAGCGGCCACCATAAGTGGAGAATACTTCTGGCTAACGAGAGATGCGCTGATAGGTCATAATAACAGGGGTATCTGAATGTCCGTAAGATCGATAGTACTATCCCAATTCGAGCAGGTCGTCAAAGAGCAAAACAAGCAGGTGGCGCCGCTATCCGACGATCTGGTGCTTCTGGAGTCGGGTCTCGACTCGCTGTGTTTTGCAATTATCGTCGCTCGTCTGGAGGATGCGCTGGGAGTTGATCCCTTCAGTGTCGGCGAAGACCTCGACTTTCCCGTGACCCTGCGAGACTTCATCAAAACCTACGAAGATGCCGCAAAGTAACAGGGGCTCGCTCTGGGACTCGTTGAGCGCGACGGGCCACCGGCCCAACCGTTTCCTCTGGGGTGCCGATGCGGGCGTCACCTTGGGCGATCTCGCCCGGGGCTCGAGCCTCGGTGGCCGGCTCGAGGAACTTCGGGACCGCTCGGTCCTCGTCATGACCAAAGATCAGCTCACGGCGGCGTTGGCGTTCATCGAGCTCGATGGAATTGCTCGCCGACTCGTTCTTTGCCCTCCCGATTTGCCTTTCGAGCATCTTCCTTCCGTCATAGAGACGGCGGAAGTCGATGCCCTTGTGTCCGACGGGTCTGCACTCGGTGCCGTTGTTTCAGGCGTTGGATGCGTCGTCACATGCACGCCAAGGATCGCGCCGGTCGATTCAGAGCGGAGCGGACACCATCAAACTGAATGGATTCTTCTTACATCGGGTACTACCGGTCTGCCGAAGATGGTGGTGCACACGTTAGCGAGCTTGGCGGGAGCGATCAAAGAAAGCAAAACGCAGAGAACCCCTGTCATCTGGAGCACTTTCTACGACATTCGTCGCTTTGGGGGCCTGCAGATTTTTTTGCGCGCGATCCTGGGTGGGGGATCGCTGGTGCTGTCGAGCGCGCAGGAATCGACGGGCGACTTCCTGGCCCGGGCAGGCACGCACGGAGTGACGCATATTTCCGGGACCCCGTCCCATTGGCGCGGCGCCCTTATGGGGTCGTCGGCGCGTAAGATTGCACCCCAATACGTTCGCATGTCGGGAGAGATCGCCGACCAGCCAATCCTGGACAGTCTTCGGGCCATTTACCGGGAGGCCATGATCGCCCATGCATTTGCTTCGACGGAGGCCGGCGTGGCGTTCGAGGTCGGCGATGGTCTCATGGGCTTTCCCGCGAGCCTCATCGGGCAGCCATGCGCCATCGTGGAGTTGAAGGTCGAGGATCGTTCGCTTCGGATCCGCTCGGCGCGAACTGCAACCCGCTACATGGGCAGCGCGAGTGAGCCCCTCGCAGACAAGGACGGCTTCGTCGACACTCGGGATATGGTCGAGCTGCGTGGCGACCGCTATTATTTCGTCGGCCGCAGGGACGGTGTCATCAACGTCGGCGGTCTGAAAGTCCATCCCGAGGAGGTCGAGGCGGTGATCAACCGCCATCCGAGGGTGCAGATGTCGCTTGTGAAAGCGCGGAAAAATCCCTTCACGGGTGCGGTCGTGGTTGCCGAGGTTGTGGTGAGATTCGAGCCTGGCCACAACGTCTCAACTGCGGAGATCGAGGCGCTCAAGAGTGAGATTCTCGAAATTTGTCATCGCGCGTTGGCTCCGCACAAGGTTCCGGCCCTAATCCGTTTCGTGCCGTCCTTGGAGGTCGCGCCTTCTGGCAAATTGGCTCGTTTCAATGCTTAACATCATCGTAACCGGCGCAAGCCGGGGCTTGGGTCTGGGGATCGCGGGCAAACTCGCCAGTGCAGGTTATCGTGTTATTGCCATCGCTCGGCGGGAGAGCGAGCAGCTCGCATCCGCCATGCGGGAGATGGGGAGCGGTCAAGGGAGTTCGCTCCATTTCAAGCCGTTCGATCTGGCCAATATCCCGGACATTCCCCCGCTGGTCAAAGGGTTACGCGAGGAGTTCGGACCGATCTACGGGCTGGTTAACAACGCGGCTCTCGGGACGAGCGGCATCCTGGCCACCATGCATGACACGCAAATCGAGCGGCTCGCGCGCCTGAATATTGTCTCGCCGCTCGTACTGACAAAGTATGTGGTGCGATCGATGATGGCTGAAGGAGGAGGCGGTCGTATCGTGAACGTGACCTCGATTGTCAGCTTCACCGGATACAGCGGCCTGTCCGTGTACGGTGCGACCAAGGCGTCGATCGTCGGGTTTACGCGCTCGCTTGCCCGCGAGGTCGGACCGCTCGGCATAAATGTCAATGCGGTAGCGCCGGGCTTTGTGGATACCGATATGACCCGCGGCCTGGCAGGACAGCACCGCGACCAGGTCGTCCGGCGCAGCGCGCTCCGCCGCCTTGCCGACATCGATGACATAGCCAACGCGGTCGAGTTCCTGCTTGCGGACAAGGCGAAGAACATCACCGGGATCGTGCTGACCGTTGATGCCGGTTCGACGGCTTAGGCGCGCGTTTACAGGCGCATATTGCCTGCCTGGATGCGTTCATACAGCACGGTATCGAGCTTCACGAAGGCCTGGCGAATTCGATCGTCGAAATAGATGTCGTCAGCCGTGACGGTCGGATCATAGCCTTCCAGCGACAGCCCCTGCTTCTTTGCTCTGAAAGTTGCTGTCAGCTCGATCTCGCGACGGATACGCAGGAACAGGGGACGGGCATACTCGGGCAGACGCTCAGCGAGCTGCCGCCGCAACGCAATGAGGTCGAAGTCCCGGCTGACCACGACCGCGGCCATCCCGGCACGGCCCTCCGTACCGCGTACGGTCACCCCATAGGCAACCGCGTCGATTACCCCGGGACAAGCGGAGATCGCGTCGGCAACCTCCGTGGTCGACACGTTCTCGCCCTTCCAGCGAAAAGTGTCACCCACCCGATCGACGAAGTAGAAGTAGCCCCGCTCATCCTTTCGCATCAGATCGCCCGTGCTAAACCAGGCATCCCCACTCACGAATACGTTTCGAAGGACCTTTCTCTCGGAAGCCTCGTTGTCGGTATAACCTTCGAACCGGTCTGCCGGGCTCGAGCCCTCCTCGACAATCTTGCCAATCGCCTCGCCGACTTCATTGGCGGAGCAGCGGATGCAGAAGCCTTCGTCGTTGCGCAGCGGTTTGCCTGTCTGAACGTCGAATTTGACCAGCGTCACCGGTGAGCGGTGGGCGAGGAAAGAAGGGATGCGGCCGATAGCGCCAGGTTTGCCTTCGCAGTTGTAAAGAGAAAAATTGCCTTCGGTCGCAGCGTAAAACTCAAGCACCCGGGGGATGTGGAAGCGTCGCGTAAACTCCTGCCACACGTCGGGTCTCAGTCCATTGCCGCAGCACAGCCTGAGTCGGTGCGTCGTTTCCTGCGGATGCGACGGGCTGTTTACAAGATAGCGGCAAAGCTCGCCTATATACTGAAAGAGCGTGCAATTCCACTCTACAATTTCGTTCCAGAAGCGACTCGTCGAAAACCCTTGCCTTATTACCACGGACCCGCCATTGACCAGCACTGCTCCGGGCGCTACCACGCCGCCGATGCTGTGATACATGGGCAGGCAATTGTACATTCTGTCGCTCGAGTGAGTGTCCATCATGCCGGCGAACCAATGACTCCATTGCATCAGCCGAAAATGGCTAACGTTGGCCGCTTTGGGTAAACCAGTCGTGCCGGAGGTGTAAATGTAGAGCGCCCGGTCTGTGACAGACGGCGGCGGACACTCCGCGCTGTGGAGCCTGTCGCCTGAGCCGCGCTGGATTTCCAGGTCGATTCGCGGGAAGTCGTGCTTGCTCTGACCGCTCACCCAGCATTTGACCCCTGAAACAACTCGCGGCAGCACGGCGGTGAAAACGTCGCCCAGTTCGGCTCCGACGATGAGATGCTTGGGAGCAACCATGTTGATGGAGTGCGCCAGCGAAGCGCCGACCAGATTGGCGTTGAGTAACGAAACAATACCGCCGACGCGCGTTATCCCGAGCCAGGTTGCCATGTACTCCGGGCAATTGGGCATAAGCAGGCAAACCACATCACCGGCCGCGAGACCCTGTCCCATTGCCCAGCGCGCATATCGATTGGCTCTTTCCGCGAGTCCCCGATAGGTCAAGCACTCCCGGTCTGAAACCAGAGCGGGCGCCGTACCAAATCTGTCGGCCAGGGTTTCAATCAGAATCGGCAAGGTGACTAAAGCATTTCCGGCTATGGGCGCTGTCATTTCGAGTGCGCGCACCCAGGCCTTGAGTGGAGAATTAGCGCCGTCTTCCGGACCGCTTGTCATCTCAAATCGTCACTTGACAGCGAGGGTCGGGACGGATTCGTCGGCGCTACCGATACGATGTTACTCCCGGTCGTGGCCAATGTTGTGGATCCTGACTGCAGAGTAGCTATCAAGGCCAGCGGGACCTCGTATCGCCGCAACGTCGCCATGATCTGCCGGGTTAGACTAGCGATTCCTTGATCGCTTTGCCTGCCGCTTTCATCGCAAACCGAGCATAGGGGATCACGCCGGCCATCCCGTAAAAGTGATGTATCATGCCTTCATGGCAGGTATATCGCACCTTGACTCCGGCACGCTCCAGGCGATCTCCATAGGCCTTGCCCTCATCGCGTAGCGGGTCGAATTCCGCCGTATGGATGTGCGCGGGCGGAAGGCCGGCAAGATCAGTGGCGCGGAGTGGAGATATTCGCGGGTCTGCCAAATCCGTCCCCGTCTGACAGTAGTGTCTCAGGGCCCATGCGATGGTTGTCTTGTCGAAGAAATAGCGCTCCGCATAAGTTTTGCGTGACTCGGTATCAGGATTCGCGTCGGTCAGCGGACAAAACAACACCTGAAGGGCGAGATTCGGTCCGCCTGTTTGCCTGGCAAGCTGGCACACCACCGCGGCGAGGGTGCCGCCAGCAGAGTCCCCACCTACGGCGATACGATCCGGATCAATGCCCAACTCCAACGCATGTTCCGAGACCCACCTGGTAACGAAGCAGCTGTCTTCGACAGCAGCCGGAAACTTGTGCTCGGGTGCGAGCCGATAGTCAACCGAGATTACGCGGCAACCGCTATCGTTCGCGAGCATCCGGCACAGCCCGTCGTGGGTCTCAGTGCTACAGAAGACCCCCCCACCGCCGTGGAAATAAACTAAGCCAGCCGATTTATCGGGACTGACTAGTGTCGGAATATAAATCCGGACTGGCAAGGACCCATCCGGTCCGGACAATTCGCGCTTCTCCATCTTGCCGATCGGAATGTTCCTGATATCAACCGCTTGCGCTAATCGAAGAACCGCCCGGCGCATTTCTGCCGGGGTCAGTTCCGACCCCTCCGGCATGCTGCCAGCCGCCAACATCTGCAAAAGTCTCTTCACATCGGAATCAAGCGGCATGATCGGATTTCCTTAGATGGGCGGCTCGGGCTGTCAGGTCGTACGCGATTCACCTACGCGGCGGGCATGCTGCCAGGATGCAATCCTTTCATTCAGTCTTCGCTCCCGGAAAGCGTGCTCGCATACGCCATGGCAAGCATCAGCGGTTGTTCAGCAGCAATACAGTAACCAAACTGCTTACCGTCGAGATAGATCGGAAGTTCGCCGGGGTAATCTCGATTTCCGGTATCTCGAGGTCGAACTCGGCCTCAACCGAGAGCATCAGGTTCACCATATCCAGTGAGGTCAGACCAACCTCGCGGAGATTATCGTCCGAGCAAATAGGTCGATTGATTGAACGTTCCGCGAGCAATCGCTGAACAACCTCCACGACTTTCTCGGCTGGCGAATCACTCCGACGATTCAGCATGGTGACGCTACCTGTCTTCTCAAATCTAACGATTTCGCCATATTCGCCAAAAGCTGGAGCCGCGCTCCGCAAAAACCAACTTTTACAAACGCAGGTTACAGTACCCGCTCCCTAACAACTTGAGGAGGTCACACCCAACTTGAAATCTCCGTCGAGCTTCTGATTTTCAGTCCAGCGATTTTGCTTCCCCAAGGTTGGCGAGGGATTTGCCCTATCGTGCGCTAGCTGCTGGCCGCGTGGCAGCGAACGCGCTCGCTCGGAAGGCCCGTGTTCAAAGCCAGCATACGGCCAGGAAACCCGATCCGCCGTCAACGGTTAGCAACGCCAAAGCCTAGCGCTGCTAATTGATGCCAGACGCAACAGATACCAACGCTACCCGGTGTTAGAGGGGAATTTTCTGTTGGTGAACGATGTGGGCGAGCCGTGAGGAGGCTGACAGCCACAATATGCCGTGCAGAGGTTGGCAAGATTGGCATCTCATCAGGGGCGTTGCAGAGCAGCGCGCCGAGATTGCGGCTCGTCGCCCCGCACACACACACCAGGCTCCGGCGCAGATGTTTCGCTCACTCGCGGCTCACGGGTTGCCGGGCGAGATTCAGCGTTATTGGCCAGACCTCAGACGAATCGAGTGTTCATGATGATTGCTCGTAGCATACCCACACAGAATTACTCGGTCACAAATGATCTTATGCTCCGAGCTGAGGTCGTCGCCGCAGTCGCAGCAAAAAACGCTGATGCGGTCGACCGCGATGCCCGCTTTCCTGCTGAGGCGTTGCGTGCCGCTCGGGCACACCGCCTGCTTGACATTCTGGTGCCGGCCGAGCTCGGAGGGGAAGAGGCCAGCGTCTCTGACGTGGTCGATGTATGTTACGTGCTGGCGCGTGGCTGTGCGTCGACCGCCATGATCTTCGCGATGCATCAGATCATGGTTGCAATCCTGGTCCGTCACGCTCTAAACAGCCCTTGGCACCGACGTCTGCTTCAGCGGCTGTCCACCGAGCAGTTACTGCTCGCTTCGTCCACGACCGAAGGTCAGGGGGGCGGCGACCTGCGCAAGAGTGCCTGCGCAGTGGAGCGAATCGGCTCGCGCATCGCGCTCTCGAAGCGCGCTACAGTAGTCTCCTACGGCGCGCAGGCCGACGGAATTCTGACCACCGCACGGCGTGCGGTAGATGCTCCGCCTTCCGACCAGGTGCTGGTGGCGTTGGCCAAGGAGGATTATCGACTCGAGCGGACCGCTGACTGGGATGCACTCGGCATGCGTGGCACCTGCAGCACCGGCGTCATGCTGAGCGGCGGCGGCAACATAAGCCAATTACTACCCGAATCCTACCAGGTGATTCACGTACAAACCATGATGCCCGTTGCTCACCTGACATGGAGCGGGGTGTGGGCTGGGCTTGCCGCCGGCGCAGTTGATCGTGCGCGACGCTTCGTGCGTGACGTCGCTCGTCACGCCAACGGTCAGTTGCCGCCGGGGGCAGCTCATCTTACGCGCGCAACCAGTTCGCTTCGGGCACTGCGGGGAATCGTGGCCTCGGCACTTCAAAGATTCGAGACCACCGAGCAGACGCAACTTGAGTCGCTCGATCTTCAGAGCGTAATGAACCTGCTCAAGGTGAGCACCTCTGAAATGGCCATTTCAACCGTGATGAGTTGTATGCAGGCGTGCGGCCTATCGGGCTATCGCAACGACGGCGAATTCAGCGTCGCTCGTCATCTCCGGGATGTTTTGTCCTCGTCCACCATGATCAGCAATGATCGGATACTTGCCAATACGGCCAGCGCCTCATTGCTGACCCAGGTTCCGCGTTTGTTGAGGGATTAGCCATGCCGCAACCGCTGCCCTGGAAATCTTCCGCAAAGTCCGAGGTCGGCGCGCCGGCTCCGGAGCCGCAGAAATACGTATGAGTCATAATGTCAAAGATCAGCTTGGGTCGATTGCCGATGCCCTGCTTCAGCCGACCGGCGCCGCCGGTGTCTACGCCCGAAGCGCGTTGTTCGAGCGGGTCATCGAAAGTCTGTCCACCGTCATCAGTCGACACTGCGAGCCTGGAACGGAAACTCTGAGATTTCCACCAGTCATGAGTCGCGCCCACCTCGAAAGGTCGGGCTTCCTGCGCAGCTTCCCGCATCTTCTTGGTTGTGTCAGCTGCCTTCACGGTGAGGAGTCCGATATCCGTGCGCTGGTTGAAAAACCCGATCCTGATCGAGACTGGGTTGCTGGACTAGCGGCGACTGACCTGGTGCTTACTCCGGCCGCCTGCTATCCGCTGTACCCGCTGGTGGCAGCGCGCGGGCATGTGGCGGCAAACGGGCTGCTGTTCGACGTCGCTTCCTATTGCTTTCGTCGGGAGCGCTCGTTCGAGGTCGATCGCCTGCAGGCGTTCCGGATGCGCGAATGGGTGTGCCTGGGAGGCGCGGAACAGGTCATCGACTTCCGAGCACGGTCGATGTCCTGGGCAGAAGGGTTGGCGCAGCGACTGGCGTTGCCCTACACGATAGCTCCGGCCAGCGACCCCTTTTTTGGCAGGGCCGGCAAGCTGATGGCATTGAGCCAGATTGAGCGGTCACTCAAGTTCGAATTGCTCATTCCCGTACACTCGGAGCAGCTGCCAACGGCTTGCATGAGTTTCAATTATCATTGCGATCACTTCGGAGCGAGCTGGGCGTTGAAGACTGACGCTGGTGAGGTAGCGCATACCGCCTGTGTGGCCTTCGGTCTGGAACGGTTAGCCCTGGCGCTGTTCGCGATGCATGGGAGCGATCTGCAAGGGTGGCCGGCGATCGTTCGTGAGACTCTCTGGCTTGATCACCCGAACCGCGCGACAAGCACCGGCTCGGCTCAGCACCTGAACGGGACGACGCCGCGGGTGGATGGTGCGGTGACAGAATAGAAGGATGCCGTCGGATGCGGAAAGAAACCATTGCTATCCACAGCGGCTATGAAGGCGATCCCACCACCGGGGCGGTCGCCGTTCCGATCTACCAGACCGTCGCGTATGCATTCGACAGCGCCGAGCATGGCGCGGCGCTGTTCAACCTCGAGATTGAGGGTTACCGCTACAGCCGTATCAGCAATCCGACCAATGCGGTACTCGAGCGGCGCGTCGCCGCCCTTGAAGGCGGATTGGAAGCGCTGAGCGTGAGCTCGGGGCAGGCGGCCCTGCACTATGCAGTGCTCAATCTGGTAGAGATGGGCAGGAACATCGTCTCGGTTCCGCAGCTTTACGGCACCACCCATACTCTTTTTGCTCATGTCCTGCCCCGGTTCGGGATTAACGTCCGGTTTGCCGAGGCCGACAGTCCTGCCGCGGTTGAAAAGCTCATAGACGGGGACACGCGAGCGGTGATTTGCGAAAGCGTCGGGAATCCTGCAGGTAACATCTGCGACGTTGAAGCGCTGGCGGATATCGCCCACCTGCACGGCGTTCCATTGATCGTGGACAACACGGTCGCCACCCCCATTCTGTTGCGCCCCATCGATTACGGGGCCGACATCGTCGTGCACTCGCTAACCAAATTCCTGGGCGGTCACGGAACAACCCTCGGTGGCATCGTCGTGGATAGCGGCAGGTTCCCTTGGGAAAGGCATGCCAAGCGGTTCCCGATGTTCAACGAACCCGATGCTTCCTATAACGGCCTTGTCTACACCCGACATTTTGGTCCGGCGGCCTACATCGCGCGGTGTCGTAGCGTTTATCAGAGAACCATGGGCGCCGTCCTGTCACCGCTGAGTGCGTTTCTGTTGCTGCAGGGTATCGAAACGGTCGCTCTTCGGGTCGAGCGGCACGTTGAGAATGCGAAACGGGTCGCCGAATTCCTGCGCCACGACACCCGGGTGGACTCGGTCAATTACGCAGGATTCCCGGATAATCCCTACCACGGTCTTGCGCAGAAATATCTCGGCGGCAGGGCATGCTCGCTGATGACCTTTGGAATTCACGGCGGATTTGAGGGCGGCATCAGGTTTTATAACGCGCTCAAGCTGGTCAAGAGGCTGGTCAATCTGGGTGATGCCAAATCCCTTGCCTGTCATCCAGCGTCGACAACGCATAGGCAGATGTCGGTCGAAGAGCAGCGGAAGGCAGGCGTTGAGCCCGAGACCATAAGGCTCAGCGTCGGAATTGAGCATGCCGACGATATCATTGCCGACCTCGATCAGGCGCTCGGCGCGGCAGCAGCCGCGAACCGCAAAGAGTCAGTCGGGGAGGATAGTCATCGCTACTCCGTCGCGAGCTCATGATGGCAACGCTTTCAGCCAGCCTTCCCCCGCAGGAGACGCGATCCGGCGGCACCGCCGCCCCGCTTGTAATCGGGCTGGTCAACAACATGCCGGACGCGGCGCTGCAGAGCACCGAACGACAATTCCGTGAACTGCTGTTCGCTGCAGCGCACAACTTCGCGGTTTGCCTGAGGTTTTTCTCTTTGCCGGAGGTTCCGCGCGCAGACGCCGGCCGGTCGCATGTCAGCCAATGCTACGAGGACATCAGCGAACTGTGGGCAAGTCATCTCGATGGATTGATTGTAACAGGCACTGCGCCGCGCGCGCCTGCCTTGGCAGATGAGCCCTACTGGCCAGCCCTGAGGAAACTTGTCGAGTGGGCGGAAACCCATGCCATTTCGACAATCTGGTCGTGTCTTGCAGCGCACGCCGCCGTCCTTCATCTCGACGGTATAGACCGGTATCCGCTCGGCGAGAAGCTCTCCGGGGTATTCGACTGCGTTAAGGCTCGGGACCACACCATCATGGTCGGCGCTCCATCTCGATGGCGCGTTCCGCATTCCCGATTCAATGAACTGCCAGAGGAGGCGCTTCTCTCGAGGGGCTATTGTATTCTCTCGCGTCTGCCCGGCGCCGGCGCTGATATGTTCGTCAAGCAGACGAAGAGCCTGTTCATTTTCGTGCAGGGCCACCCGGAATATGATGCCAGGGCATTGCTCCGCGAATATCGCCGGGACATCAGAGGGTTCCTCACCGGCGAAAGGAATAGCTACCCTGAAATGCCTTGCGGTTATTTCGATGAGGACGCTGCATCTGCGCTCGCCACCTTCCGACAGCAGGCGGTTCGGAACCGAGGCATTGGCTCGTTTTCGAGGTTTCCTGCTGCCATAGCCGGGGGAAAACTGGCCCAGCCCTGGTTTGGACCGGCGGTGTGCATCTACGCGAACTGGTTATCGCACCTGGCAGAGCAAAAATCCCGAAGACTCGGCCCGACGAAGTTGTCCTTTCGCGAGAGTGCGTAGCGATCTGAAGGAGACCGGGTAAGGAGAGTCAAACCAGTGACCCTTTTTGCCTGGAAAGCCACGGTTGATTCATTGCCGACGTGAGTGGATCGACTGAGTAGGCCTTTCAATCGCTCTTGCCGCCTCCGGTCCCGCCTGACGGGTTTCGGCCACGGAGCGATTGGGGAGGCAGACTCGACAGGCGTCGAGTGGAGGTTGCGAGCCCCATGTGCAGCGCGGCCTGACCGAGGGGCGTCGCCAGAGCAGATGGGAAATCATGGCGAGCCATCCAAGCGCACCTCGGCGCTTTTCCCGGCGCGCGAAGTTCGCGAGCGCTGGGACGACTTCCTGACCCGGGAACTGGCCTGTGCCAATGAGCGGATCGCGGCAGGCTCCGTCACACCTACGCTCGACCTGGTTGCGTTCAAGCGCGAACTTGCCGGCTTCGATTTTCGCACGCCGCGGTCACTCGGCGAGCTCCTGTCGTGGATTATCGCGCAGATGGAGCATGGCTTGGTTCACGTGACGCATCCCCGTTATTTCGGGCTGTTCAATCCGGCTCCCACGTTCCCTGCGCAGTGCGCAGACCGTATTGCGGGGGTGTTCAATCCGCAGCTCGCGACCTCTACCACGTCACCGGCTGCGGTCGAGATCGAGGCGCATGTCATTCGCTCGGTCGGCGGTCGCGCCGGCCTGCCGCGGGCGGGTGGTCACTTCACAACCGCCGGGTCGGAGGCGAACTATACCGCTCTTATCTGTGCACTGACCCGATCGAACGACGGATTTGCGACGGAAGGAGCGCGCTGCTTTCGCGGTCCGCCGGTCTTCTATGTCTCGAGCGAGAGCCACCTTGCCTGGCTGAAGATCGCGCATCAGGCGGGTATCGGTCGTTCCGCGGCGCGTTTGGTGGCCACCGATGGCTGCGGTCGTATGGACGTGGACGCCCTGGCTCAAACGCTGAGCGGAGATTGCGACCGGGGTTGCGTTCCCGTCATGATCGCGGCGACGGCCGGAACGACGAATGCCGGAATGATTGATCCGCTCGTTGCCTGCGCCAGGCTCGCTCGAAGCTGTGGTCTCTGGTATCACGTGGACGCGGCTTGGGGCGGTGCGCTCATTGCCTCCAATCGGCTGCGTGGCACGCTCGAAGGAATTGAGCAGGCCGACTCCATCACCATCGATGCGCACAAATGGTTCGCGACGACCATGGGCTGCGGTATGTTCCTCACCCGGCACGCGCCCGTTTTATCTTCGGCCTTTCAGGTCTCGACCGGCTTTATGCCTTCCAATGTTCCCAATCTCGATCCTTACGTGACAACTGTCCAATGGTCGCGACGCTTTCTCGGGCTGCGGCTGTTTCTGTCGCTGGCAGCGGCCGGATGGGCTGGTTACGGAGAGCATGTGGAGCGATCGATCGAGCTGACGAACCTGCTCAAGGAAGAGCTTATGGATCGGGGCTGGGCGATTCTTAACGACTCGCCGGTGGGCGTGTTGTGCATCCAGCCTCCGCCCCGGTCCGATGACGCACGGTCGATCGTGCGAAAGATGCTCTCCACCGGCCGCGTCTGGGTGGCGACGGCGACTTTCGAGGGGCGGGAGGTCATCCGGGCCTGCGTGACGCACGGTGAGACAACGCAGGATGATATCAGGGAGCTTGTGAACGCCTTGCACGGCGCCCGGTCAGGCGGAGACGGAGCCGAACGGCGCCCAGCTGGCCTCAAAAGCAACAGGGATCCGATCTGAATCCATCACATTCACGATGATGCGCGCTGTGCTCGCAGTGGCTGCATGCACTATCGCCACCTTTTGACGCCCGGCTATCAGAAGAATGTTATTTTTAGCTTCTCGCGTCAACGATCCATAGCTCTTTCTCACACATGAACAGGGATGCCGAGTGAAAAACGCCTCCCATAACGCAGGGTTCTGCGAGTAAGTATAGCGTGTCACTGCAGGGTTTGATCGTTCGGCGGCTCGACAGACTGACTACTGAGAATGCCTGTGCACGGGAGGGCGGACGCATGTCGTCCTAATACCAACCTGCGAGACAAAATCGAGCACCATCATCTGGAGGCACTCGGGAGCTTTGGAAAAGCAATCGAAAGTATATTACGGGGGTCGCGCTTTATTTCCGTTGACAGGATGTCGCCTCACACGGATAGCGAGGACCTGACGATGAATTCGATTCCTGGAACATTTCGTACCAGGTTCCGGGTCGTTTCTCTTGGCCTGCTGTTCCTGGCCGGGTGCGCGACTTCTGTGCCTTCCGGGCAGGCAGAACGAATGCCTTATGCGGCTTCCGACGTGAACACAGGTTCGAAAAAGCTTCGGGAAGTTGCGCAGGTGACACCGGTGGTTGAGAACGTCGCACCCGGGGAAGACGACGCCCAGGCCCTGCAGGGGCTTTGGGAGCGCCGCACCGAGTCGGCTGCCGGCGACGCGTCCTCGAACTTCGCTCTGGGTCCGGGTGACGTGCTGCGGATCTCCTTGCCGCAGCTCAACAGCCAGGCAGCGCGGGCGGTTCAAGTTTCGCAGGAGGACACGCTTGTTCTGCCGCCGAACAACGGTCCGTACGACGGGCAAGGCGATGTTGTCCGAGTATCGGAGGAGGGGACGATCGCCCTGCCGATGCTGGGTGTGATCAATGTTTCCGGCCTGACCGAAGCCGGTCTCCGGGATGAGTTGATCCGGCGCGTAGCCAACTACGTTTACAAGCCACAGGTCGGGGTGTTCCTCGAACACACCGAAAACCGGGATGTCGCGGTATTAGGTTCAGTCAAGAACCCGGGCCGTTATATGCTGACCAGTCGTTCCGACACCGTAATGACCATGCTCGGCCGGGCGGGCGGGAGAACCGAAGACGCAGCCTCACGGATTATCCTGGTCCCGGCGCCGCGTGCAGCGGCGCACAGCAGGGCCCAGCTGGCAGCTGCAACGTTCGTCCGCGACGCTCCTCCGGATGATTGGTCTCATGCGCAGCCGACGCTGGGCGGCCAGGTGGTTATCAACCTGTCTCAGGCTGACAATCAACGCTATCTTGAGCTGCAGGTCAGACCCAGTGACGTGATCATCGTACCGGCGGCCGGCGAGGTGACGGTGGAAGGATGGGTGCCGAACCCCGGCAAGTTCAAGATCACTCCGGGCATGACGGTTCTGAGCGCGATCGCCGCCGCAGGCGGCGCGGAGTTCACCTCGTCGGCGACACTTCTACGCGAGCAGGGCAACGGCGGAAAATTTAATCTGCCGCTTGATCTTTCCAAGCTCAAAAGCGGCACCGAGCCCGACGCGCCGCTGGAGGGCGGAGATGTAGTGGTCGTTGAACGGTCGGTCGCGGGTGCGGTGCCCTATTCCCTGTACTTTCTTATCAGCCACCTGGGGATGGGGATCGGATTGCCGGTCCTGTAGGGCCGGTTCGCGGCCGTTGCCAGGCGTAAGCCGGGCCCAGATTCAGAAATGGACTGCCGCGCGCCGCTTCCAAACCTCTTCGCGTTCTCCGCCATGTAACGGATTCAGGGAACCATGCAAGATTTAAGTCCATATCTCATCAGACGTACCGCTGCCGAGGTCACTGCCAGCTCTCCCGACCCGGACCGGATATTCAATCAGGACCAGCCAGACTTTCGCGAGTACTGGCGCGTAATTTCCAAGCGCTGGCGGCTTATTGTCACGCTGGTAATCGGCACGCTCGCGGCTACGGGCCTGATCATATTTCTCATGACTCCAACCTATACGGCAGCGAGCACTGTTCTGATTGAAGCTCAAGCACCTCAAGTTCTGAACATGGGAGAATTGACAACCCAAGAATCCGGAGGAGATGCCGAAGAGGACTACTACGGTACGCAGTACAAGATACTGCAGAGTCGGAGTCTTGCCGCGCGGGTAATCCGCGAGCTTAATCTCCAGAAGGCGCCGTTTCTTCGCACATCCAAGACCGCCGCCTGGGGACCCGGATTTCTCGCCCAGGCAGCCCGGCCTGAAGATCCCAAAGCTTCTGCGGTCCATAACCAGAACCAAAATGATGGCACGCTCGGAGTCAGCCCCCGTGTCATTGACGCATATCTGAAACGCCTGACAATCCGACCCGAGCCGGGAACACGCCTTGTCACGGTGGCCTTTGGGACGCCCGACCCAATCCTGTCCTCGCGCATCGTTAACGCTCATGTTCAGGCGTATATCGCTCGCGGAACGGAACTCCACGCCGAGGCCAGCGAGAACGCAGTAAAGTACCTGCGGACAAAATTGACCGAACTGGAAGCGAAGGTTGAAAAGTCGGAAGCCGCCTTGAATGCCTACCGGCGTCAACGCGGAATCGTGGCCGATTCATCCGACGATGACGGCAACAAGGTGGTGATGGAGCGTCTGGTTGATTTGAACAAGGCACTTACCGAAACGGAAACCCAGCGCATCACGCTCGACACTGAAAATCATCTCATCCAGACTCGAAACTATGACGCTCTGCCCGCAATAGCCGATGATACACTCATCCAGAATCTGCGGCAGCAGCAGGCACGGATCCAGGCTGACTACGCAAGCCTGGCGGATCAGTATAAGCCCAGCTTTCCGCCCCTGGCCGAACTCGGCGCCAAGCTGAAAGAGACGCAAGCTCACCTCAATCGGGAACTGCATCGAGTCGCCACCGGCATAAGTCTGAGCTATCAGGCGGCTGTAGAACGGGAGAGGAAACTGAACGACAAGATCAATCAGGAGAAAAATCGGGCTCTCGCTCTGAACGATGCCTCACTGCGGGATGCCATTCTGTCCCGTGCAGTGGAGACCAACCGAAACCTGTACAAGAACGTGCTTCAACGCATGACCCAGATGGGTATGGCGGCGGGCGTGTCGGCCTCTAACGTGTCAGTGCTCGATCGCGCTGCTCCGCCCCTGCTGCCCTCAAGTCCGAAGACGTTGCTGGCTCTGGCATCCTGCGGACTGATTGCGCTGCTGGTCGGCATAAGCTTGGCCTGTTTCCTCGAGCGTTTCGACGATACCTTCAAGGACTCGGATGAGATTGAGCACTACGTCGGGTTGCCGAATCTGGCCATCGTGCCGGATTTTCGGAAATTGGAGCGAGTCAACTACGGCTCAAAGGGTTATTTACTGAGTCGCTCCGGTTCCGCCAGCGAGGTCAACGGCGCCGTGATTGTCGTGGATAAACATAATGGATTCTCGGCCGCCACCGAAGCCTATCGCGCACTACGGCTTGGTCTGTTGCTATCCCGGGCCGGCGAGCCGCCCAAGGTGATACTCGTCACCAGTGGCGTTCCGGGTGAAGGCAAGACTGTCACCGCGATCAACACTGCCATCGCATTCGCGCAAATGGGCAGCAAAGTGCTTTTGATCGATGCCGATCTTCGAAACCCGCGCTGTCATGAACTGCTGGCAGTGAGCAACCATGAGGGGCTCACGGACATCCTCACCGGTCAAAAAGGGCTTGACGATCTTATTCGGCCGACCAGTGTTGACGGGCTCGACTGCATTACCTCCGGGTCAGCACCTCCCAACCCTGGCCGGCTGCTGGGTTCGCAAGTCATGACTGATCTGCTGTCGAATCTAAAGGACCATTACGACTGTATCTTGATTGATTCGGCTCCTGTGATGCCGGTGACCGATACCCTTCACTTGATGACGATGGTGGACGGTGTGCTGCTGGTGGTGGGCCCGCGAATTCCCAAGCAGCGCGTCAGACACGTTTGTACGCGCCTGAATCAAATTCACGCGCCCTTGCTGGGGATTGTTCAGAATCAAATCGATATCAGCACCCATAGAAGTGCTCGCGATTACTATTACCCACATTACCACAAGTGGCAGGGGGTGAACGGAACCTTGCAGGCGGAAAGCTAGCACCTCCCGCGAGTTATAACGCCGAAGATGAGGGCGCTGATATCGACCGGGCGGTGGAAGTGAGCTTCAGTCGCTGACTGGATCGTGTGTCGCTTTTGCGGCTCCGTTCCAATGATGGAAAGGCCTTGGCTCTTCGAAACACGAGTCAACTGGATATGCGGTAAGCCTGGTGCCTAAAGGCATTGTCATTTTGAGCCGCGAAATCGGCACCAGCGGCCCCTGCCTTGGCGACCCGCGACGGGCTTGCGAATCGTATGGATAGCGCAGAAAGCGTTGAAAGGATCAAGCGGCAACCGAGATTTTGGAGCCGTGCTGTTTATCGCCGCCTGTAAGCTGCCTGGTTCGATCGCAAAATCTGGAGGTAAACGAACGTGACGAAAATTTTGGTAACCGGCGCTGGCGGCTTCATTGGCCATCACCTGGTGGTCGATTTGAAACGCCAGGGGCATTGGGTAAGGGGCGCTGATGTCAAGCCCCCCGAGTACGAGCCAAGCGCTGCCGACGAATTTGTCGAGACCGATCTTCGTCGCTGGGAAAACTGCCTCGAGGCAACCGCCGGTGTTGACGAGGTGTACGCGCTGGCAGCCGACATGGGCGGAATGGGCTTCATCTCCGCCAACCACGCGCGCATTCTTCACAACAACGCCCTCATCAATATTCACTCGCTGGAGGCCGCCCGCCTAAACGGGGTGAAGAGGTATCTGTATAGTTCCTCTGCCTGCGTCTATCCCGAGTACCGCCAGAACGACGTCAATGTACTTCCGTTGAAGGAGGACGATGCCTATCCGGCGCAGCCGCAGGACGCTTATGGCTGGGAGAAGTTAATCACCGAGAGATTATGCCTTCACTATTGTGAAGAATATGGAATGGAGACCCGAATTGTCCGCTTTCACAATATTTTCGGACCTCTGGGCAGCTGGACCGGAGGCCGGGAAAAAGCCCCGGCCGCCCTGTGCCGCAAGGTAGCGATTGCAAAGCTGACGGGCAATCACCAGATCGAGCTATGGGGCGACGGTCAGCAGACCCGGTCGTTCTGCTATATCGACGATTGTGTGATGGGCATCTGCAGACTGATGCGGTCTGATTACCAATTGCCCCTGAATCTAGGACAAAACCGGCTGATTACTATCGACGAACTGGCGGACATGGTAGCCGGGATTGCCGGAATCAAAATCATAAAAAGACATATTGCAGGGCCACAGGGCGTGCGAGGCAGGAATTCCGATAATACCCGACTCGAACAAGTTCTGGGCTGGACGCCCGAGATCAGCCTTGAGGAGGGCCTAACCCGGACCTACCGATGGATCGAAGGTCAGGTCAAGAGCGCCAGCTCGATGGAAATAGAGGCGCGAGACAAGCAGATAGCTACAGGAAAGTAATCCGATGAGCCAGCGACTCAACATTTTGGGAGTTGGAGTGAGCGCCATAAACCCGGCCGTAGCGTTGGATACGATAGATGGATGGATTTCGCGCGACGAACCACACTACGTATGTGTCACCGGCGTTCATGGCATCATGGAATCCTACCGCAAACCAGCAGTTCGAGACGTCCATAACGCCGCGGGGCTGGTTGTCCCGGATGGTATGCCGCTGGTCTGGCTGAGCCGACTGAAAGGTCTTCGTCACGTGTCTCGTGTCTATGGTCCTGACCTGATGCTGGCGCTTTGTGAACGATCTTTGGACCGTGGATATCGCCACTTCCTTTACGGAGGTGCTGCGGGAATTGCCGACCGGCTCGCAGCTCGTTTCCAGGCGCGTCTTCCAGGCTTGAAGGTAGTAGGCACCTATTCGCCACCATTTCGCCCTCTAGAGCCGGCCGAAGACGAGCAGATTGTAACGCGCATCAATAGCACCCGCCCGCACATCGTGTGGGTAGGCGTCAGCACTCCAAAGCAGGAGATGTGGATGGCGCAGCATGTCGGCCGGTTGCACGCTCCGGTTTTGATCGGCGTTGGCGCCGCGTTTGATTTTCACGCCGGCGCGAAGCGGCAAGCGCCAAGATGGGTCATGCGGGCGGGGCTCGAATGGATGTTTCGCCTGATCCAGGAGCCCAGGCGCTTAGGGCCCCGTTATCTGGTTAACAATCCACTTTTCGTAGGGCTGGTAATTCGTGAGCTGTTCAGCCGGCGGTCCGCAAGGCGCAACTCCCCGCGTCACCCTCTTGGCGGCTATGCGGACAGCGGCACGGGTCGGGCAAAGGTTTCAGGCTGAGTCCCTCGTTTAGTCCACAGCAACGGTAGCTTTCGCGGTGAATACCGTCGTTTAGCGAGTCAGAGTAGCGGTATGTTCAGGTACCAACCGCTAGTTGTACAAACCAGCTTCGAGTCGGCGGATTCCGGCTCGGGCACGCGAGCTATTCGCAATGATCCGTGGCGCGGGCCCCGGACGCGTCTCATCTCCCTGCTCGCGCGTAACGGTGTGTTGCTCTTTTGTGACCTGTTCGCTCTGCTGATGGCATCGATGTTTGGTTACCTGGTCTGGGCCGACGCCATACTGCACCAACCGGTCTCCGAGTATCTTTCATTATTGCCATTGCTTTGCCTGTTTCCTCTCGCCTATGCGGCTGCCGGTCTCTATCCAGGATTTGGTTTGGGCGCAGTCGAGATGTTAAGGCGTCTCTTTTACTGTACCAGCATTTCATTTTTAGCTGTGGCCGCTGCGAGCTTCGCGCTGAAGGCCCATCCAACCTTCTCGCGCATGACATTCAGTATTGCGTGGGCAAGTGCTCTGGTTGTCGTACCGTTGTGCCGGCTGTTGACGCTTTCGATAGTCAAGCCGTTTCGCTGGTGGAGCGAGCCCACAGTAGTCTTCGGGACTTCGTCCCAGGCAAGGCTGACCATACGTTCACTCAAACGAGCCTTCTCGCTCGGGTACGCCGTTGTAGGGGTACTCTGCTCCGACGGTCAGCGGCTGGGCCAGACAATCGAAAATATCCCGATTCTCGGGGGGTTGGAGCTGGTCCCTGAACTCGCACGACAAGGTGTGACCACGCTGCTCGCCTGGGACGATTCGTCGGTTATGACGCAGTTGGTTCAAATACAAACCAGGCTTCGGCACATCGTATTCATCCGCGAGGACCGACTGTTTCCAGTTGAACGGGTTAAAGTTCGTAATTTGGGTGGGGTGTTGGGCATTGAGTTCAGTAATGAGCTGCTGCGCCGCCCCAATCAGATTATCAAACGATTTATCGACATTGTTCTGGGCACTGCAGGATTAGTGATTGCCTTGCCCATAGTTGTGTTCTGCGCAGCGCTGATAAAAGTGGCGAGCCCCGGGCCGGTGTTCTTTCGACAGCAGCGAGAAGGGTTGGATGGACGAAAGTTCAAGGTTTGGAAACTGCGCACCATGCATGCAGATGCGGACACTCGCCTGGCCGAGCTTCTCGAGCGGGATCCAGCACTTCGGCGGCAATGGCAGCGAAGCGCCAAGCTGCTTCGGGACCCGCGCCTGATACCGGTAGTCGGAACCCTGCTGCGGCGGCTGAGCCTCGACGAGTTGCCACAACTGTGGAATGTCATCGTTGGGGAAATGAGCCTGGTTGGGCCACGGCCCTTTCCCGATTATCACCTTGCGATGCTGTCGCCCGATGCTAAGAAGCTCCGCAGTGCGGTGCGGCCCGGCCTGACGGGCCTGTGGCAGATAATGGTGCGAAGCAACGGCAGGATCGAGGAGCAGGAGCGCTTCGATACCTATTACGTCAAGAACTGGTCGCTCTGGCTTGACCTGTACATTTTGGCACGGACCATCACCGTGGTATTGATGGCTCGGGGCGCGTATTGACTTTCGCGCAGCTCAAGCCGGTCTTCCGAATTATTTCCCGCGAAATAGTCTCACCGAAAGAACGTTGATGCGGCGGCGTCTCGCGGAAGAATCTTCTCAGGCTCGGATGTTTTATGGACAAAACAACTCAGGCTCAGAGCAAATATTACAAAGACACAGCGGAAAGATATGATGAAATGCATGGACATGATCTTGAGCATCAATATGCAATAAGGATTATAATTGCTCTCAGCAAGATGATCGGTGCGCGCAGCGTCTTGGACGTAGGGTGTGGCACGGGCCGTGGCTTGCTCTGCTTCCTGGAGAGCGGATTATCGGCACAGGGACTGGAGCAGGTCCAAGAACTTCTGAATGTGGCCAGGAAGAAAAACATTCCTGCGGAATGTATCCATAATGGCGTTGCAGAGCACATGCCGTTCGCTGACCGGGAATTTGACGTCGCTTGTGAACTGGGGGTCTTTCATCACATCAGAAATCCGATGCCAGCGGTAAAAGAGATGATGCGTGTTTCAAAAAAGGCAATATTTCTATCTGACGAAAATAGATTTGCCTATGGCGGCACTCTGAGAAGGTTATCAAGCCTAATTCTCTGTAAGACCCAAATGTTCAATTACGCGTATTATATTAAAACGCTAGGCGCGTGCCATAGATACTCGGACGGAGACGGCGTGGCCTATTCGTATAGTGTGTACGATGCGTACGACGAGCTATACGATTGGGCGGACCAAATATTCTTCATACCAACTTCGACGAAGAAGTCTCGGAAAGCATGGAATACCCCGCTCACAAATTCGTTTCATGTGCTTCTGTGCGCTATCCGCAACAGGTTTAATGCGTAGATGACCTCACATTGCCGCCTTTCTGGGTGCGGTGGTGAGTGTCAAGCAAGTTGTCGGCGGGATTTGTAAAAGACGTCCCGGTTTTCCTTCTTTAGAGCATGATGGCGTGATTGAACCGAGCGAGCCCGGACTAGGGTTCGGGAGCTCTGCGAACAGGAAGCGATATTCTCGTGACGCGGGTCCGAGCGGGATCACAACTGAAAACCTTGTGTACGATTACGATTGTTATTTACTGAAAGCGGGCGTGTACGACGAATTGACGATCGTCGGCGAAAGTACAGTTGTCGGCACGAACAAAAGAAGCGCCTTTCGGTGCTGCTGGTTGTTTTATCGAGTTCGGGTTGCTTTTCTTTACATGGATTGAAGTCGGGAAGGCAGTAGCGCGAGTACGCTATACAAGGCTTAAGTTTGTCGGGTTCACTCTCATCCGGTGCGTCGCGTTACTGCTGCTCGCCTCAGCGCTGCGTTTTCTTAAGTGGAGGCTTGTTATTGGGTGCCCGCTACGGCCCATGCTCACGGTCGTCGCCGCGCTTAGTTGGACGACAAGCTCTAGCAGGTTGCGGAAAAAGCCTTTTGCAAGTCATTTCGGCCTAGGCAATTACGCGCTTCGATGAGCGGCCCCATGCTAAGATTATTAACTAGTCAGGTGTTACTCGAGTGTTTCCGCAACCTGCTAGACGTTCGAGCGAAGCTTAGGGCGACAGACTAGGCGCGAATACCTGGTTGCCCTTTTAATCGCAGAAGCGGACCGATGCTGACGAGTGAGGCAAGATGACGACGGCGTGAAGTTGGAGCTTCACAGATGACAACGCGTGCGCATCCGATGGCACTTATCAGGGCACATCTACGCGGTTCACTGTACGCCCCGCCAAAGGTGTTGGTGCCTGCGCGTAATTCGATGGTTCGGGTGCTGGGGCTTCGGAAGATGACGGCGGAACTATGGCTTGTACTGGCCTACATCGTGGTGATGGGAGTCGGGGGCCTTCCTGCGGCGAAACTCGGCATTCACATCGGACCGGCTCCAATCTTTCTGACCGATATTACCCTGATGCTGCTACTCGCGGTGTCGTTGGTTCGATGCCCAGCACGGCTCCTGTACTGGCTATCGGAGGGGTACGGGGCCGGGCCGGTCGGACGCGTTGTCTGGATTCTCTGCATACTCGCGACCCTCTACTTTGTGCTCGCCTTCTCCGAATATGGCCTTTACGCTCTGCGCGACCTGGCGATCTTCGCCTACAGCGTGTTCTTTCCTCTCACCTGCTTTGCGATCCGCGACCGTCGCGATGCGGTACGGCTGTTGAGATATCTTACTTACGCCGGCGTGGTACTTGCGCTTATGCTGCTGTTCCAAATAGCGAGCGGCATTAACATCGGCCCGTTCGAATACAAAAATACCCGTCTCATCCTCGGCCACGCGGTTCCCGAGATTGGCGCGGGAGACGGAGTTGTATTCAGCGTATTTTCCCTGGTGGCGCTGTTTGCCTACTTCAGCTTCGAGCCCAAACTGCACCTTTTCCACGTAATGTGCGCCATGGTATGCCTGCTTGCTCTTGCGGCAAGCACCAGCCGCGCAGGGGTGGTAGGAGTGGCTCTTGCTGCGGGGGCGACCTTCCTGTGTTCGACTCCCAAAAATCGTATCCGCTTCGCGCTATTCGCCGGGTTCCTGGCCCTGCTAGTGTTCCTCTCACCATTAATACCTTTGTTCATCCCGGGTGCCCGGCTGCTGCGAGGACTTCGGCTTTCCGTACTCAGTGCAGTGATAGGTGGTCCGTCAGGAGATCCAACCGCGGCTTTTCGGATGATAAGATGGAAAATCACTTTCGCGCTGTGGCTTACGCATCCCGTGCTCGGCGTGGGATTTGGCCGTATGCTTCTTCCCTCCACCCTCCACTCCTTGCAGGCCGAGCTGGGGGCAGGCCGCTTCAACATGGGAATGCCTCACAATACGTTTCTCTTTCTCGCGGCCCGCATGGGTCTGGTTGGTTTGATGGCCGTCCTGTTCTGTTGGTTCTTTATTCTGGTGCACCTGTTTGTGGTCGCGCGACGCAAACGGAGCGCCGAAGAGCTAGCGGTTGCCAATTGTCTGGCGGCAATGTTCGGCGTTGCAATGTTCGGGCTGTTTTTCGAGCGCCCTGAGTTAAACGGCATATTCTGGATCGTGATGGCGATCGGTCAGCGCTTGATAGCATGCCAAGCGGGTGTCTCGCCAGGAAGGCGGCAGGTCTCTGAGGTGGAGACGAAGCCGCAGCGTCGCACAGGCCACGGTGGCTTTGAACGCTTGACAGCGTGAGCGTATCGGTCAACCGAGAGTCGCCGATGCTTAGCCAGCCTTTTGCAAACCCACGACCGCGAGTAACGCTGAGCTGGGATGACGGGCACCCACTGGACCTGCGAATGGCGCGACTGATGGTTGACTGCGGGCTACGTGCCACGTTTTATGTTCCGATAAGCATCGACAGACCCCAACTGGACGCGCAGCAGCTGCTCGACTTATCCGCCATGGGGATGGAAATAGGATCGCACGGTCTGACGCATTCAGTGTTGACGCGGTCGAGCAATGTTAGTGGTGAAATGGCCGAAAGCAAAGACAAATTGGAACAACTGCTCGGCAGGGAGGTGACGTCATTCTGCTATCCATTTGGCAAATTCAACAACCATACTGCGCTGATCGCTCGTAAGACCGGGTACCACCTCGCCAGAACTACTGAAAGCTTCGCAATAGGCCGAGTGCTGGACCGCTTCCGTATGCCCGTCACGCTCCAATTTGCCACGCATTCACGTTTCGTCCATTTAAGACATGCGCTACGAGAACTTAACATCAGAGGTCTGGTAGCCTGGGGAAGGCGATGGCGCTTCGAAGGAGATCTACATCGTCTGTCGCTACAAGCATTCCACGATGCGTGCCGGCTTAACGGGACGTTTCACCTGTGGGGACATTCATGGGAAATAGACGATTTGGGTCTGTGGGATGCGCTCGCCGACCTGTGCCGGCAGATTGGAGGACGCCCGGATGTGAGTTACGTTACTAACTCCTCGCTCTTATCGGGAATGCCCAGTTGAAAATCCTGAGCGTGCATAATGTCTATCGACAAGGTGGCGGTGAAGATGTGGTCGTCGACCAGGAATCTCAACTGCTTCGGGCTCATGGCCACGAAGTAATTGAGTATCGGCGTTCAAACCGGGAACGTGGCGACGATCTGTTCAGCAAGCTGTACTTCGCCAGACAATCGTTGTGGTCACGTAAGGCCGCAGCGGAAATCCAGGCGCTCATTTGCCGCAGAAGGCCGGATGTAGCTCACTTTCATAACACGTTTCCGCTGATCTCTCCTTCCAGCTATTGGGTGTGCAAACGTCTGGGCGTGCCGGTGGTGCAGACGATACACAATTATCGAATGAGCTGTGTCCGTGGCGACTATTTTCGCGCCGACCATGTTTGCGAAGACTGCCTGGGCTGGAAGGGGCCGCTGCCGGCACTAATTCATGGCTGTTACCGCGATTCAGTGGCTCAAACCGCTGCCGCTGCGATGGTGCTGGCCATTCATCGAGTCCTCGGGACGTGGAGGGATCTGGTGGATGTGTTTTTGGCCCTAAACGAGTTCGGCAGAATGAAATTGATTGAGGCGGGTGTACAGCCAGGAAAGATCATTATAAAGCCCAATTTTGTTCACCCCGATCCTGGTGTCCGAAAGGAGAGTTCGACCGATTATGCACTGTTTGCCGGCCGATTATCGCCCGAGAAGCGGGTACTGACACTCGTCAAGGCGTGGGAAAAGATAAAGAATGTGTCGCTGTTGATAGTGGGTGACGGGCCAAAAAGAGTAGAGATCAGTAAGGCAATTGGGCATGGAAGCCTGGCAAACGTCCGGATGGTTGGCGCTGTACCGCGCAAAGAGCTGCTGGAAATGATGAAAGGTGCCGCGGTTTTGCTCGTTCCATCGGAGTGGTATGAGATGTCGCCGATGGTTATTGTCGAAGCCTTCGCTTGCGGTGTGCCTGTGGTTGCTTCGCGCCTCGGTGGCATGGCGGAGCTGATCAGTGATCGAAAAACCGGATTACTGTTTCGGCCGGGAGTGGTCGAGGATATTAGAGCAAAGGTTGCATGGGCTTTAGAACATCCCGAAGAGCTTCGTCAAATCAGCGACAACGCCCGACAGGTGTTCGAAACCAGGTATACGGCTGAGGTGAATTACCCCCTGATTATACAGGCTTATGAACTGGCGCTGCGCCGAGCGGCGCAGAATGGCCATGCGGAACGTGTTGTGAGAGACAGCCGGCCAAGCGGCTGACAGGGTCATACCCGATGGGGCAGTGCAGCGATCATTGAAGTGAAGGTGCTGGTCGGGAAAGCGCTGCGGTGCGGTAACACTTGGGGGCCGCGGCTTTAGCCGGCGGTGAGATGGGGCCCGAATGGGGTCGCGGATGAACGAATCCGGCCGGCAAATCTTCGGGTACGCGGGCAAAGGGCAGTGGCATGAGAATCGCCATTTGTGATTATCGCGTAACTCCGGCCAATGCGATCGGGAGTTGCCACAGACGGATGATGTTGGCGTTGTGTGAAGAGCACGAATTCATCGTTCTGGCCCCGGAGTTCGACAACCCACGATCGGATCGCATTCGCTATATCCCGATAAGGGTGCCGCTGCGGCCGTCGGCCGCGCTGTTCGTATTATTCCATCTGGAAGCCGGCCGCGCCTGGCGACGGTATCGTCGCAACGGCGGCCCGCCGGCCGACCTGATCCAAGGTGTCGAGAGTAATCGCCTGAGCGTCGATGTTGTCTACGCTCACTTTTGTCATCGTGCCTACCTGAGAGGGGCAGGGGGCTTTTCGGCCGGCATGCTGTTGGACTACCAGGTCCTGGCGCACTGGCTCGACCACCGACTTCACGCGTCGATGGAACCGCTCGTTTACCGGGCCGCCAAACATGTTGTTGTTCCATCCGCGGGGCTGGCGCGCGAGTTGATACGGGAGTTTCCAGGGCTCGCCGGGAAGGTGACCGTGATCAGCAACCCGATCGACGTGGAAGCCTTGAGGCCGCCGGCGGATTTCGATCGAGCCGGTCTGCGCCACAAACTCGGACTGGCCGAGAGTGATCTGGTTCTTGTGTTTACTGCACTTGGACATTTCGAGCGCAAAGGCTTAGCGCTGGTGATGGAGGCAATGCACGACATCGCGCGAAGCGACGTGAAGCTTCTGGTTGTCGGCGGAGAAGGGTCGTTGGTCCGAGACTACATTCGGCGCGCAGCGGCGCTCGGCATTGGTGACCAGGTCATGTTCGTCGGACATCAGACCGAGGTGCGGCCATTTCTCTGGGTTGCCGACGCGTTCGTGTTCCCCTCAGCCTACGAGACGTTCTCCCTGTCCACTTACGAGGCGGCCGCGGCCGGACTACCGTTGATAGTCACCCGCGTGTATGGCGTCGAGGATTTTGTCAGTGATCACGAGAATGCGTTCGTTATCGAACGTACCGCGCCGGCAGTGCGGGAGGCACTCAATGAACTGCTGACCCTGTCTGCAGACCGCCGTACAGAGCTGGGACGGCGCGCCCAGGATGCCGTTTCCGGCTTCACCGTCGCTCGCTTCGCGAGCGCATGGAACAGCTTCTATCGGTGTGTTGTGGGCGGCATCAAGGAGAGTTCTGCACTGGCATGAGAGTCTACTGGCTCCATCTGGGGTAAATGTTCTCCGACCGTAAAAATTTAATTCGTTTATACATGGGCGTATAGAGAGGCTGATGTTGTATCCCGCAACTGGGTCTTCACGGTTGCGCTATTTTTACGTTGCAGGACTCGGGAAAATCGTCACGCACCGGTGGAAGCCAGCGAAACCGATCGAGTCGAACCGAAGCAGTGGTGCACGACGCAGAGCTTTTCCAGACACTGCTGAGTCGAGCGCGTATCGTGCTGGACAGCGCGGTCGGCGGGTCCCTCCGGGCGCTGCCGGCGCGGCCTAGGGTATCCGAGACCACGGCTGGCCGTGGCGACAGCTGCCGGCGCCAAGGGTCAGCCAAGGCGGGGCCAGGCCGGGTGCGGACCGGTCGCAAAGAATTGGCAGCCAGGGACCAGGCCGTGATTGACGCGGCCTTGCTCGAGTCTGCAGCTATAGCCCCCTGCAAGGCGTGGCGCTTACCCAAGGGATCGTGCGTGGCCGGCCGCGGCCCATCGGATCTGGCAGTACTACGGGCTGCACCCGCACCGCAGCGAGACCCTCAAGTCGACCGAGAGACCTATACGGTTCGACACCAAGCCGCTCGACATCGGGCTCCAGCGGAATTTGCCGGCGCGAGATGTGCCGCAGCTGGTAACACGCCATCAGCAGCTTTTCTTCAGATAACGCTACAGGTGGCCGAGGAAGTTTACACGAAAGGGGTTTGGATCCTCGCAGGAAAGAGCTGGGAGCAAAAGTTTCATTGGTGATTGCGGTTGCGGACCGCAATTACTCTTGGGCTGCGTCAAGACTGACGAGAGCGGCTGGCCTCAAGTTCTGCAGGCCTCAGTGATTGTCGGCTCAAAAAGCGATCGAGGTCAACGCCACGCCAATGTCGGATCGACGACTCTGCAGGTGAAAGGATGCACAACAAATTGATCGTGGTAGAAGGCGCAGCCTCAGCTGATCTTGAATCGGCCCCGATTCCACCCGACTGGATTCTGGCGGGCACGCCCGAGGCGCGGAGCAAAATGCTGGCGACGAGCCGTGACCGTACTTCGTCCATTACGGTTTGGGAATGCACCGCCGGACGCTTCAATTGGCATTACGGCGAAGACGAGACGGTTGTAGTCATCTCGGGAGAGGCTTTCATTACCACCGAGAAAGGCGAAGAACGGCGACTTGGCCAAGGCGATATGGGATTCTTCCCCGGCGGCAGTTCGAGCACCTGGCGTGTCGCTGATCGTATCAAAAAGGTTGCCATCCTGCGAAAGGACCTGCCGCCTCCACTGGGTATTGGCGTGCGAGTTTGGCACAAGCTCCTCCGGACCGTGGGGCTGAGGGGTCAACCGTCTCTGATGTCGGCCGTTCGTCTATGATCGGGTTGGTATGCGACCTCGAGCTGGCGACATGAGTCAACGAAGCGTCAGACTTTGCTGCGGCGACCTTGTGGAAGTGAGGCCGCCAGACGAAATTGCCCAGACCCTCGACACCGAGGGAGCATTGGACCACCTGCCATTCATGCCGGAAATGGTCGAATTCTGTTCTAAAAGATTTCGGGTGTCCAGACGAGCGTTGACGATCTGCTTCTCGGGACCGGGCTCCCCTCGCGCATTCAGATCCGATGACGTCGTTACTCTCGATGATGTCCGCTGTTCCGGTGCCGCGCATGACGGCTGTCAGAAAGCATGCAGGACCTTTTGGCGCGAGGCATGGCTCCGTAAGGTGGAAGACACCGCGGTCTGCTCACAGGTGGATTTGCCGGGCATGGATCGATTACGAACCCGCCTCAAAGTCTCGAACGGTCCGAAGCTCTACTATTGTCAGGCCAGTGAATTGTCGAAAGCCACCTATCCGCTTTCGCGGTGGCAGAGGCTGAGAAAACATTTGAGCGGACTCCGTGTGGGCAACTTCAACGCTTTGAAAATGGCACAGGGTATCGGAAAATGGCTGTTCTTTTTGAAAATCCGCCCGATCTTTCTCGGCGTGTATGCGCGCGGACGCAACGAGTCCACGTCCAGGCAAGGAGGCCGCAACCTCCAGCCTGGAGAATGGGTCGAGGTGAAATCAATGCGGGGCATCATCGAGACCTTGAACGCGCACGGCTGTAACCACGGGCTGTACTTTTCGCCGGACATGCGTCTGTGGTGCGGTCGGCGAGGCCGGGTGAAAGCGCGGCTCGACAAGATCATCGCCGATGGAACGGGACAGATGATGCAGCTCCGCGACACGGTGTCCCTCGAGGGCTCAACCTGCGGCTGCTCGTACATGGGTTTTGGCATGGAAGGATGCTCGCGCTGCGAACTCACTTACTGGCGCGAGGACTGGCTGCTTCGATGCGATCAAAGTAGCGGCGCGCCGGTATCCAGACAGCAGGCTCGACTTAACGAGGGCTGGACCCGAGGTCAGCCGGATGGGGCCCCGGGGGAATAAAAATGGAATGCCATTGTTGGGTGCTTAACTGCAGAGGGCGTTGAAACCAGCGAGCAATCTTGCTGTGCGTGGCTTCATCAAACTGATTTCGTTATTGCGGCGCCTTCGCTCGCTCCAGTACGGGCCTCGGCTTGCGACCGTGGGGGGCCGATCTGCGGCGGGTGTTGTGGCGTGCGGATTGGTGCTGTTGTTTGCCGGAGACGCAGTCGAGAGCTGGCCGATTGCGATCGGGCCGTTGCGTCCCAACCGGGCCGCGGTGACCGCTGGCAATGTGACTGGCAAGGCCCTGCTCCTGACCAACAACAGCGCAGTTGCTGGCTATGGTGGGACAGCGACCGAGGCCGCATTGCTCGAAGTCGGCACGAATGTGATTACGTATCACAATGATGTTCAACGTACCGGCTGGAATCAAACGGAAACCACGCTGACACCCGCGAACGTGATGCCTTCGACCTTCGGCCTGCTCGCCACCACGATACTGGACGATCAGGTCGACGCACAGCCGCTGGTGGTAACAAACCAGCCTATCGAAGGCCAGGGTGTCCACACGGCCCTCAGTCCGGCGCTGCAGTTCGAGGTGTCCTCGACGGCGCTAGCGACTGCTCCACAAGATCCCGGATTACTTACCTCCGTTTCCTCCAACGGGACGCAGCCGAATACCGCCGTCATCCGGGCGATCGGACAGCCGACCGGCACAGACGATAACATTACAGTTTACGCTTTCAACGACACGGCCTCGGGCGCCCTGCTACCGCTGCCGTGGTCGGGTCCGGCTGGGACCTGGCCTAACCTGGGTGGCAACGCGAATCTGGTCCCGACCGTGGCAAACGGCAGAGTTTACGTGGCGAGCTACCGACCACTGAAGATCTTTGGTTTCACGACACCACAGCCAAGAGCACTAGGAAAACCGGCAGGGCACAGAGAAGTCCCGCATCGGTTGGTATCGCAAGCACCCAGCGCATTCCCGAAGGCGAAGCCCGGGAGCGCCGTTTTTTGGGGCACAATCACGAGCATTCACGATTCTCGTTTCGTGCTCGTGCTTCGTAGCGGGGAAATGCTGCAGGTCGATCTGAGCGGGGCCTTGAAGCAAGGCACCGCTATCGAGCCCATCCCTGGTCGAAACGTCGTCGTCGAGGGCAAATTCAACACCGATGGCGTCTTCGAAGCGCGCATGATGTTGCGTGCCAAAGGACGCGAGAGTTGGGGTCCGGATGGACGAAATGAACAACCGGCGAGAACTATCGCGACTTGTTCCAGCCTTGAGTCAGGCTCCTGATCGCACGGGG
>Ga0307372_10001366_pt1 | contig 42948 bp, 34 predicted proteins | sample OX1MG_FD_202533 | JGI IMG/M metagenome (GOLD analysis project Ga0307372, IMG submission 202533) | Soil microbial communities from Risofladan, Vaasa, Finland - OX-1 | ecosystem: Environmental > Terrestrial > Soil > Coastal area > Acid sulfate soil | place: Finland: Risofladan, Vaasa | collected...
GCGGCAACGGCTCGCAGAAAACCTACAACGTCAACGTCACGGCGACGGCCGGCGGCATCCAGCACACGGCCGCCGTCAAACTGGAGATCAAGTAGCCCACCAGGAAAACCCTAGCTCCACCAGGAGACCCATAGCACCACCAGGAGAACCCTGATATAGAGAACTCCTGCTGGTGCGCTCCTTGTGGACGTGAGGATGGGTGGACGCGAGGATGGCCGTGCCCCACGTTCGCCCAGAACCTGCCCGCACAAAAGCAGGCCGCGCCCTGCACCAGAACTGAAGACTGCTTGACCTGCAACGCGGACTGCGCGGCGACGATCCCGACGTTCTTTTCTGTCTGACTGCGTTGGACAATCGGCCCGCGAGTGGCGGAACCGTGAAAGTCCCTGCAAGGTGCGTTCAACGCATCAAATGCGGAAGTCGCCCTTTTACTTACACTTGAAACAGCCATGCCGCCTACTTGCATTTGCCCCTCAAGTAAATAGAAGCTTTTGTTCACCCTTCACGTCAGCAAGCCGATAAAGACAATCAGGCACAGACCGAGAAGGAGTGGACATGGCTACTGCAACCAAAGAACAAACATCCGTGGGAGAGTTTGACTCCAAGCTGTTATTGAGCGTCTTGACGCGGTCAAGAAGGGAGACTTTTCGGCGCGCATGCCGCTGGACTGGATCGGTATCAACGGCAAGATCGCCGACACGCTGAACGAGATTATCGAACTGGAAGACAAAACATCCCGCGCGCTCGAGCGCGTCAGCAAGACGGTGGGCAAGGAAGGGAAGCTGGAGGAGCGCATGACGCCGGCATCGAGCAACGGCACATGGGCGCGGAAGGCCGAGTCGATCAATGCGCTGATTACGGATCTCGGCCGGCCCACCAAGGAAATGGCGCGCGTGATCGGTGCGGTGGCCAATGGCGACCTGACGCAGAAGATGATCATGGAGGCGGACGGCAAGCCGCTACAGGGCGAATTCGCGCGCAGCGCAAAAATCGTCAACACCATGGTGGACCAGCTCTCCACCTTCGCCTCGGAAGTCACGCGGGTGGCGCGCGAAGTGGGCACCGAGGGCAAGCTCGGCGGGCAGGCCGAGGTCAAGGGCGTGCTGGGCACCTGGAAGGACCTGACCGACAACGTCAACTCGCTGGCCGGCAACCTCACGGTGCAATTGCGCGACGTGTCGAAGGTGGCCACCGCGATCGCCCAGGGCGACCTCGGGCAAAAGATCACGGTGGATGTGAAGGGCGAGATCCTGCAGATCAAGGATGTGATCAACACCATGGTGGACCAGCTCTCCACCTTTGCCTCGGAAGTCACGCGGGTGGCACGCGAAGTGGGCACCGAGGGCAAGCTCGGCGGGCAGGCCGAGGTCAAGGGCGTGGCCGGCACCTGGAAGGACCTGACCGACAACGTCAACTCGCTGGCCGGCAACCTCACGGTGCAATTGCGCGACGTGTCGAAGGTGGCCACTGCCATCGCCAACGGCGACCTCTCCCGCAAGATCACCGTGGACGTGCGCGGCGAGTTCCTGCAACTCAAGGAAACCATCAACACCATGGTGGACCAGTTGCGTTCCTTCGCTTCGGAAGTCACACGCGTGGCGCGCGAGGTCGGCATGGAAGGACGCCTTGGCGGTCAGGCCAACGTGCCGGGCGTGGCGGGCACCTGGAAAGACCTGACCGAAAACGTCAACATGCTGGCAGCCAACCTCACCAATCAGGTGCGCAACATTGCCCAGGTAACGACGGCGGTGGCCAACGGTGACCTCGGCAAAAAAGTCACTGTGGAAGTGAAAGGCGAGATCCTCGAACTGAAGAACACCGTTAACACCATGGTGGACCAGCTCAACTCCTTCGCCGCCGAGGTCACGCGGGTGGCGCGCGAGGTGGGCACCGAGGGCAAGCTCGGCGGCCAGTCCATGGTGCGCGGCGTCTCCGGCACCTGGAAGGACCTCACCGACAACGTCAACTTCATGGCAGCCAACCTCACCGGCCAGGTGCGCGGCATCGCCAAGGTGGTGACCGCGGTGGCCAACGGCGACCTGAAAAAGAAACTCACCGTCGAGGCCAAGGGCGAAATCGCCGATCTGGCTGACATCATCAACGACATGACCGACAACCTGGCGTTGTTCGCCGACCAGGTGACCTCGGTGGCACGCGAGGTGGGCGTCGAAGGCAAGCTCGGCGGCCAGGCCAACGTGCCGGGCGCAGCGGGCACCTGGAAGGACCTGACCGACAACGTGAACGGCCTGGCGGCCAACCTCACCAACCAGGTGCGCGCCATCGCCGGCGTCGCCACCGCGGTCACCAAGGACGACCTCACCCGCACGGTGATGGTGGAGGCCAATGGCGAGGTGGCGGAACTCAAGGACAACATCAACGAGATGATCCGCAACCTGCGCGAGACGACCAATCAGAATTCGGAGCAGGACTGGCTCAAGAGCAACCTGGCCAAGTTCACCCGCGTCCTGCAGGGGCAGCGCGACCTCATCACCGTATCCAAAACCGTGATGTCGGAACTCGCACCGTTGGTCAATGCCCAGCACGGCGTGTTCTACATGATGGACGAACCGCAAGGCGGCACCGCCAGGCTCAAGATGATCTCCTCCTACGCCTACAAGGAACGCAAGAACATCTCCACGGAATGGGGGATCGGCGAGGGGCTGGTCGGACAATGCGCCTACGAGAAACAGCGCATTCTGCTGACCAACGTGCCGGACGACTATGTGCAGATCAACTCGGGCCTGGGCGAGGCCAAGCCGTTGAACATCGTGGTGCTGCCAGTCATCTTCGAGGGCAAGGTCAAGGCCATCATCGAGCTGGCCTCGTTCGAACGCTACTCCGCCACGCACCAGACCTTCCTTGACCAGCTTGCCGAATCCATCGGCATCGTGCTCAACACCATCGAAGCCAACATGCGCACCGAGGAACTGCTCAAGCAATCGCAGTCGCTCGCCAATGAGCTGGGCAGCCAGCAGGAAGAACTGCGCCAGACCAACGAGGAACTGGAAGACAAGGCGCACCTGCTGGAAGAACAGAAAGTGGAGGTGGAAATCAAGAACCGCGAAGTCGAGCAGGCCAAGGGCGCCGTCGAGGAAAAAGCGGCGCAACTGGCGCTCACCTCCAAGTACAAGTCCGAGTTCCTCTCCAACATGTCGCACGAACTGCGCACCCCGCTGAACAGCCTGCTGATTCTGGCCCAGCAGCTCGCAGACAATCCGAAGAACCATCTCGATTCCAAGGAAACGGAATACGCCAAGACCATCCACAGTTCGGGAAATGACCTGCTGTCGCTGATCAACGAGATTCTCGACCTGTCCAAGATTGAGTCGGGTACGGTGTCGCTGGAACTCTCGACGGTGCCCTTCACCAGCGTGCGCAACCAGATTGATCGCACCTTCAACCATGTTGCAAAGGCACGGGGCCTGGAATTCGAGATCAGCCTTGCCCGTGACTTGCCGGCGACCATCACCACCGACGAGAAACGCCTACAGCAAGTAATAAAAAACCTGCTTTCCAACTCTTTCAAATTCACCGAGAAAGGTAAGGTGTCGGTGCGTATAAATCGCGCCGCCTCGGGCTGGAGCAATCTCAACGACAACCTCAACAAAGCCAGCGAAGTATTCTCCTTCAGCGTCGAGGACAGTGGAATCGGCATCCCGGACAGCAAACAGAAGATCATCTTCGAAGCGTTCCAGCAGGCCGATGGCTCCACCGCCAGAAAATACGGCGGCACCGGACTGGGGCTGTCGATCAGCCGCGAAATTGGCCGACTGCTGGGTGGCGAACTGAAGCTGGAGCGTAGCGCAACGGGACAGGGCAGCGTATTCGTGCTCTATGTGCCGCAAAATAGTGGCGGGGGGTTGGGTATCTCTGAGCCGACCGAGGAGCGATCGCAGCCTTATAGTGGATCGCAGGCAGATAGCGAAGCGCAGTCGCCTCAGCGCAGCGGGAGCGATACGGCCGTAGCAGGCGCCCCGGATACGGAGCTGCGGGGGGCGCGCCAGCCGGAAGTGCCGGACGATCGCGCCGCCATCCAGAAAGGCGACCGCGTCCTGCTGATTGTCGAGGACGATGTGGTCTTTGCCAAAATCATTCTCGATCTGGCGCGGGAAAAAGGCTTCAAGGGTATTGTTGCCGTACGTGGCAATCAGGCGCTGGAGCTGGCCCACAAACATAACCCCGACGCCATCACGCTGGACATCCGCATCCCGGACATGGACGGCTGGACCGTCCTCGAAGTGCTCAAGCGCGACCCCGCCCTGCGCCATATCCCGGTGGATCTTATCACCGGCGTGGACGAGCCGCTGCGCGGCTTGACCCAGGGCGCTTTCCAGTACATCACCAAGCCAGTGAGCCGCGAGCATATTGCCTCAGCACTGGATGCCACACGCAAGTTTCTCGACCGGCCAGTGAAAAATCTGCTGCTGGTGTCCAGCGACAAGGACGAGAAAAAGCAAATAACCGACTTGATCGGCGATGCAGACATCGCCATCCAGATAGCTCTCAGCGGCAAGGCCGGGCTCAACGAGATGGGCAAGAAAAACTATGACTGTGTGGCGGTGGCGGCCAAGCTTGCCGACATGAGCAGTATTGAATTCATCGCCGCCATGCACAGGATTGAATTGCTGGCGAAGGTGCCGGTAGTGGTACTCACCAATGAGCCGATTCCCGCTGACGAGCTCGCCGCGCTGGAACAGCTCGCCACCAGCGGGGTGGTCAAAAAAGTCGAGTCACCCGAGCGCCTGCTCGATCAAACAGCTCTGTTTCTGCACCGTGTACTGGTGAAACTTCCGGAAGAAAAGCGCAAAGCGATTGAGAAAATACAGCAGGCAGCCTCCAATCTCAACGGCAAAAAAGTGCTGGTCGTGGACGATGACGTGCGCAACATTTTTGCCCTCACCGCAGCACTCGAGCGCAAGGGCATGGTCGTGCTGCCGGCGGAGAGCGGCGCCGCCGCCCTCGATCAGCTCAAAGCCGCGCCCGACATTAATATCGTGTTGATGGACATCATGATGCCGGTCATGGATGGCTACGAAGCGATGCAACAGATACGCAAAATTCCGAAATTCAAGAAGCTGCCGATCATTTCGCTTACCGCCAAGGCCATGGTCGGCGACCGCGAGAAATGCCTGGAAGCCGGTGCATCGGATTATCTGAGCAAGCCGGTCAATGTCGAGCAGCTCACCTCGCTGATGCAGGTATGGCTGTCGAACTGAAAACATAAAACTGATCGAGAAATTCAGTATCACCCCCCGAGAGGATGCCGTGTGCATGGCCTGAATGATGCGTAATCAACGCCCCTTAACCCAACATCCCGCTGCGCCCTTCGCGGAAACGGAAATCGAAAATATCGAAATCCTGCTGCTGCTGCAAGCCATCTACAAGCGCTGGGGCTACGACTTCCGCGACTATGCGCCTGCCTCTTTCAAGCGCCGCATCCAACGCATTCTCGGGATTGAAAAAGTGGCTACGGTGTCCGCGTTGCAGGAACGGCTGCTGCGCGATGTGAGCTTGATGCAGCGTTTTATCAATCAGGTGACGGTGAGTGTCACCTCGATGTATCGAGACCCGACTTTCTACAAGGCATTTCGCAACATCGCCATACCGTTGCTGAAACTGCGGCCCGCGCTGCGCATCTGGATCGCCGGTTGTGCCAGCGGCGAAGAGGTCTATTCGCTGGCGATTCTGCTGCGCGAGGAAGGCCTGTTCGACCGTGCCAGCATCTATGTCACCGACATAAATCAGGCCGCGCTCGACACGGCCAGAAACGGGATATACCCGCTGGAAAAAATGCAGGAATACACCGGGAACTACCAGGCTGCCGGCGGCAAGGCGGAATTTTCAGAATATTACCAGGCCGGCCACGGCAGTGTGGTGATGCGTGCCGACCTGTCGAAGAACATAATCTGGGCACAACACAACCTGGTGATCGATGCCTCGTTCAACGAATTTGATCTGCTCCTGTGCCGCAACGTGCTGATCTACTTCAACACCCGCTTGCAGGCGCGCGTCCATCACCTGATTTACGACAGCCTGGTGAATGACGGCGTGCTGGTGCTGGGCCGGAATGAGAGTCTGCAACTGACGCCGCATGAGAGCTGTTTTCAAGCTCTGGACAGCTATGAAAAAATTTACCGGAGGGTGAGATGACGCACCCCCGTCTCATTGTGATCGGCACTTCGCTGGGCGGTATGGATGCGCTGCGCGTCCTGTTCGGCATGCTGCCGGCCAATCTTCCGGCCGCGCTGGCCATCGTCATCCACCGCAACAAGGTGGAAACCGGTCATCTGCTGCCGATGTTGAACAGGTTATGCAAACTGCCGGTCACGTTTCCGTCTGACAAGGAAATCATCAAGCAGGGCTGCGTGTACATCGCACCGCCCGACTACCACCTGCTGATAGAGGATGGTCATTTCGCTTTCTCGGTGGACGAGCAGGTGAACAATGCCCGCCCCTCGATCGACGTGCTGTTCGAGAGCGCGGCGGATGCCGGTGGCGCGGACGTAACCGGCATTGTGCTTACGGGCATGGGTCACGATGGCGCTCGCGGGCTGGCTGCAATAAAGCGCTGTGGCGGGTCGGCACTGGTGCAATCGCCGGGCGAGGCTGCCGCGTCGAGCATGCCGCTGGCGGTGCTGGCGGCGGTGCCCGGTGTGCGAGTATGCACCCTCGAAGAGATGGGCGCATGGTTCTCCAGGATGACTTCTCCTGTTGCTATCAAGGATCTCCAATGACTGAAAACACCATGCCGGCCAGCGTCCTGCTCGTTAACGGCAACCCCGCCAGGCTCATGGCGCTGGGGGCGGTGCTGGCATAAAAAACGTTCCCCCGAAATCAGAACGGTGAAGGAAAACAGAAAATGACCACCACACACATTCCGCAATCCGCGATCCCTAATCCGCATTCGAATGTTCCTGTTTGTGTCCTGCTCGTTGACGACAATCCCGCCAAGCTCATGGCGCTGGGCGCGGTACTGGATGGCCTGGACATCGACATTGTCACCGCCACCTCGGGCATGGGGGCGCTGCAGCAGTTGCTGCAACGGGAATTCGCCGCCGTACTGCTCGACGTGAACATGCCGGACATGAACGGTTTTGAAACCGCCACGATGATCCGCAGCCGGCCACGCTCCGAACACCTGCCTGTTCTCTTCATTACATCAGAGGCGCTTACCGGCGAATCCATGATCAAGGGCTATGAGCTCGGCGCGGTGGATTACATCCTGAGTCCGGTGCTGCCGCAGATCCTGCGGGCCAAGGTGACGGCCTTCGCCGACCTGTACCGCCTGCGCGAGCAGAGCGCCCGCTATGGCCATGAAATGCTCAAAAAGAACGAGGAGATATTCCGCCAGAACCTCGAACTGAAGAACCACCAGGCCCGGATCACACTATTGAACGACAGCCTGGAAAAAAAGGTGCAGGAGCGCACCGTAGCGTTGCAGGAAAGCGCAGCCTTGCTCGAGGAGGCGCAGGCCATTGCGCAACTGGGCAGTTATATTCTGGATATCCCCAGCGGGGCGTGGCAAAGCTCAGACATGCTGGATCGGTTGTTCGGGATCGACGCAGACTACCCACGCTCCATGGAAGGCTGGGGCGCGCTGATCCATCCCGATGACCGCGCCATGATGACGGGTGCCTTCAAAAAAGAGGGCCTGGAACCGGGCAAGGATTTCGACAAGGAATACCGCATCCTCCGGCACAACAATCAGGCCCTACGCTGGGTGCATGAAATCGGAAAAATTGAACTGGACAGCCAGGGCCGCCCCCTGAAAATGCACGGCACGATCCAGGACATTACCGAGCGCAAGCACAATGAATCACAAGCGCAAAAATTTGGCCAGTTGCTGCAAAATTCTTTCAACGAGGTTTACCTGTTCGATGCTCATACGCTGCGTTATCTGCAAACGAGCGACGGCGCGAGAAAAAACCTGGGGTATTCTGCCGCCGAACTGGAACAGCTCACCCCGCTGGACTTGAACCCGGAATTCACGCGCGAACGTTTCGAGGCGCTGCTGAAACCGCTGCACAGCGCAGAACTGGAAACACTGGCTTTTGAGACCGTTCATCGCCGCAAGGATAATACGACTTATCCGGTAAATACGCGCCTGCAGCTCATGCAGATGGATGTGTCCGTGTTTCTTGCCATTGTTCAGGACATCACCGAACGCAAGCAGTCGGAAGAGTCCCTCAGACAGTCCCATGAAAGGTTCAGCGCCATCTTTAACCAGTCGCCTTTGGGCATCGCGGTAATAGATTCGCATACCGGAAATATCCATGAGGCCAATCCCCGCTTTGCGGAGATCGCAGGCAGAACCCTCGAAGAAATCGCCACCCTTGACTGGATGAACATTACCCATCCCGACGACGTGCAGGAAGAGCTGGATAACATGGCGCTGCTAAATGCCGGAGAAATTCCCGGCTTCAATATGGACAAGCGCTACATGCATCCGGACGGTTCGCTCGTCTGGCTCAACATGATAGTTACGCCATTGAGGATGGGGCAGAATATTTCGCCGCGTCATCTCTGCATGGTAGATGACATCACCGGGCGCAAGCTGCTCGCCCTCGATGCGCAGCAGAAATCCGAACAAGTCCTTCGTATCTTCGAGAGCAACGCCGATGGCTTGATCGTCATTGACCGGGACGGTCAGATTTGCGCAGCCAATCCGGTCGCCACGCAACTCTTCGGACGGCCGGTGGAGGCATTGCTGGGGACACCTTTCGGCGACCCGGTGGCTGCGGGTGAAACTGTCGAGATAACTATTCAGCCCAGCACTGGGATCGCGAAGCATGTCGAGATGCGCAGTGCCGAAATTATCTGGGACGGCCATCCGGCCATCCTGACGTCGTTGCGGGACATCACCGAGCGCATGGCAGCCGAGGCAGAGATCCGCAAGCTCTCGATGGCTGTAGAGCAGACTCCGAACAGCATCGTCGTCACCGATCTGGACGGCAACATCGAATACGTCAACGATGCCTTCGTCCGGGTGACCGGCTACAACCGCGAGGAGACCATCGGCCGGAACTCGAGCTTCCTCCAGTCCGGCAAGACACCGAACGAGACCTACGAAGCCATGTGGCAGTCCCTCGTTCAGGGATTGCCCTGGGAGGGAGAATTCTACAACCAGCGCAAGGACGGCAGAGAATTCGTCGAGTACTCCAGCGTTGCGCCCATCCGCCAGCCCGACGGGCGCATCACCAATTACGTCGAGGTGAAGGAAGATATTACCGAAAAAAAGCACCTCGCCGAAGAACTCGACAGCTACCGCAACCATCTGGAAGATGTGGTGGCGCAGCGCACACGCGAACTAGCCACGGCCAAGGCGGAGGCCGATGCCGCCAACCATGCCAAGTCGGCTTTTCTCGCTGCGATGAGCCACGAAATCCGCACTCCGATGAACGGCGTGATTGGCATGGTCGACGTGTTGCAGCAGAGCAGCCTCAAGGGCTACCAGGTGGAAATGGTCGATCTGATCGGCGAGTCGGCGTATTCGCTGCTGGGCATCATCAACGACATTCTCGATTTTTCCAAGGCGGAGGCCGGCAAGATAGAGATTGAGAACGCCCCCATGCCCCTGGACCATACCGTGAATGCGGTTTGCGGCATATTGGCCAACCTGGCCAGAAAACATAATGTGCAGTTCACGCTGTTTACCGACCCTGCGATTCCAGAAGAAGTCATCGGCGATCAGTTGCGGCTGCGGCAGGTGTTGATCAATCTCCTCAGTAACGCCATCAAGTTCTCCGGCGGGCAGGATCGGCTAGGCCATGTATCGGTGCGTGCCGGGCTGGCCCAGCTTGGCACGGAACAGGCAATAGTGGAATTCCGGATAGCCGATAACGGCATCGGCATGGATAACGAAACCCTGTCTAGGCTGTTCAGGCCTTTCACCCAGGCGGATTCCAGCACCACCCGGCGTTTTGGTGGCACCGGGCTGGGGCTGGCTATTTCGCGCCAACTGGTAGAGCTGATGGGGGGCGAAATTTCTGTGCAGAGCGAACCGGGCAAAGGCTCCGTCTTCACTGTGCGCTTGCCGTTTGCATTGGCGCCGGAAAAATTGCCTTCTGTCACCGTACCCTCCATGGTCGCCGGATTGTCCTGCCTGATGGTGGATGACCCGGATAACCCGGATGAACTGCTCGACGATCTGTCCCGCTATCTTGTGTCAGGCGGGGCAATCGTCGAGCGGGCCGCCAGTCTGGTGGCGGCCAGGGCGTTGTTGCCTGTACTGCCGGGGGGGCAATGGATATTGATCATTGATGCCATCGATGAGGTGCCGCCGCTGGATGAACTGCGCGCGGTCGCCAGCATCCGGCCAGAGCATGAAGCGCACTTTATTGTCATCCTCAGGCGCGGGCTCCGGCAGTCTCCACGGGTGGAGAACAACGATCTGTTGATGGTCGACGGCAATATTCTCACACGGCCTGAATTCCTCAAGAATGTGGCCATTGCCGCAGGGCGGGTGCAGATGGAAATTGAAGCACCGCACCAGGGTAAAAAAGAGCACGACTTCACGCTCCCCTCACGAGAGCATGCACGCCAGCATGGACGCTTGATTCTGGTCGCCGAAGACAACGAAACCAACCAAAAAGTGATTCAGCGCCAGCTTGCATTGTTCGGGTTGTCTGCCGATGTTGCCAATAACGGCGAAGAGGCACTGGAGTGCTGGCGGAGTGGCGATTATGCGCTGCTGCTCAGTGACCTGAATATGCCGATCATGGACGGCTACGAACTGACCGCAGCCATTCGTGCCGCAGAACAAGACTCATCGCGACATACCCCGATCGTGGCGCTGACTGCCAATGCCCTCAAGAGCGAGGTTGTGCACTGCCGCGAGGTCGGCATGGACGATTATCTGAGCAAGCCGGCGCCGCTGGCTGACCTGCAGGCCATGCTGGAAAAGTGGCTGCCGGTTGCCGGCGAAGCTGCATCGTCTGAATTGCCGTCGGCTCAGGGGGATTTATCTGACCCACATAACCCCGCACCTGCGGCCTCTCTTCCTGTAGATGTCAACGTGCTCAAGGCGCTGATAGGCGATGACGAAGCGACCCTGCGCGAGTTCCTGCATGATTTCCGTATCAGCGCAGAAAAAATAGCGGCGGAGCTAAACACCGCCTGTGCGGCAGGTCAGGCAGAGGCCGCCGGTGCATTGGCGCACAAGCTCAAGTCATCGGCACGCTCGGTGGGCGCGCTGGCGCTGGGCGAACTGTGCGACGAGATGGAACAGGCAGGCTATGCGGCAAATATTGAAACACTGACCGTGCTGCTGCACAGCTTCGAGCGGGAAAATGCCAGAGTCGCAGGCTATCTCGATGGATATTAATAGCCGTACTCTGCCAACCACACCGACGGCTTTAGACGAATTTACAAGAGGAGTATTTTCATGAACCCGCAAACGATCAGGATTCTGATACTCGATGATGAGCCATTCATGCACAAACTGCTGGTCCGCATGTTGGATAATCTTGGTTACACTTCGGTTACCGCCTGTGAAAACGGACACGCTGCGCTGGCGTTGATCGATAGCACGAACAACTCTCCCAATCTGATTCTGGTGGATCTCAACATGCCGGAAATGGACGGTCTTGAGTTTGTGCGTCACCTGGTCGAACGGCGCTTTAACGGCAGTCTCATCCTGATCAGTGGCGAGGATGAGCGTATGCAACAGGCTGCCGAAAAGCTGGCAACCGCACATAACGTTACCGTGCTGGGACATTTACACAAGCCTGCCTCGCCGGGAGGATTGGCGACGTTGATCGGCAAGTGGAAGCCAACACAGCAAAACGCGCCTCGTGCGGCGAAAAACGTTTACGATGCGGAAGCCGTACGCGCAGCCATTGCCAATGGCGAACTGGTCAATTATTACCAGCCCAAAGTTGATGTCGCTAGCGGCCGTGTGGTGGGCGTGGAAACGCTGGTGCGCTGGCGTCACCCTCAGGATGGCATGGTGTTCCCCGACCAGTTCATCGCTGTGGCGGAAGCGCATGGTCTGATCGACGACCTGACCCGGGTGGTGCTGAGCAATGCACTGGCTCAGACAAGGCTGTGGCTGGATGCGGGGCTGATGTTGCATGTAGCTGTCAACCTGTCGATGGACAACCTGGCCTCGCTGGATTGTCTGGATATGGTTGTCGGGCTCGCAGCCAAGGCAGGCGTGCCTGCGCAGATAATGGAACTGGAAGTAACTGAAACCCGTCTGATGGAAGATTTACGTATGCCGCTCGAGATAATGACCCGGTTGCGCCTCAAACGCTTCAGGCTTTCACTCGACGATTTCGGCACCGGCAATTCTTCCCTGGCGCAGTTGCGCGACCTTCCTTTTGATGCCCTCAAGATCGATATGAGCTTTGTTCGAGGTGCATGGAAAAACGAAAAGTTGCAAACCATGTTCGATTCCTGCCTTGGCCTGGCAAAACAGCTTGGTATGGAATCTATAGCGGAAGGAGTCGAAGCCCAGGCGGATTGGAATTTTGTGCGAAACAGACGTTGCGATATTGCCCAGGGCTATTTTATTGCCAAGCCTATGCCTGCGGAAGACATACTCGATTGGAGTCATTCCTGGCAATCAAACTTCCAGCACATCGCTGATGCGTATCCAATTGAGCCATAAAGGATGACGAGCGCTATGAATGCCGCTGCGCGATTCCCACACTCCCACAACCTCGACGACTACAGCGTTTTCGATTCCGCTCTTAACAGAAGGTGAGATGTTAAGTGGCTTTTCCCTTGAGAAAAAGCCACCCTGCACGACATCGAAGCGTCAACAAGTGAAGCGAAAACGCTCTACGGGCCAACTACCGCGATTCAAATTCGCATGTCGGATAACACAGGTTTCGCTTTGGAGATGCCGCAGGGCCACTCTTCCCACCACCCCACCCCACTCACGTCTCATACAGACAGCACATCCGCCCAGATGCCCGCAATCCTCCAACCCGCTGACCGGCTTTCGCCGACCGCCCCTTAGCTGACGCTGACCGCCTACACCCTTCCGCCTGGCAAGAGAATTTGCCCCCGCCGAGACGCCGCAGTTCCCGTTCGCCTGCTCAGCCCATACAACTTTAGGCAGCAACTCCGAATCCGAAAACTAGGCGACTCGATAATTGGGAATAGTTACGCTCCTTACATTCCCTCTGACTTGGTAGGCCGGTTACAGAAAATAGGAAGTTATCGAACAGAATGAAGCGGAGCGATCGAGTTGTCTTTGCAGCCGTGATGTTCTTGCTGGGCATAATGGTGGCCGGTTGTGCCGGTTCCAGCGCCAGCTCCAGCAATCAGCCCCCAGCGCCGACCCTCACGCTTTCCGCAAGTTCAAGCAGTGTCACTGCGGGCCAGAGTGTCACACTCACCTGGTCAATGACCAACGCCACATCGCTTACGATCACGGCCACCGTGGGGACAAGCAGTCACACATTGACAACCAGTACGGCGGCATCGGGCAGCGCCAACGACTCCCCGGCCCAGACCACCACCTACACGGCCGTGGCGACAGGCTCCGGCGGCAGCGCAACCCAGACCACGACGGTGCAGGTGGTACAGCCGGTTACGCCACAGATCACTTCCTTCACTGCCGATCCAACCACCGTAAATGCCGGTCAAAGCACCACCCTGAGCTGGCAGACGACCAATGCCACCTCAGTCGCCATCTCGCCCGCCCCTCAGCAGAGCGATACCGCCGGAGCACTGTCCACCTCCGGATCGGTTTCCACCCCTGTCAGCCAGACCACCACCTTCACGCTCACCGCCACCGGGCCCGGCGGAAGTGCGACGCAGAGCGTAACCGTAACGGTGCCAATCACGCTAAGCTTTACGGTTTCGCCGCAGACGATCACTGCCGGCCAATCGGTCACGCTGTCCTGGCAGGTTTCGGGCGGGACCGCCAGCTCGCTCAATATTGACAACGGGGTCTGCAATTCCTGCACATTGCCGCAGGGAACTGCCACCGACTCTCCCCCGGCGACCACTACCTACACCGCCACCGCCACCGTATCCGGCGGTACGCAAGTGACTCAAGCCGCAACCGTGACGGTGACAGCTGCCACGCCCGGCACATTGAAGCACATCTTTGTCATGGTGCAGGAGAACCGCGCTTTCGACATGTATTTCGGACAGCTCGGCGCCTACCGCGCCAACCGCCTCGCGCAGGCCGGAATTACTGATTCCCAAACAGTGGACGGGTTCGATCCCACCGTTACTCTCACCAACCACAACACCGGCGCACAGGTGCAGCCCTTCCATGAGGCCACGGTCTGCACCGAGAATTTATCGCCTTCCTGGGATGAATCGCATCATGACCTGGCGCTCGCCGGGGGCGACCCCGCCTGGGTGACTACCACTACTTACACCGATAGTTCGTTCGCGATGAACAACTTCCTTGATACCACCGACTCCGTGCCGGAAAGCTATGACCCCGATGGTACTCGCGCCCTGGGCTATTACAACCAGACCGATCTGCCCTATTACTACGATCTGGCGTCATTTTTTGCCACCAGCGACGACTGGCATTCACCCGTTCTGGCCGGCACAATCCCCAATCGAATGTATTTAATGGCCGCGACCTCGTTCGGACACGAGTACGCTGACAGTACCGGACACCCGTTGTACTCCGCCGAGACAATCTTTCGCGCCATGAACAACGCAAATGTGAGCTGGCTCTATTACTACAAGGATGGAGTTTTTCTGGCGAATTTTGCCGATTGGAGTGACCCAACCATTCAGACCAAGGTCTTTCCCGTCAGTGATCTGTTCAACCGCCTGAGCGGTACCTGCAGCGGTGCCCCTTGCGATCCCGACAAGGCTTTGCCGGAAGTGATCTTTATTGACGGCGCCTCAGGGGCGAGCCACCTCGACGAGCACCCGGGCAATAACATCCAATCCGGAGCCGCCTACGTCGAATCGATCATTACAGCGCTCATGAACAGCGACGCCTGGAAGGACTCGGCTTTTATCCTGACTTATGATGAGGGCGGCGGGCTCTACGATCATGTCCCGCCATTCATGGTTCCACCGCCGGACAATTATGCCCCGGGCCAGTGTCCCGACCCCAACAACGGCACGGCGATTTACTGCGCTACCGGCAAACTGGGAGGGACGTTCAACCTCACCGGGTTCCGCGTGCCTCTGATCGTGATCTCGCCATACGCCAAACCACACTACGTTTCGCACACGCCGCTCGGCTCTACCGCCATCCTGGCCTTTATTGAGAAAACCTTCAACGTCCCGCCACTCACCCAGCGCGATGCCTATTGGTTGCAGAGCGGAGACATGAGTGAGTTTTTTGATTTCAGCAACGCCAATCTGCTCACCGCGCCCGGCGGCGCAGCGTGGCCACAGTATCTTGCCACCCAACCCACGAACGGCCTGTGCGACCAGACGCATGAGAGCTCGAGCTTCGCGGCCTCACCGTAGGACCCTCAAATTCACCCACTCCTGTCCTTCCACGTCTCATAATGGAGACAGCGCCACCCAACCGCATGCCCGCACCCCGCCCAACCCGTTCCCGGCCTTTTACTGACCGCTTCTTAGCTGACCGCCCCTTAGCTGCCGCATGACCTCCTACACCCTTCCCCCCGACAAACTCGCCAAGGCCCTCGTCCTCTACCACGCCGGCCTCTGGTCCTACTTCGGCGGAACCCTCTGGAACATCGCGATCCTCTACCTGCTCCTCCGCCTCGGAGCCGGCGCCGCCATCCGCGACCTCGCCGCCCGCGTCACCGCGCGACGCTGGCTGCAAGGGTTGATCGTCGCCCCCATCTGGCTTTTCATCGTCACCGCCATCAATCTGCCCATCTCGCTCGCCCTCCACCACCTCAACCTCCGCTACGGAATCTCCGTCGAGCCCTGGCCCATGTGGTGGCTCGACTTCGCCAAGTCCCTCGGCCTCACCCTCGTCGTCGGAACCGCCGTCCTCGGCTTCCTCTACCTGCTCATCCGCCGCGCCCCGCGCCGCTGGTGGCTCTGGTTCTGGATCCTCGCCCTACCCGTCGAGCTGGCTGCCGTCTTCATCGTCCCCGTCGTCATCGATCCGCTCTTCAATCACTTCTCGCCGCTCGCGCAGGCCGACCCAGCCCTCGTCCAGCAACTGGAAAAGGTCGCCGCGCGCGGCCATCTCCATATCCCGCCCAGCCGCATGTTTGTCATGAACGCCAGCGCCCGCGTCACCGGCCCCAACGCCTACGTCACCGGCTTCGGAGCCTCCAAGCGCATCGTCGTCTGGGACACCACGCTCCGCGAGCTGCCTACCCCGCAAATCCTCGCCGTCTACGCGCACGAGCAAGGCCACTACGTCCTCCACCACATCCAGAAGGGCATGCTCTACTCCGCCCTCGTCACCTTCGTCTTCTTCTGGATCGCCTTCTGGCTCTTTCGCTGGATCGTCCGCCGCCACGGCCCCGCCCTGCACATCACCTCGCTCGACGACTGGTCCTCGCTCGGCGCGCTCCTGCTTATCGTCACCCTGCTCGGCTTCTTTGCCGACCCCGTCAGCAACGCCTTCAGCCGCCACATCGAGCATCAGGCCGACGTCTACGGCGAGGAGGCCATCCACGGACTCGTACCCAACCCTCAGGCCACCATGGCCGCGTCCTTCCAGCATCTCGGCGAGCTATGGCTTGAGGTCCCCCACCCCGCGCCCTTCGTTGTCTTCTGGACCTACAGCCACCCGCCCACCGCCTACCGCATGCGCTTCGCCGCCCACTACGACCCCTGGGCCCCCGGCCACCACCCCCGCTACTTCAGCTCCGGTCCGGGTTAGGATTAAGAACATGGATTGCATCTTCTGCAAGATCGCCGCCGGAGAAATCCCCGCCAAAAAACTCTACGAAGACGAGCACGCCCTGGCCTTTGCCGACATCAACCCGCAGGCCCCCGTGCACATCCTCATCATTCCAAAACGGCACATCGCGTCACCCGCCCAGCTCGAAGGAACCGACGCCGACAAGACCCTCATCGGGCATCTGCACATCGTCGCCCAGCAGCTTGCCAGCCAGCAGAACCTGGGCAAAGGCTACCGCATCACCATCAACACCGGCCCCGACGGCGGCCAGACCGTCGACCATCTCCACCTGCACCTGCTCGGCGGTCGCCAGATGCACTGGCCCCCAGGCTAAATGCCTTCCAAAAAGAAACGGCGCGGAAGCAGCATCCCCGCAGCCACTGGCTGCTTCGCCACTTCCGCACTCGCCAACCGGCCTTTAACTAACCGCCCCTTAACTGCCTTTTTCCAGCTCCGCCAAAACCTCCTCCGCGTGCCCCTCCGGTTTCACCTTCGGAAACACCTTCAGCAGCTTCTGGTCCGGCCCAATCAGGAATGTCGTCCGCTCAATCCCCATCACTTTCTTGCCGTACATATTTTTCTCTTTCAATACGTCAAACTGTTTGCAGACCTGCTCGTCCACATCGGCGAGCAGGGGATACGGCAGGTCATACTTCTCCTTGAACTTACGCTGCTCCTTCACCGTGTCCCGCGAGATGCCCAGCACCACGGCACCCGTCTTCTGCAGCTTTTTGAACGTGTCCCTGAAGCCACACGCCTCAATCGTGCAACCCGGCGTATCGGCCCGGGGGTAAAAAAACAAGACCACGGGCTTGCCCGCAAAATCGCTCAGGTGGACCGTCTGGTCCTGGTCGTCCTGAAGGGTAAAATTCGCTACTTTCTTATGCAGTTCCATCCCATCCCTCGTCAAAACAATCGTGCGCGGCATTTTCCCATATCGCCGCGTCCTATAGATTGTTGCTTAGACCCTAACCCTATGTCACGGCCCGCTCGCTTTCGCTTCTCATCCCGCAAAAAATCCGTGCGCGCCTTTGCAGTGCTGGCCGCCCTGCTCGCTCTCGCGCTCAGCCTGCCCGCCCGCGCGCAGTACATCGGCCGCGTCAAAACCAATCAGAACGATCAGCCCACCCTGCGCGCCATCGCCGTCCTCGAGTACACCGGCCCCCTTGACCACCCCAACGCCAGCCGCCTCATTCCCATCGCTGTCTGGGACGGCGACAACTACCAGCCCGGCGGTCAATACCTCGCGCAGCCCATCCCGCTCACCGTGCAGACCGGAACCCAGTACATCCTCGAGCATGCCGGAACCCCTAAGGGCTTCTTTGACGTCAAGGCCGCCTCCAACGCCAACGGCTCCTGGATCGCCATCGGCAACTATCAGAAGCCTGCCGCACAGCACTACGCCAAGCTGCATCCGTCGCGCATGGCGCCCATCATGTTCGGCGGCGGCAACGGCAAACCGCACTTCGCGCACGTCCCTGCGGGAGACACCGGCCAGGGCGCACCCAAATCCACAACCACCGCGCAGAACAACACGCCGTCCACTAACTCTGAAGAGCCCACGCTGCATCGCCGCACTGGCAGCTCAGGCTCGCAGAACACCAACACCACCACGCGCTCCAACGCGCCGCCCATCGATCCCGACCGGCCCATCATGCGCGAGCCCACCCCGCCGTCGCCCGCAGGCAACACTGCCAGTGCGGCCAACACGCCCGGCGCCGAAGCGCCCGAAACCCCAACCTCCGCATCCGATCCCAACCGTCCGCACTTCGAATACGGCAGCTCGCAGAGCGTCGAAAAGCTCGACAAGCAAACCAGAATCGAAATCACCAGGCTCGCCGGGCACCCCGTGCACCTTAAGCAGATGGTCGCCGTCTCCGACGCCGTCAATCGCCCCACGCACTCTTACGTCTACTCCTGGCCTGATCCCGGCGACGAAGCGAAGACCAGGTCCGCGCTTGAGACCATCGCGCAGCAGCTTCTAGCGCAATCCGCGCCCGCCAAACCCGCACCGCAGAAAGTCACGCCCACACCCCATCACCGCGCCGCGCATCACTCCCGCCGCGCAGCGAAAAAACCGGCTCCGCCCGCTCCTCCCGTACTCACGGACGTGCAGTGCAAGGCCTACCAGCTCACTTACGGCGGTGGAGTCACGCTCGTCTTCTCCGCCACCGCCGGTCAGGATGAATCCGCCCGCTACATCACCCTTGTCGCGCAGCTCGACTTCAGCGGAACGCCCATCGTCCTCTTCAAATCCATCACCTCCTGGCCCGAGCTCAACTTCATCCCCCGCATGAAGCTCATCGACGCCGTTGACACCAACGCCGACAACCGTGCTGAGCTCATCTTCGCGCTTGAAACGCAGACCAGCCGCCGCTACGCCATCTACGGCGTCGAAAACAACACCGTCCTGCAGCTCTATCCTGTGCCCGATTAAGTTCTGATCTCAGTGCCACACTCAGACGCGCTTGTTCGCGCCCTCCTGCACGGGTTCCGCATTGTCGCGGCTTGATCCGCCCAGCGCCTGCTCCACCAGCTCTTCGGCCTCTGCAGCAACCCCCGCATCCTCGCCAAAACCATGCAGCCAATGCACCTCCGGCTCCCGCCGAAACCACGTCTGCTGACGCTTCGCATAATTCCTGTGCCCTTGTTGCGCTGCCGCAATCGCCGCCTCGCGCGTCATCTCGCCGCGCAGCACCGCACGCGCCTGTCGATAACCCAGTGAGTCCAGCGCGCGCGACCCCTCGCCGTACTTTGCAAGCAGCTCGCGGGTTTCATCCTCCAGGCCTGCGTCAAACATCTGCTTCGCCCGCGCATTGATGCGCGCGTACAGCGCCTGCCGCTCCGGCTCCAGTCCAATCTGCAACACGCGATAGCCTGTCAGCGGCTCGCGCCCGTCCTTCCATGCCTCCGACATCGGCCTCTTCGCCGCCAGTGACACTTCAATCGCGCGAATCAGCTTCGGCACATCATTCGCGTGGATGCGCTCTGCGGCTACGCGATCCAGCCTTTCCAATATCCGGCGCAGCCAGCCCGCTCCGCGCTTGCCATGGCTTCGCAACAGCCGCTCCCGCAGCTCTTCCGACCGCTGCGGCCCCGGGAACAATCCCTCCAGCAGCGCGCGCAGATACAGCCCCGTCCCGCCGGTCACAATCGGCAGATGCCCGCGTGCTGTAATCTCTGCAATCGCTTTGCGCGCCCGTCGCGCATAATCGCCCGCGGTCGAGTGCTCGTCCACTTCATACACATTGATTAAATGATGCGGCACGCGCGCCCGCTCTTCGCGCGAGGGCTTCGCCGTGCCAATCTCCATCCCGCGGTACACAGCGACCGAGTCGCAGCTTACAATCTCGCCCGCAAACCGCTCCGCCAACTGGATGGACAGGGATGTCTTCCCGCTCGCCGTCGGCCCCAGCACCACAACCAGCAATGGCTCGCCGTCCACCATCACCATGCCCGCCACCATCCGTGCGGAAACAACGTATGCAAATCGCCCCGCAGCAGAACAATCGCCAGAATCACACCGGCTATCAGCAGCAGCCCGTATACCTGCCGTTTGCGCAGACGTTCACGGCTGTCCACCGGACTACTCGTCTCCCGGTCGAATGTTGTAGAGGAAGTAGAACCGCAGTTCCAGGTAAGACCCTTTGAAATCCTTCGGCAGCGGCGGATACCCCGCATACGTAATCGCCGCCCACGCCGCCTTGTCCAGCGCCACGTCGCCCGAGGGCCCATCCAGATGCATCGACCCCGGCATCACCGACCCGTTCGGCAGGATCTTGAAGCTGATCGCCACCCGTCCCTGTTTCATGATCGGAGGCTGCGCCACTTCCGGAATAATCGGGTACCACGCCTTCTTCGTGTCGTAGATCACGCGCTCGATGTACGGACCGAAGTTCACGCCCATCGTGTCACTCAGAATGTTCACCGCGCCCTGGTTGCCCGGATGGTTCAGCGGAGCATTCGCGCCATAATCGCCGCCGAACTGCCCCGGACGAGCAGCAGCACGCGCCATTTGCTGAATCTCCTGCCCCGGCGTGCTCGAACCCAAATTGAAGTTCGGCTTCGCCGGCGTCGGCGCCCGAACCTGGTTCTTCGCATTCGAAGGCAACGGCTGCGCCGGTGGCTTGGGCTGCGCGCGACGCGGCTGCTGTGGCGCAGGCCTCGGTATCATCTTGGGCGCGGATCGCTCCGGAGAAGGACGCGGAACAGGTGGACCCGGTCGCTGCATCGCCTCCAGCTCCCGTAGTTGCTTCGGCGTCGGATGCGGCGTCTCCGCCTGATGGTCCTTATTGGAAATCACATTCGACCGCTTCTTCGGCTTCATCGGCTTGATGTTGCTCGGCGTCTCCAGGTACGTCAGATCCTTCGAATGCTCACGCAGCAGCGCCGACTGATCAACCACATGCACGCGCTGATGGAAGATGTACTTCGGCCCATACACCAGGAACCACAACAAAATCATGTGCAGGATGATCGCGATCCAAAACTTCTCGCGCAGGCCGGTCCAGTTCTTGCTCCCCTCCAGGTCCTCGATCAGAGTCAGCAGGTCATGCGTGCTGTAATCTTCGTAGCGGTTGGGCCGACCGATACGGGGTGGCTCGGGCGGTGCGCCCGGTGGACTAGTTGGAACTTCAGGGATCGGCATTCTAGGAAACGTCAGAAACGCAGTGAACGGCAAAGACTCGGGAGCCTGCAGCCGACTCTGTTATTCTCTCATCCTTTGCGGTCTTTCCCTACCGCGGATTTCTATACCCCGCTGCACTTACAATCTTTTCAGATGACTCCCGCTGTCATACTCACCGTGAGCGACTCCTGCTTCGCTGGCCACCGCCAGGACCTCTCCGGCCCTGCCGTCGCCAGAATACTCAAAGCGCAAGGGTTGGACGCGCACCCACCGATTTTAGTACCAGACGAACTCAACGCCCTCCAGGACGCACTCCGCGCCGCCGCCGCCCGCTCACGCCTCGTCCTCACCACCGGCGGAACCGGCATCGCCCCCCGCGACGTCACGCCTGAGGCCACCCGCGCCGTCTGCGACCGCCTCCTCGACGGCATCCCCGAGCGCATGCGCGCCGCCGGCCTCGCCCAGACCCCCTACGCCGCGCTCAGCCGCGCGCTCTGCGGGACCCTCGGCCAGACCCTCATCCTCAACCTCCCCGGCAGCCCCCGCGGAGCCGCCTCCTCACTCGAAGCCGTCCTTCCACTCCTGCGCCACGCCCTCGACCTGCTCGCCGGCAACACCGAACATCCTGAGTCCGGCACGCCACCCCACGGAGACCCCGCGTGAAGCACCTGCTCTCCCTCTACCAGAAATACAGCGGCCTGCTGCTCACCCTGCTCAAGCCCCTCGGCTTCTGGGGCATATTCCTGCTCTCCGCCTTCGACTCCAGCTTCATCCCCGTTCCTATTGACGCCTTCGTCGCCTACTACGCCTGGCGCGACCCGCACCATTTCTACCTCTACGTCATCATGGCCGCCCTCGGCTCCGCCGTCGGAGGCCTCGTCCCCTACTTCATCGGTCGCGCCGGAGGCGAAATCTTCCTCCTCAAACGCGTCAACCGCGCCCGCTACGAGGCGCTCCTGCACAGATTCGAGCGGCAGGAGTTCCTCGCCCTCATGATTCCCTCCATGATGCCGCCGCCCACCCCCTGGAAGCTCTTCGTCTTCGGCGCAGGCGTCTTTGAAATGGGCATCGTCAACTTCATGCTCGCTGTCTTCACCGGCCGCATCATCCGCTTCGGCGTCGAAAGCCTGCTCGTCATCCACTACGGCCCGCAGATCATCCACGAGCTTACCTTCCTGATGCACAAGCACATGATCGCCCTCATCGCCGGCCTGCTCGTGATCTTCGGCCTCATCGCCCTCTACGCCGTCCGCACCCTCAAAAGCAAAAAGTACGACCTACCCGACTAAGATCGAATTAATTTGTCCCGTGAATTTGTGTCTTAGTTGGCGCTGCCCGCTCCCGGCCAACGGGAGGACCGCCAAAGTCAGTCTGCCACTGGCGCCGAAGGCGCAGTTGCCTGGACGGCGAGTCCCGCCACCGTCACAAACCTCACCCGGCCCTTCCACTCCTCCAGCAAATCCGCCGTAGCCTTCACCGTATGCCAGCGATCCTCGCCAATCCCTGCCTGACCGCCGTCGTGCAGCAGCAGATTCGACCCCACGCCCCGCTGCCGGTTCCGCGCAATCCCGCGCGCAAGGTTCTTCCGCACCTGCTCCGCCGTCGTCGGCTTCCAGTCATAGCCCATCGCGTTCCACATCACCGGAACCATCCCCAGCTCCCGCGCCGTCCGCAGCACATCCGGCCGCCGCGCTCCAAACGGAGGCCGAAAATACTCCACCCGCTCGCCCAGTATGTCCTCCAACGCCTTGTTCGTCGCCGTCAGCTCCTCGCGCACCTTCGCCGGAGACTTCAGCAGCAGCACCGGATGCGTCCACGTATGATTGCCCACCACATGCCCCGCCGCGCGAACCCGCCGCACCAGCTCCGCCCGCTCCCGCGCAAACCGCCCAATCATGAAGAACGTGGCCTGCACCTCGTGCCGCGCCAGAACCTCCAGCAGCGCCTCCGTGCACGCGTCATTGGGCCCGTCGTCATAGGTCAGCGCAAATTCGTCGGGATCATTCCCCGCCACCAGCGTCCGCCCAAAAATCTGCGACCCCGGAGCTATCCCCGCATACATATACCCGCCCGCGCCAAGCAGCACAGCCCCGGCCGCTGCAATCGAACCAAGCATAGGAGCAGTGTAATGAACTTCACGCATCCGCCGCCCCTGATATCCTGAAAACTCTACTGAAACCGGCAATGAGCACATTGAAAGCAGTCCGCGGCACGCGCGATCTCCTGCCGCCCGAAACCGATCTCTGGAACCGCGTCGAGGCCACCGCCCGCGCCGTCTTCGCCCGCTACAACTTCGGCGAGATCCGCACTCCTGTCTTTGAAGACACCCAGCTCTTCGCCCGCGGCGTCGGCGAGGAAACCGACATCGTCTCCAAGGAGATGTACACCTGGGAAGACCGCGCCCGCGCCCAGTCGGAAAAGGCGCAATCCCTCACCCTCCGCCCTGAAAACACCGCCGGAGTCGTCCGCGCCTACATCGAGCACAAGCTCGGCGAAACCGGACTCCTGCAAAAGCTCTACTACATCGGCCCGCAGTTCCGCCGCGAGCGCCCCCAGAAGGGCCGCTACCGCCAGTTCTGGCAAATCGGCGCAGAAGTCATCGGCCCGCCCAGCGCCGGCTCCGAGTCGCCCCTGCGCGACGCCGAAGTCCTCGAAATGCTCGCCACCCTGCTCAGCGAGCTGGGCATCACCGGCTGGACCCTCATCCTCAACTCCGTCGGCTCCGCCAGCGACCGCCCGCGCTACATCGCCGCCCTGCGCGAAGCCCTCAAGGACAAGTCCGCGCAAATGTGCGTCGACTGCCAGCGCCGCGCGGAGACCAATCCTCTCCGCGTCCTCGACTGCAAGGTCCCCGACGACCAGCCCATCATCGACGCGCTGCCCAAAATCGCCGACTACCTCGACGACGACTCCAGGGCCCACTTCGCCGCTGTCCTCGCCGCGCTCGACGCCTGCGGAGTCAGCTACGAACTCAACCCGCGCCTCGTACGCGGACTCGACTACTACACCCGCACCGCCTTCGAATTCACCCACGGCGGACTCGGCGCACAGAACGCCCTGCTCGGCGGCGGACGCTACGACGGCCTCTCCGAAGCCATAGGCGGCCCTAAAGCCCCCGGCATCGGCTTCGCCATCGGTCTCGACCGCCTCATCCTCACACTCCAGGCCCAGCAGGAGCAGCAACAGGCCACACTCGCCGACGCCTTCATCGCACCGCTCGGCGAGGCGCAAAATCCCGCCGCACTCGAACTCGCGCGCGAGCTGCGCGCCTCCGGCCTCCGCATCGAGCTGGGAGACGGCTCGTTCCGCCTCAAGAAATCCTTCGAAATCGGAAACAAGCTCGCCCGCAAAATCGTCCTCCTCGGCGAAGACGAGCGAAGCTCCGGTATCCTGACAGTCAAGGACTTCGCCACCGGCGACCAGACCAAACTCCCGCGCGCCGAACTCGCGCCGGCCCTTAAATCCGTTTCGCATTCATAAAGAAGCAGGGAACTACAGCATTGCTCGACTTTCTAGGCACACTGACGCGCACTCACAACTGCGGCGAACTTCGCGCCTCCGACGCCGGTAAATCCGTCGTCCTTCTCGGCTGGATCAACCGCCGCCGCGACCACGGCGACCTCATCTTCCTCGATCTCCGCGACCGCTTCGGCATCACGCAAATCGTCCTCGACAAGGACCTCAGCGCCGCAGCCCACGCCAAGGCCGAGCAGTCCCGGCCCGAGTACGTCGTCGCCGCCATCGGCAAGGTCCGCCTGCGCGGCCAGGACGTCATCAATCCCAAAATGCCCACCGGCGAAATCGAAATCGTCGCCAGCGAGCTCCGCATCCTCAACGACGCCAAGGTCCCGCCCTTCTCGCCCTCTGAAGACGCCATCGCCAACGAAGAGGTCCGCCTCAAGTACCGCTACCTCGACCTCCGCCGGCCCGAGATGCAGCACAACCTCGAAGTGCGCCACAAGGTCGCCCTCGCCGTCCGCGAGTGCCTCTCTTCGCAGGGCTTCTTCGAAATCGAAACCCCCTTCATGACGCGCTCCACGCCCGAAGGCGCGCGCGACTACCTCGTGCCCAGCCGCGTCCATCCCGGCGAGTTCTACGCGCTGCCGCAGTCGCCGCAGCTCTTCAAACAGATCCTCATGATCTCCGGTCTCGACCGCTACTTCCAGATCGCCCGCTGCTTCCGCGACGAGGACCTCCGCGCCGACCGCCAGCCCGAGTTCACCCAGATCGACCTTGAGATGACCTTCCCGCAGCAGGAGACCATCTTCCGCGTCGTCGAAGGCTTCCTCTCCGCCGCGTTCAAGGCCGTCGGCATTGACCTGCCCACGCCCTTCCCGCAGATCACCTACGACGAGGCCATGCGCAACTACGGCATCGACAAGCCCGACCTGCGCCTCCCCGGCATTGCTGACGTCAAATCAGCCTTCACGCCCGAAAACCTCACGGCGCTCGCCATCGACCCCAACCTTCCCGTCATTGCCCTGCGCATCCCCAAGGTCGGTGAGCTCTCCCGCAAGGAACGCGACGACAACAAGCCGCTCTTCGACAACCGCAAGGGCGCCAAATACATCGACGACCTCAAGCGTCTCGAAAAAGGCTTCCCCGAAGCCGCCGCAAAGGTCCGCGAACTCGCCGCTTCTCAGCCCGACGACCTGCTCATCCTCGTCGCCGGAGACGCCGCCCACCACATCACCGCGTCCGACACAAAAATCGAAGGCCGCCTCTCCGAGCGCGAAATCGCCGTCTACTCCGCCGCCGGAAACTTCCGCGTCGAGCTGGCCCGCAAATACGCCGACCGCCACGGAGCCTTCGCCGTCACCGACGCCGTTGTCACAGACGAAGCCCGCAACACCGGCACCGTCGATGGCTCCCAGGCCTTCCTTCCCATCTGGGTCACCGATTTCCCCATGTTCGAGCACGACGAAGCAACAGGGAAGTGGATGCCCGCGCACCATCCCTTCACCTCGCCGCACGAGGAGGACATGGACCGCCTCGTCTCCGATCCCGCCTCCGTGCGCGCCCGCTACTACGACCTCGCCATGAACGGCATCGAGCTGGGCTCCGGCTCCATACGTATCCATCAGCAGCACATTCAGCAGGAGATCTTCCGCTCCATCGGCATGTCCGACGAGGAAGCCAAAGCCCGCTTCGGCTTCTTCCTTGAAGCTCTCCAGTACGGAACACCGCCCCACGGCGGCATCGCCCTGGGCCTCGATCGCCTCGTTATGATCCTCGCCGGAGCCACCAGCCTGCGCGAAGTCATCGCCTTCCCCAAGACCGCCAAAGCCATCGACCTCATGGTTGACGCGCCCACTCCGGTCAGCGACCAGCAACTCCGCGAGCTCCACATCCGCCCCACCAAGGGCTAACAGCTCCGCCCATCACCAAACGCACCTTCTCCACCGCCCGCTCCGGCACGCAGTCTCGAGCGGGCTTCTTACTACCCTTCCTTGACTCTCCTTTTTGCGCCGCGATACTTTGGCTATGCACGTCCGGGCCTGTTACGCCAGCCCGGACACGGGAACGCGCGCGGCTGATTCCTGCTCGAAAACGTGGAGTAGGCGACGTCAGCAAGGACAACGGCGGAAGCATGATGAGGAGAACTTTGTTGATACGCCGAGTAGGTCGCTTCGCTCTTAATAGTCTGAAACATCCCACACAAACAACAGCCGTCCGGAATGCAATCATGGCGTCCGTCTTCGCCGTGACCGCTCTTTTCCTGCCTCAGTTCGCCTCTGCTGCAGCGGCCGCTCCTCACTCGCGCGCAGCGCAGGCCCATCAGACCCTGCCTCCCGAGGCGTCTTACAATCCGGTCGCGAATCCAAAAGCGGTCGTCCTGGTCGGCCACGCACGCTTCACCGTCCTCACGCCGCAGTTGATCCGCATGGAGTGGGCGGCGGACGGCAAATTCGAAAACCACGCCTCCTTCGTCTTCCTCAACCGCCGCCTCCCTGTGCCCAAGTTCACCGCCAAGCGCGATGGCCAGCAGCTCACCATTGACACCTCCGCCCTGCACCTCGTCTACAACGCCTCCAGCCCCGGCGAAGGCAAATTCACGGCAGACAATCTCACCGTCACGCTCCAGCTCGACGGCAAGCCCGTCACCTGGCGCCCCGGCATGCCCAATCCCGGCAACCTGCAGGGAACCACGCGCACCCTGGACGGAGCGTTGGGCAGCAAGACCAAGGAGCCCATCGGGCAGGGCCTCATCTCGCGCAACGGTTGGGTCGTCGTCAACGATTCAAAGCGCCCACTGTTCGACTCCGACAACTTCACCTTCTCGAAGGGCGAGCAGAGCACGTGGCCTTGGGTCATGCTTCGTCCGCCGGGCGCTCGCCAGGACTTGTACTTCTTCGGCTATGGCCACAACTACCGCAGGGCGCTCCACGACTTCGTGCGCGTCGCTGGCCGAATCCCGCTGCCCCCGCGCTTCGCCTTCGGCGTCTGGTGGTCCCGCTACTGGTCCTACAGCGATCAGGAACTCGACCAGCTCGTCCGCGAATTCCGCCAGAATGGCGTGCCGCTCGACGTGCTGGTCATCGATATGGGCTGGCATCTCAGCAGGACGCAGCTCCAGGCGGCGCACGACGTCGACCAGTCCGGTCAAAACCTCGGCTGGACGGGATACACCTGGAACCCACTCCTGTTTCCCGATCCCAGCGCATTTCTTGCCCACATCCATGCGCAGGGTCTCAAGGCCACGCTCAACCTCCATCCCGCCTCCGGCGTTCAGCCCTGGGAGAAGGCTTATCCCGCCATGGCCCGCGCCATGGGCATCGATCCGGCAACAAAAAAATATGTCCCCTTCGACCCCACCAACAAGCGCTGGGCAACAAACTACTTCAAGCTTGTCCTTCACCCGATGGAAAAGGAGGGCATCAACTTCTGGTGGCTCGACTGGCAGCAGCAGCTCAACACAAAGCTGCCCGGCGTCAACAATACCTGGTGGCTCAACTACCTCCACTTCACTGACCAGGAGCGCGAGGGCAAGCGCCCGCTCTTGTTCCACCGCTGGGGCGGTCTGGGCAATCACCGCTATGAGATCGGCTTCTCCGGAGACACCGTCTCCAAGTGGCCCTCGCTCGCCTTCCAGCCCTGGTTTACGGCCACCGCGGCCAACGTAGGCTACGCCTACTGGAGCCATGACATCGGCGGCCACATGCCCGGCGTCGTAGGTCCCGAGCTGTTCACGCGCTGGGTGCAGTTCGGCGCATTCAGCCCCATTCTCCGCACCCACACCACCAAGAACCCCGACGCCGAAAGACGCATCTGGGCCTATCCCGAGCCTTACTCCAAGATCCTTCGCAACACCTACTACCTGCGCTATGCCATGCAGCCCTACATCTACACTGAGGCGCGCCGCACCTACGACACCGGGGTCGCATTCCTTCATCCGCTCTATTACGACTGGCCAGAAGCCAACGCCGCCTACGACAACAAGAGTGAGTACGCCTTCGGAAGCCAGATGATTGTCGATCCCGTCACCAAGCCTGTCGATCCCACCACCCAGCTCGCCCAGCAGACGCTTTGGATCCCGCCCGGTCAATGGATCGAGCGCACCACCGGCCGCCACTTCACTGGCCCTGAGGAAATCACCCGCGGCTTCGCCATCGACCAGATTCCCGTCTACGTCCGCGCCGGCGCAATCATTCCCCTGCAGCCGCCCATGGAGTACACCGGACAGAAGCCCATCAACCCGTTGATCCTGAAGATCTACCCCCTCAGCAACGGGAAGACGAGCACCTACCGCCTGTATGCCGACGCCAGCAAGTCGCGGGCGTACCAGCGCGGTATCTGCACCTGGACACCGCTCACCGCCAGCCAGCACGGAGACCTGCTCACCGTACAGGTCGCCCCGGTTCAGGGCAGCTACCCCGGAATGATTCTCAGGCGCGCCTATCAAGTGCGGCTTCCCGGCGACTGGCCCCCTCAGTCCGTCACCGTAAACGGCGAAAGCCTGCATTTCACCGGTCAGCAGTCGGGCAAAGTTGGCTGGCGATACGAAGGCAATCAGCTGATGACCGTAATCACGACTCCGGAATACTCCGTGCATACCCCGGTGCGGATTGAGGTACGGCGGGAGAAAGGCTCGCTCGCTTCACGCAGTCAGCTCGACGGATTTGCAGGCTCCACCGCCCGCCTGCGCGAAGCGTATGACATCCTGAACTCGCTGTGGCCCATGGCTTGGTCGCCCAATACGCTGATCGACGCCTGGCAGACCGGCGACCGGATCAGCTACCACCCGCAAACCGCGCGCAAAGAGATTGCGGACTTCTCCCACAAATATGCGCAGGGAGTGGCCTCAGTCAATCAGTTGATTGCGAATGCGGACACAGTGGAATCCCAGCAACGGCGCGGCGTTCCGCCACAGCGCAAAGCCGATTATCTGCCCGATCTGCATCGGGCTTCCGCGCTGTTGGAGGACGGCATGCCCCGGAATTGACGTGAATCCAGCCGCTTTCCCGCGGCATCACAGAAGCAGGAACGCTTCGCGCCGCCGGCCGTGGTCACATGGCTGGCGGCGCAATCAGCTACTTCTTCAGCTTCCCGAACTTGTACACCACGCCCACTGACCCGGCAAACTCATCCTGCCCGGTGTACCCATAATGGGTCGGCTGAAAATCGGCAACCGCGCGTACCGCCAGCCGGTCGGTAATGTTGAAGTCTGAGACCCATCCGATCGCCGCCCCGATCGCCAGCTTGTTGTTGTAAATACCCACCAGATTCGGCTGCACGCCCTGCGGAAAGTCCTTGTCGAACGACCCATACGCCGCGCCGATCAAAAAGTGCATGCCACCCGCATAGCTCGCCGTACGAATAAACCGGAACGTCGGCCCAAACAGAAACAGGTGTTCTGACATTTTTGGGCTCGCCGGAACGCCGTATTGGTTCGCGGGCACGCTCATCGTCCCGTACACCCCACGCGCGTTCGCCTCCAGGCCCCACACCGGACGGAAGTACACCGTCGCCCCGCCCGTCCAGCCCAGCAGATTCGTCGCATGGATATTCCGACCCGGTCCGGGATTGAAGTGCGCATACTGCGCCCCGCCATACACTTCCCAGCGGTTGTTATACTGCGGCGGAACAACCACCGGAGCAACAGCGGTCAACTGGGCATGCGCCCCGGCCACCGGCAGAAAGAAGGGAATCACAAACAAAGCAGCGCTCAAAGCGCGGACAACGGATTTCACGCGAATCCTGAACCTCACGGAGTTGTGGTTACTGCGGCACAGGGGCCGCAAATTTTCACGATACACGATTTAGCTCGCCAGCGCGCTCCCACCAACCCTCCAACCGGCATCTCTCCGGCGAAAACCTGCCCGCCAGACCGCGCGCTGACCGCTTCTTAGCGGCCTTTCAGTTCCATTTGCTCTTGTCATCCGGATCGATATACCGGCCTTCGCTGTCGAAGTGCACTTCGCGGTCCTGCTTCTTCATATAAACCTGAAACTTCCGCGCCGCCCGCCGCCGCCGCCAGAGGTAGTAGCTGTTGCGCAGCCCGAAGTACTGTTTACTCCCCGCAAACGCAAATCCCCGCCGCGGCGCGTACTTGATGTACAGGTACCCGAACAGCGCTCCGCCCAACTGCGAAAACGCGTACGCCTGCTGGCTCGAGAACAGCATCGCAATCGTGATCAGCATGTACACCCACACCAGGTACTTTGCCTTGATCATGATCGGCAGCGGAAACATCATGAACTGCTGCTCGCCGTACAGCACTCCGAACGCAATCAACAGCCCGAAGATCCCGCCCCAGCACCCCGCCTGCAGCATCGCGCTCCCCGGCAGCACCGCATACAGCGCCATCGCCGCCAGACCGGCCCCGATCACCGACGAAAAATACAGCTCCGCCAGCCATCGCGACCCGTGGATTCCTTCCAGAAAACTCCCCAGAAACCACAGCGACAGCAGCGCAAACGCCACATTCCAGATGCCCAGTTGGACAAAGCTGTACGTCACCAGTTGCCACAGCGCTCCGTGCATCACATAGGACGGCACCAGCGCTGTCCACAGAATCAGGGTCTGGTTCGCCCCCACCGACGCCACTCCCAGCAGCACCAGCGCAAAATACGCCCCCAGATTCCAGAGAATCAGCTTCTTGGTAAATCCGCTGAAGTCGGGGAACATCATCATTCCGGCAGTACGTGGCATACAAAATTTCCTTCTCTGATTGTCGCAGGTTCCGGCTCCGATCACCGCACCGGCATCGGAACCACCGCCACACTCGCCTGTCCCAACGCGTCCACCGCCCGTACCCCAAAAATCACATTGTCTTTGGAAACCGGCACCGTCACCGTGTACTGCGGCCCGTCCTTGTGGATGCCGCTGGCCGTATACCGTTCCCAGTTCGGAGCCGCCGTCGCCCGCCACACCACCTGGTACCGCGTTCCCGCCGGTGCACCCTCGCCCGGCATCCACCGCAGCGTCGAGTTGTTGTCCAGCTCGCTCACCACAACCTCCACCTTTTCCGGCGCCGGCGGAGCCATCCCCAGCGTCGCCAGCGTCGCCGCATTCAGCCGCGCCACACGCGCCACATAGTGGAAGTCCACATACTTCAGCAAATCACCGTACTGCACCCCGTTCTCTACCCGAACATCCTGGTGCTGGTGGTGGAAGTCCTCCCGCCACTCCGTAAACCGCACAGCGGAAAATCCTTGCCGATTAAAGGAATAGTGGTCCCCGCCCCGCAAAAAACGGTCCAGCCGGAATTCCATCACCGGCTCCAGCGCCGTCGCTCGCGGCCCGGCATCATAGGTCTGCGCCACCTCCGTCACCGCCCGCGCCAGCTCCCGAGACGGCGAATCGCTGTCATAACCCAGCATCAGCAGCCGCTTGATCTCCATCGGCGTTGCCGTCGCCGGAACCCCCTCGGAAAACACCCGCACCACCCGCTTGTCCTGCAAGCGATCGCCCGGAGTCGTGTTGCCGCCCACAATGTCGTTGTTCAGCACTCCCTCAATTTGCCAGCCTTCACTCTTCGCCAGCTTGGCCAGATGGGCGCTGCCGTACAGCCCCTGCTCCTCGCCCGCTACCGCCACAAACACCAGCGTTGCCGGAAACTTCAGCTTTGAGAGCACCCGCGCGCTCTCCAGACTCACCGCCACTCCGCTCGCATCATCGTTCGCACCCGGAGCCGCCTTCGTATAGTCCGCATCCGACGAATCGCGCGAGTCATAATGCCCCGTCACCAGCAACACACGCTTCGCCTGCGCCGGATCCGTCCCCTTCAGCACCGCATACACATTCGTGATCTTCGTCGGAATCTTGATCCGCGAGTACGGCCCCGATTCGACCGGTTGCACAAAAGTGTCCGTCTTCACCTCCAGGCATCCGCCGCACGCTGACGAGTACGCCTTGAACTGGCTCTCAATCCACGCCGCCGCCGCCGTCACACCTTCGCCCTTGGGCAGGTCCGTCGCCATGCTGGAGTGCGTGCTCCGCGTATAAAAGCTCACCAGCTTGGTGATCGTATGCCGGATCCGCGCTGCCGAAATCTGCCCCAAAACATGGGCAATCTGCGGGTCCGCCGGAGCCGCCCGCAAAGGTTCCCCGGCCACATACAGGTCGCGCCGGGCAGCCGCATGCCCCGGCAACGCTCCGGCCCAGGCCGCGCCCTCGACGGCCAAAAGAAGCCCAAATACGACACTTGACGCGCGCCGCCAATTCCCCCTCAACCTCGGCTGCCCCATTCCTGAACTCCCTTCGTCTAACCTGAGTGAAAATTTTGCTCCGGTAAAGCTTGACGCACCAGCCGGTTCTATACAACATTAACGAAGTTACAGTACGTAACGGTGGAATTTTGGTCTCGAAAGCGTTATCTACCTGGAGGAAGTATGCCAACCTGCCCTGAATGTGAAAGCCTGCTCGACTTCGATGAAGAAGAAGTTGAGGAAGGCGAGGTCGTCGCCTGCGACGAATGTGGTACTGAGTTTGAAATCACCGCTACGGATCCTCTCGAGTTGGCCAGAGTCGATGAGGATTATGATGAAGTAGACAATGACCTATCCGGTAAAAACGGGGAGGAAGAGTAGGTAGCAATGAAAAAGTATGCCGTTCGCTCGCTTCTTGTCGTTCTGGCCCTGGCCATGACGACCGCTGGCCTTGCCTTTGCGCAAAGTTCCTCCACTCGCACGCTCTCTGGCACGGTCTACGGCAGCAACAACGCTCCCATCTCCGGCGCGATTGTCTATCTGCAGGACAGCAAGACCAACGGCATCCGCAGCTTCTTCTCCACCAGCAACGGAAGCTACCGTTTCGGACCCCTCTCGTCCGATACCGACTACCACGTCTGGGCCAAGTACAAAAACAGGAAAAGCTCCACCAGGACCGTCAGTTCCTACGACACACGCACCACCATCGTCATCGACCTGAACATCAAGACCAAATAGCCCCGGGGCCGCATAACCGGGGCCGCGCACAACCGGGAACACGAATCGCAAAGGCGCTGCCCAACGGGTAGCGCCTTTTTATCCCTCCATCTTAACCACCGCGTCCGCCCCGCTGTCGCACCGTAGCTGATCGGCCAGTGCCCGCGCCGTCTTGCCCGTTCCCGGAACCACCACCTCCGGCGCAATCTCCGCCAGCGGCTCCATCACAAACCGCCGCCTCGCCAGCTCCGGATGCGGCAGCGTCAGCACCGGCGATGCGTGTTCCACCGCCTTCCCATTCTCATCAAACGCCATCAGCAAATCCAGGTCCAGCGTCCGCGGCCCCTTGGGAACCGACGTTTTCCGGTTCCGGCCAAAGCTGTGCTCCAGCGCCAGCAACTCGTGCATCAGCTCTTCAGGTGTCCAGCGCGTCTCTACGCACGCCACGGCATTCATGAACTCCGGCTGATCCGTATACCCCACCGGAGCCGTCCGGTACAGCGACGACACCGCCGTCACCATCCCCGCCGCGTCCAGCGCATGCACCGCCACCCAAACCGTCTCCGCCGGGCTACCCGCCGCCGAAGCCATATTCGATCCCAGTCCCACATATACCCGGTATCGCATACGCGCCCCCAGCATTCTTACGCCGTCCTATGGTTTGGATGCGGGTGCCCCATGTCTTGAAAAGGCATGGGTTCTAGCGCTGCCGCTCCCATGCCAACGGCCGCAAAATGCCCTACGATGGTAGCACCATGCGCGTGGCACTGTTTGGCGGAACCTTCGACCCCCCCCATCGCGGCCATATCGCGCTCGCCCGGCTCGCCCGCACACGCCTTTCGCTCGATCGCATCCTCGTCGCACCCGTCGCCGCCCAGCCCCTCAAGCACCACCCGTCGCCCGCGCCTTTCGCCGACCGCGTCGCCATGGCCCGCCTCGCCTTCACCGGCGATCCCTCCGCCGAAATTTCCCTCATCGACGCCCCCCGCCCCGACGGCGCCTCCAACTACACCATCGACACGCTCGCCGAACTCCGCCACCAGCTCGCCGTGGACGACGAACTCTTCTGCATCCTCGGAGCCGACTCTCTCCTCGGCATCCGCAACTGGCATCACCCCGCCGACCTGCTCCTCGCCTGCCACTTCATCGTCGGCGCGCGACCCGGCCTCGACCTCACCCAGGCCGCCGCCGCCCTCCCTGAAGGCATCTCCGCCAAACCGCTGCCCTCCACCCTCCCGCACACCCAGCTCCTCGAATTGACCGCCCCCGATGGCCGCCAATCCTACATCTACCTGCTTACCGACCTCGCCGAAGACGTCTCCGCCACCCAAATCCGAGCCGCCCTCAGCGGCGACGCCCAGCCCAATTCCGTCCTCCCGCCCTCCGTCGCCGCCTATATCCGCCAGCATCACCTCTATCTGCATCTATAGAATGGAATCTGCAGCATCGCGGGTGCCCCATGTCTCAAAGAGACAGGTTCGCTGCCCCGCCACAAAGCTGCGCGAAACGAGGACCGATACAGGAATGCCATCGAACGAAGCACGCGCCATGGTTCTGACCGCCGCTGCGGTCTGCGACGAGAAAAAAGGAATCGATACCCGCATCCTCGAGCTCGACCCGCTCGACTCCAGCTTCACCGACTTCTTCCTCATCACCAGCGGAGCCAACACCCGCCAGACCGAGGCCATCGCCGACGAAATCGAGTTCCGCCTCAAGCGCGAGTACGGTGCCTACGCCAGCTCCGTCGAGGGTCGCCGCGTCGGCGAATGGATCCTGCTCGACTACTTCGACTTCGTCGTCCACGTCTTCCTCGAGGAAAAACGCGCCTTCTACGACATCGAGCGCCTCCGCAAATCCGCGCAAAAGCTCGACATCGACCAGCTCAAGGCCGCCCTCACCAAAAAGACCCTCGCCGCCCGCGGCAAGTCCGCCACAAAAAAGGCCCCGGCAAAGAAATCAGCCGCGAAGAAATCCATCGCAGCCAAAAAGACCGCGCCAAAAAAGACCGCCGCAAAAAAGAAGTCCGCCGTCACAAAAAAATCTGCCCCGGCAAAGAAAGCACCAAAGAAGACCGTCGCTGCAAAAAAATCCGCGCCCGTAAAAAAAGCGCCAATGAAGACCGCCGCAAAAAAATCACCGGCAAAAAAGCTCGCAACCCGCGCAAAGAAAAGGCCATAGGCCAGCTTAGCGAACTCGGAAATCTCTACGGAGAACCGATGTTCCCAATTGAGTTCAACACTGTTGACCTGTAACTTGGAGAAGTGAAAATTAGCACGACTCTTGGTGGCTGGCTCAGACTCCTTATATTTGCGGCAGGATCGGTGTATTTATGGCGCAGTGGATTGCGTCCAAAACCAGGTGAACCACAAGGCAAAGTCGATCGCTCAATACGCATAGTTGGCGCGTTGATCCTGACGGCCGTAACTCTTTACTTCATCGGCTACGGACTAGGCTTATATCGCTTACCTGCCAGTTGACATCCTCCAGACACGCATTTAACGTAATTCCAGATGCAGATCCACCGCCATCATCGTCAGCACCACCATCATCATGCGACGAGCGTGCCGGCGAATCTGCGTGTGGCCTGACATAACGGCCTGAATCACAAAGATCAATCACCCGCCGGCGCTAAGCCTCGGCGGGTTTTTTACGTTCACGCAATTCATCGATAAAAATAAAACAGGATCAGGAAAATGAGCGAAATCAATTCAGCAGAAACAAGCCGTCCCCAAATAGATTTTTCCAAAGTGGAGGGCGAACTCGTCCCCGGCATCGTCCAGGACGCCAAAACCGGACAGCTCCTCATGGTCGGCTTCCTCAACCCCACCAGCTACCAAAAGACCCTCGAATCCGGCTTCGTCACCTTCTGGAGCCGCACCCGACAAAAGCTCTGGATGAAGGGCGAGACCAGCGGCAACCGCCTCCGCATCATCAGCGCCGCCACCGACTGCGACAATGACACGCTGCTCTTCCGCGTCGAGGTCGAAGGCGATGGCCTAGTCTGCCACGAGGGCACCGTAAGCTGCTTCACCAAGCCCATCGCCGTCTCCGCCGCGCCAGTCTCTGTTTCCGGGGAGGTCCGCTAATGGCCAACAAACTTCGCCTCGGCATCCCCAAAGGCAGCCTCCAGGACGCCACCATCGCCCTCTTTGAGCGCGCCGGATGGCGCATCTACGCCAACGGCCGTTCCTATTTTCCCTCCATCGACGACAAGGAAATCGAGTGCATGCTCATCCGCGCGCAGGAGATGGCCCGCTACGTCGAAAAGGGCGTCCTCGACGCCGGCCTCACCGGCATCGACTGGGTCGTCGAAAGCGCCCTCGACGTACACAGCGTCACCAGCCTCGTCTACTCCAAGCAGAGCCGCCAAAAGGTCCGCTGGGTGCTAGCCGTCCCCGAAGATTCGCCCTACCAGAAGGCCGAAGACCTCGCCGGAAAAACCATCGCCACCGAGCTGGTCGAAGTCTCCAGGCGCTACTTCGCCTCCAAAAACATCCCCGTCAAGGTCGAGTTCAGCTGGGGCGCAACCGAAGTCAAGCCGCCCACACTCGCTGACGCCATCGTCGAAGTCACCGAGACCGGCAGCTCCCTCCGCGCCAACCGCCTCCGCATTATCGAAACCCTCATGGAGAGCGAAACCCGCCTCATCGCCAACCGCTCCGCCTACGCCGACCCCTGGAAGAAGCACAAGATCGACAGCATCGCCCTCATGCTCAACGCAGCCATTGACGCGCAGGGCCAGGTCGGCCTCATGCTCAACGCCAAGAAAGCCAATCTGCAGGAAATCCTCGACATCCTGCCCGCGCTCAACTCGCCCACAGTCTCCCATCTCAGCGATCCCGAGTGGGTCGCTCTCAACACCATCCTTGAAGAGGGCGTCGTCCGCGAGGTCGTTCCCCGCCTCAAGGCCGCCGGAGCCACGGGCATCGTCGAATATCCGCTTAACAAGGTGGTTCTCTAGCCATGAAAGTTATCTCCACAACCGGGCGCGGCGCAAAGGCCGGCAAAGCGCGTGTGCAGGCTCTGCTTGCACGCCGCAATGCCGCCTATGAGCACGCCCTGCCCGCCGCCCGCCGCATCGTCGAGGGCGTGCGCAAGGGCGGCGACGCCGCTCTGCGCCGTTATGCGGCCCGCTTCGACGGCAATACGTCATTGCCACAGTTACAAATATCACCGGAAGAGATGCACAACGCCCTCGGAGGCATCTCGCCCGCCTTCGAACGCGCCCTGCGCACCGCCATCCGCAATATACGCGCCTTTGCCGAGCGCCAACGCCCCCGCGAATGGGACTTCGCCCCCGCCTCCGGTGTCACCGTCGGCCAGCGCATCCGCCCAATAAGTAACATTGGCTGTTACGTACCCAGCGGACGCTACCCGCTCCCTTCAACCCTGCTCATGACCGTCATCCCCGCGCAGGTCGCCGGAGTCGAGCGCATCGTCGTCGTCTCCCCCCGCCCCGCACCGGAAACCCTCGCCGCCGCCGCCATGCTCGGCGTCACCGAGTTCTATCGCCTCGGCGGAGCACACGCCATCGCCGCGCTCGCCTACGGCACCAAATCCATACCCCGCGTCGACAAGATCGTCGGCCCCGGCAACGCCTTCGTCACCGCCGCCAAAAGGCTCGTCGCCTTCGACTGCGCCATTGACATGCTCGCCGGCCCCACTGAAATCGTCGTCGCCAGCGAATCCGGCAACCCCGACGAAATCGCCTCCGACCTCGTAGCCCAGGCCGAGCACGACCCTGACGCGGAAGCCATCTTCATCACCACCAGCGCCGCGCTCGCCCAGTCCGTCGTCGCCGCCGTCAAGCAGCGCGTCCGCACCAACAAGATCGCCGCCGAGTCCATCGCCCGCAACGGAGCCGCCATCGTCACCGCCTCCCTGCAGGAGGCCCGCGACCTCACCAACGCCATCGCCCCCGAGCACCTCACCATCGACTCCACTGAGGACCTCGCCTGGGTCAAGAACGCCGGCTCCGTCTTCATCGGCCGCTCCTCCGCGCAGCCCCTTGGCGACTATGTCTCCGGCCCCAACCACACCCTGCCCACCTGCGGCCTCGCCCGCGTTCGCGGCGGCCTCAGCGTCATGGACTTCCTCAAGGTCGTTACCATTCAGGAGTACAAACCCGAAGGCCTGCAGCGCCTCGGCCCCGCCGCCATCGCGCTCGCCGAAGCGGAAGGCCTCCACGGCCACGCGGAAGCCATCCGCGCACGAGGTATCTCATGAGCAGCACTGTCACCACTCCGCAGCCCCGCGACCTAATCCGCCGCATGAAGGACTATCACCCTCCGCTCGGCGACCGCGGCGGCATCCGCCTCGACTTTAACGAGAACACCTTCGCCTGCTCGCCCGCCGTACTTGAAGCACTGGGCCGCGTCTCCCGCGCCGAGCTCACCATGTACCCCGAGCGCGAACGTATTGAAACCATCGCCGCCTCGCACCTCGGCCTCCAGCCCGCGCAGCTGCTCCTCACCAACGGAGTCGACGAAGCCATCCACGTCCTCTGCCAAACCTACCTCGGCCCCGGCGACGAGATGCTTCTCCCCGTCCCGACCTACTCCATGTACGCTGTCTACGCCTCCGGCACCGACGCCTCGCTCGTCGAAGTCCCCGCCGAAGACGGCTTTCGCTTCCCGCTCGAAGCCCTGCTCACGCGCATCACGCCGGCCACCAAACTCATCGCCATCGCAAATCCCAACAGTCCCACCGGACAGGCCGTTACCCGCGAAGACATTCTTCGCGTCCTCGCCGCCGCACCGCACGCCATCGTGCTGGTCGATGAAGCCTACTTCCACTTCCACGGCCAAACCGTGATGGACCTCATCGGCTCCGTCCCCAATCTCATCGTGGCCCGCACCTTTTCCAAAGCCTACGGCCTCGCCGGACTCCGCCTCGGCCTGCTCGCCGCAGCAGCAGAGCAGATGCAGTGGCTCCGCCGCGTCATCTCGCCCTACAGCGTCAACTCGCTCGCGCTCGCATGTTTGCCCTCTGCGCTCGCCGACCAGGATTACATCGACTGGTACGTCGCCGAAGTCCTCGCTGCACGCGCCGAGTTCACCACCGCCCTCGACCATATGGGAGTCCGCTACTGGCCCTCGCAGGCCAACTTCGTGCTCACCTCCATCGGCCCCAAACACGCCGAGTTCGCCCGCGCCATGCGTGACCGCGGAGTCCTCGTCCGCGACCGCTCCGCCGACCCCGGCTGCGATGGCTGCGTCCGCATCACCATCGGCATTCGCGAACACACCGCAAAGGGCATTCAGGCCATGGCCGAAGTCCTCAAACAAATCAACTGGACCGGAGACAGCAAGTGACCAAAAAGCGCACCGCCACCATCGACCGCAAAACCGCCGAGACCCAGATCCACCTCAAGCTCACCATTGAGGGCGCAGGCCGCTACAAAGTCTCCACCGGCATCCGCTTCTTTGACCACATGCTCGAGCTCTTCACGCGCCACGGAGCCTTCGATCTCGAGCTAGCCTGCAAGGGCGACCTCGACGTCGATCAGCATCACACCGTCGAAGACGTCGGCATCGCGCTCGGCGAAGCCTTCGACAAAGCCCTCGGCGACAAGCGCGGCATCCTCCGCGCCGGATACTTCCTTATGACCATGGACGAGACCCTCGGCATCGCCGCCATCGACCTCAGCGGACGCGTGTCCTCCGTCATCGACACCAAGGTCAAAACGCGCCTCGTCGGCGACCTCCAGTCCGAGCTCGTCGACGACTTCTTCGAGGGCTTCGCTCGCGGCGCGCGTGCCAACGTCCACCTCAAAACCATGTACGGCCGCTCTAACCATCACAAGGTCGAGGCCCTCTTCAAGGCCTTCGCGCGCGCCCTCCGCGTCGCCTGCTCGCGCGACAAACAGCTCGGCAAAATGCTTCCGTCCACCAAGGGGCTTCTGTGATCGCTGTCGTCGACTACAAGGCTGGAAACCTCACCTCCGTCATGAAGTCTCTCGCAGCCGTCGGTGCAAACGCCGTCGCCACCGAAGACCCCGCCGACGTGCGCCGCGCCTCCAAAATCATCCTCCCCGGCGTGGGCCACTTTGCCGCAACGGACTTCCTCGAATCGCATGGACTCCGCCAGGCCATCGCCGAACGCACCACCGAAGGCGTTCCATTTCTCGGCATCTGCGTCGGCCTGCAATGGCTCTTCCAGGGCAGCACGGAAGCCCCCGGCCACAGGGGTCTCGGCGCATTCAACGGCCTCTGCGAGCGATTCGCCGAAGGCAAAAAAGTCCCGCACGTCGGCTGGAACTCGCTCGAAGTGCGCGAAAACTCGCGCCTCATGGCCGGAATTCCCTCAGGAAGCTACGTCTACTTCACCCACTCCTACCGCGCGCCAGTCATACACGACACCGTAGCGGTTACAGATTACTCCGGCGAGCTATTCACCGCCGCCGTCGAGCGCGACAACATTATGGGTGTACAGTTCCACCCGGAAAAGTCCGGCCCCGTCGGCCTGCAAATCCTGCGTAACTTTCTGAACTTCAACCCAGAAAAGGCCGCTGCATGCTGACCAAGCGCATCATCGCATGCCTCGACGTCACCGGAGGCCGCGTCGTTAAGGGCGTCCAGTTCGTCGACCTCATCGATGCCGGAGACCCTTCTGAGCTCGCCGCGCGCCACGCCGAATCCGGCGCGGACGAAATCGTTCTGCTCGACATCACCGCCACCCACGAAGGCCGCGGCACGCTTCTTGATACCGTCCAGCGCACCGCCCGCCGCCTCTTCATCCCGTTCACCGTCGGCGGAGGCATCCGCACCCTCGACGACGCCACCGCCGTCTTCGATGCTGGAGCCGACAAGGTCAGCGTGAACTCAGCCGCCCTCAGCCGCCCCGCACTCATCGACGAAATCGGGACCCGCTTCGGAGCACAGGCCGTCATCGTCGCGATCGACGGCCGCCGAACCGCAAACCCACGCGGCTCCGAGCTCGCCGAGGTCTACGTCCAGGGTGGCCGCAAACCGACCGGTCGCGGTGTCGTCGAGTGGGCACGCGAAGCCGAGCAGCGCGGCGCAGGTGAAATCCTGCTCACCTCCATGGACTCCGACGGAACTCGCGCTGGCTTCGACTGCGAGCTCACCGCGCAGGTTAGCGAAGCCGTGCAGATCCCCGTCATCGCCTCCGGAGGCGCAGGCAACGCCGCCCACTTTGCCGACGTCTTTCTGCGCGGCAAGGCCGACGCCGCACTCGCCGCCAGCATCTTTCACTTCGGAATCACCGACGCCCGCGACCTCAAGCAGCAAATCGCAGAAAGCGGTGTCCCCATGAGGCTCCCATGCTGATCCCCTCCATCGACCTCCTCGGCGGGCGCATCGTCCAGCTCGTCCAGGGCGAAAAGCTCAAGCTCGCCTTCGACGACTTCGAGTACTGGATCGAGCGCTTCTCCGCCTACCCCACCGTCCAGCTCATTGACCTTGACGCCGCCATGCGCCAGGGCAGCAACGCCGCGCTCATCGCACAAATCGCAAAGCGTCTCCCGTGCCAGGTCGGAGGAGGCATCCGCACTGCCCAGCAGGCTCAGGCCCTGCTCGACTCCGGCGCGCGCCGCGTCATCTTCGGCTCCGTCCTCTTCAGCAGCGACGGCGTCGCCACCGAAACCGCCGCATCCATCTCAGCCGCCATCGGCCGCGACCACTTCATCGCAGGCATCGACACCAAGGGCGGAAAAATCGCCGTCCGTGGCTGGAAGGACAACGTCAACCTCACGCCCGAAGACGCCATCCGCGCCCTCGAACCCTACGCCGGCGCATTTCTCTACACCCACGTTGATACCGAAGGCACCATGCAGGGCTTTCCCTATGAGCGCGCGCAAACCTTGCGCAGCCTCACCGCACGTCAGCTCATCGTTGCCGGAGGAATCCGCGAGCAGTCCGAAATCGACGCCCTCCACGCCATCCACGTAGACGCCGTCGCCGGAATGGCCGTCTACTCCGGCCTGCTCGCCACGTAAAAGCAGCTACCCAAAAAGATCGCCCGGAGCGTGTCTCAAAAACAAGCCGTGTATCAGGGCACGACTTCAGTCGCGCCGAAAAGCTTTCAATCACACCGGGCTTTACAGGCTGCGGAAAAACCCTGGATTCCTGACTCGCTTTTCGCTTCCGAGCGGATTTTTTGCCTTTTCGGCCTGTTGGGCCGCGAATTCCTGTTTTCGTTTTGTGCCTGAAAGCCGTTTT
>Ga0307372_10001367_pt1 | contig 42945 bp, 38 predicted proteins | sample OX1MG_FD_202533 | JGI IMG/M metagenome (GOLD analysis project Ga0307372, IMG submission 202533) | Soil microbial communities from Risofladan, Vaasa, Finland - OX-1 | ecosystem: Environmental > Terrestrial > Soil > Coastal area > Acid sulfate soil | place: Finland: Risofladan, Vaasa | collected...
TGCTGGCGTTCATGGAGAAACGCTCACCGAACTGGATCCCGGCCCAGTTCGCCAAGGATGGTGGACGCCTGTAGCTACTTCCCCACTCCGTGGAGGATGAGATCCCAGAGCTCTTCTGCCGGATCGGCGGTTTCCGCCCGGATGGAGGTGCCGCCAATAGTGGCCGAAAAGGTATTGAACATGATGGCTTCGAGCACCATGCCGACGATCGTGCCGCGTCGGAGTTCGGGACGGATCACCCCCGCCGCCGCAGCGTCATCGAGTACCTCGCTGAACAAGGAGACCAATGGGACAAAGGCCTGAGCTGCTTCGGTGGGATGGCGGGTGAGAAGCTGCTGCGCGAAATCCACCAGCATCGGAGCCGTCGGCGTCCATTCAATGGGGTCGCCACCAGGTGCAGGGCGGCAGAGCCGGTAATACTCCACCACGAAGCGATGGAGGCGCCCGAGCGCGTCGGCTTCATCCGCGACCTTGTGTCGGAGAAACTCGGTGCTGGAACGGACGGTCTCTTCGAAGAGGGCCAGCAACAATTCATGTTTGCCACTGAAGTACTGGTAGAAGAGTCGAAGTGACTGCCCTGAGCGCTCAACGACCTCCTGCACGGTGAAGTCCTTGTGCGGTTCTCCCTCGTTCATCAGCTCGAGCGCCGCGTCGAGGAACCGCTGCAGCCGGTTCTCGGCTCGCGCCCGGGCAGAATCAAGCGACCTGGCGACCGCCAGCTCGCGCCGGCTGACCGCCGGATCCGCCTTCGAGGACTCGGCCTCCGCTGCAGGTTCGGTCATGACAGAACGAATCCGGCGTCGGCGTGGGTTACAACGTCTCTGCGTGTAAGCGAAAACCTCATGTCCCCGTAGAGGTTACCTTGCTGCAGCCTGGACCTTGAACCCACGTCTATTCCCTCTCGGTGCGCCGGGAGAGGAGCCGATCGAGGTTTGCCCGCAGTTCTGGGGACGTGAAGGACCGATCCTCCGCCGCGAGAGCGAAGTCCAGGGTCGCCACAATCGCTCGTTTGCAGGTGGAGATCGACGTCTTCGGCCGCGTCGATCTGTGGGAACAACCCGGCCAACCCACGGTGCAGTCCGTGATTCGTGGCGTTGAGGTGCTCGGGACGGTTCAGACGGATGATCCGGATGGGCCCGTCCTTTTCGACCAGCAACTCGTCGGTCACGTCGTAGGTATTCATGACGCGGGCAGAAGCAGGATGCGTTCTGCCACCAGGTTGCGCTGAATCTGCGAGGTGCCGCCCATGACGCTCTGGGCCCGCCCGTAGAGGTACACCTTGAGCCAGGTCTCGTCTGCGGCAGGGCTGATGCCGCCCACCGCCAGCGCGGCATTCCCGACGGCCTGTTCGGTCCATGTCATGAGCAGCTTGTCGAGAGAACCCCCGGGACCATGGGTCACGCCGTCCAGACGCTCGGAGAGCCGCCGACTCACATGGAGGCGCAACATATCCGCCTCAACGATGGCCCAGGCCAGATCGCGGAGCTGGTCGGCATCATACTCGTCGGGTTCGCGGCGAACCTGCTCCACCAGGTCCTTCACCAGCTTCTTGTAACGACCGGCAAAACCGAGCTGTTGGGGTTCTCGCTCGTGACTGACAACGGTCATGGCGAGCGCCCACCCCTCGCCGGGGGCTCCGATCATGTTGTCCGCCGGCACCCGGGCCCCTTCGAACAGAACCTCCCCGAACTCCTTGGTGATCCCGTTGATCATGGGCAGAGGTCGTTGCTCGATGCCGGGCTGGTGCATGGGGGCGGCAAAGGCTGAGATGCCCTTGTGCTTGGCGACGTCGGGATCGGTGCGGGCCAGGACGAGGCACCAGTCGGCGTCGTCGGAGTAACTCGTCCAGATCTTGTGGCCGGTGAGGATGTACTCGTCACCGTCGAGTTCGGCGCGGGTGCGCAATGCGGCGAGGTCCGACCCGGCATCGGGCTCGCTGAAGCCTTGGCACCATCGGTCTCGCCCATTGACGATCCCGGGCAGGAACCGACGCTTCGTCTCGACGCTCCCGTGCTCGATGATCCCTTCGACCAGATACCCGACACTGGGCCGAGGGGGCGCGCCGGCGGCTGCCAACTCCTCGTCCACGATGACGTCGTAGATACTCGAAAGACCCTGGCCACCGATTTCCATCGGCCACGTCATGCCGAAGAAGCCACCGTCGTAGAGCGATTGATGCCATGCGCGCTGGCCGGCCCAGTACTCATCGTCGGTCGACGAAGCGGGCAACCTCGGGTTGTTCTCCTCGAGCCAGGCCCGGAGACGGATCCGGAAAGCCGCCTCCTCGGGTGCGTCACCGAAGTCCATCACTACCTCCGATTCCATAGTGAGCAAGAACCCGCCCCAAGTTGACCCCGACCCCACCGAGGATCTCACTCGAGAGGAGGGCTCGACGAAGGTGGACATGTGCCAGGCACTCCCATGTGTTGCCGACGCCGCCATGCACTTGAATCGAGGTTTCGCACACGGTGCGCGCGGCTCGTGCACAGTAGGCCTTGGCCCCGGCAGCCGCGCCGAGTGCCTCCTCTGGTGCCAACGCATCGACGGCCCAGGCGGCATGGCGCGCCACACTGCGTGAACCCTCCATCAGCACGACCGCATCGGCCAGGAGATGCTGAACGGCCTGGAACGACCCGACCGGCCGGCCGAACTGTTGGCGCGCTGCGGCATACCCCGAGGCGAGCTCGACGGCACCGCACATGACCCCGACGAGGTCGGCGCAGGTCAGAGCCAGCCCCAAGGCGGTCCACTTCGCCAGGGCATCGCGAGAGAGCGGCCAACCCTGTTGACCGACCTCGACAGCGAGCGACCTCGAATCGATCACCGTGCTGGGACGGGTCAGATCCACCCCGGCTCCGGCGGAACCCAGCGGAAGCGCCGCCACCACGTGGCCCTCCCGCACCGGCACAAGTACGAGCGCCGCGTGGGCGCGTTGTGTGTCGATGGCGACAGCGCCTTTCGGTGGCGCGCCGCCGACAACGACGGCGAGGTCGGACAATGAGGGAGCGAGGACGACGGTCTCGTCTGCGGTGGCTGCCGGTGCATCGACGAGCCGTCTCAGCTCACTGGCCATGGTGGGGCCGAGGAACGGCGCATCGGCGAGACCACGCCCCAGTTCCTCGGCGACGATGGCCGCTTCGACGCCCGATGCGAGCGGTGCTCCCTCGGCCTCGGGCGACCGCAGCTCGCGCCAGCCCGAGGCGACAATTGCCGCTTCGAGCCTTTCGGATCTCTCGAGGTCGTCGAGCTCCCTCACCGCATGCGGGCCCAGGCGGTCGACCACGAGGGAGACCGACTCGCGCAGCGCCTGTTGCACGGAGGAGAGCCGGACGTCCATCAGCTATTCTCCGTCCCTTCCAGCAGCTTCGGGGTCCACTCGTCTCGCAGGGCACGGCGAAGCGCCTTCCCCGAGGGAAGCCTCGGGATGGCGCCGACAATGACGACGTGTCGCAGATGCTTGTACGTCGCCAGCGAACCGGCCACGTACTGCCGAAGCTCATCTTCCCCGACCGGCTGGCCGGGATCGAGTTGCACCACGGCAACCGGCACTTCCCCGGCTCTCTCGTCGACCAGTCCGAACACGGCACAATCCAGGACCGCAGGGTGTCCGTGCAGGACTCCCTCGATCTCCGCCGGAGCGACCTGGAAGCCGTTGACCTTCATCATCTCCTTCGAGCGATCGGTGAGGTGGACCCACCCTTCGGGCTCGAGCCATCCGACGTCGCCCGTCCGATACCAACCGTCGGCGAAGGCGTCCGCTGTCGCCTCTTCAGGTAGGTAACCAGCCATCACCGATGGGCTGAAAACCTGGATCTCCCCGATTTGACCGGGCGCGAGGAGCGCACCGCTCTCGAGGTCGGCCACACGCAGTGAGACCCCCTCTGGTGGCAACCCGGCGGAGTCGAGCCGCCATTCCGCTGGCTGATCGACCGGATTGGCGGCGATGACCGGTAGCTCACTGGCCCCGTAGGCGGGAAGCCAACGCACCCCCGTGCGCTCCGTGACCAGCGTGGCCACGGCTTCGCTCACTGGAGTCGCACCCCACATGATGTAGCGCAATGAGGAAAGGTCGAACTCCTCGAGGCGAGGGTGGTTGGCCATCGCCAGGGCGATCGGAGCCACGGCCATCTCGAGAGTCATGTGCTCGGCCTCAATGAAGTGGAGCATTTCGTCGAGGTCGAACCGGCGGTGCAGGCGTACCGTAGCCCCGGCGCTCGTGGCCGCCAACAGGTTGAGGAGGCCGAGGATGTGCGATGGCGGCGTGGCAACCTGGAATCGATCGGTCGGGCCGAGGCCGAGCGCCTGACACCAGTGCGCCGTGGCCTGGCCCATTGAGCCATGCGTGTGCCGAACGGCCTTCGGAAGCCCGGTCGTGCCCGAGCTGAACACCAGTACCGCGTCGTCCGTTTCGCGCAAGGGCGCAGCCGTCCCGGCCCCGGTGTCAGTGGCCGGAGCTGCGTCGGCCTTCACCCACCTGTCGAGGTCGCTGACCCGGTCCGCGCCGAGCAACTCACCCAACAGCGCCGTGGACGTCCCGTCGCCAGCGGCGTGAACCGGACCAGTGAGCTCCAGCGCGTGGCCCGCCTCGACTTGCTTCCACGCCGGGCTCAGAAGCACGGAGGCGGCGCCGATCTTGCTGATGCCGTAGACGGCCACCACGAATTCCGGCCGGTTCGACGCCATGAGCGCCACTCGGTCGCCGGGCCGGACGCCCTGGTCGACAAGGTGTCGGCCGAAGGAAGTGCTGCGGGCGTCGATGGCACGGAAGGACCAGGACTCGTCTCCGGCACAGACGGCCTCGCGGTCCCCGAATCGTGACGCAGCGCGCGCAAGAGCGTCATGCATCAAGGCCGCTGCCATCGGAAACATTCTTCTCGTTTCTGAGATCGACGTCAACATCGGATGAATGTAGTCTTCTCAGATGGTCGAGCCGCCCCTCATGAACGGTCCCACCGATCCCGACGTGCGCCAAGAGATCGTGGCGACGGTCCGACGCTTCGTGGCCAACGAGGTCATCCCGGTGGCTTCAGAGCTCGAGCGTGAAGACTCGTTCCCGTTCGACATCGTCGAGCAGATGCGTGCCCTCGGGCTCTTCGGGGTGACGATCCCCGAAGACTACGGGGGCTTGGGCCTGGACCTCCTGACCTATATCGGTGTCATCGAAGAAGTGGCGTACGGCTGGATGAGCCTGACCGGCATCATCAACACGCACACCATGGTGGCCACGCTGCTCATGGCGCATGGCAACGACCAGCAGAGGCGGCAATGGCTGCCTGTGCTGGCCTCCGGCGACCGTCGGGGCGCCTTGTCCCTCTCCGAACCCGACGCGGGCAGCGATACGCGGAACATTTCCTGTCGCGCCACACGTGACGGCGACGAATACGTTCTCAACGGCACCAAGGCATGGGTCACGAACGGCGAACGGGCCGGCCTTGTCGCGCTGGCAGCTCGCACCGATGAGGGCATCTCCGCATTCATCGTGGAGAAGGAGCCAGGACCACGCTTCGAGGGGATCTCGGTCAGCAAGAACGTCGGCAAGCTTGGCTACCGGGGCGTCGAGACAGTCGAAATGGCCTATGTGGACCACCGGATCCCCGCCACCAACCTCATCGGTGAGCTCGGGCGGGGGTTGCCACAGATCCTGGGCGTGCTCGAGGTGGGCCGCATCAACATCGCAGCGCGTGCCGTGGGCGTCGCTCGGGCCGCCTTCGATGCCGCGTTGCACTACGCCCAGCAGCGTGAGACCTTCGGCAAACCCATCGGCGAGCATCAGGCCATCCAACTCAAGTTGGCCGACATGGCGACGCGCCTGCAGGCGGCGCGACTGCTCACCAGAGACGCCGCCGAGCGCAAGACGGCCGGACTTCGTTGTGACGTGGAGGCGGGCATGGCCAAGCTCTTCGCCAGCGAGACGGCCCTCGAACTTGCCACCGAGTCCATGCGGATCCACGGGGGGGTGGGCTACACGACCGACCTGCCGGTGGAGCGCTACTACCGCGATGCGCCACTCATGGTCATCGGCGAGGGGACCAACGAGATCCAGCGTCTGGTCATCGCCCGTGGCCTGCTGGCGCGAGCGCGCGCCGCTCAGCTTCGGTCCTGACCGCCGGTCACCACGCTCGCCTGCGACCCGGCGTCCCCGGCCCTTGTGCGACCGCGGCGGTGGGCGGCATCGGACAGTTCCGCCAGTACCTCGGCGGTATGCTCCCCCAGCTCCGGGACCGCGATCGCAGGGTTCGACGCCATGTCGGAAAAGGTGACGGGGCCGTTTACGGATCGCAACACACCACCCTCGACCTCTACGAAGCCATCGTTCGCGAGCAGCTGTGGGTCTGCAATCACTTCGGCCGGAGACTGCACAGGCGCCCACCACACTCCCTCCCGATCGAATCGCTCTGACCATTCGGACAGGGGCCGTTGGGCAATGATGTCGTCGAGGAGGGCGACGACATCGGTCCGATGCCTTCGCATGGCGACGGCGCTGGAGAAGCGCTCGTCGTCGATCAGTTCGGGGTGGCCGAGGGCGCGACAGACGGCCCCGATATGTCGCTCAGCTTCAAGACCGGTGAAGAATAACCAACGCCCGTCTGCGGCCCGATAGGAGTTCATCAGGGGTGACTGGTTGCGATGGCGCGGCTCAGCGCCGGCGACCTTACCGAGCGCCATCTGCAGCCCCAAATCCCATCCCAGTACATACGCTCCGGTGCGGAGCAACGACACCTCGACCACGCGGCCGAGACCGGTTTCCCGTTGTTGGAGAACGGCGGCCAAAATGCCGGCGAGTGCCGCCAGACCGGTGATGTGGTCACCGACGCCGCCGCGCGCGTTCAGCGGGGCACCATCGCCGTCTGCCATCTGGCCCGACAGACCTGAGCGAGCCCAGAACGCGCCGATGTCATAGGAGGGACGGTTGCGGTCCTCACCACGGAGCCCGTAGCCGCTCACACTGCAGTAGACGAGATGGGAGTGGCGGCGCACGGTCGCAGCGGGCTCGAGGTCGAGCTTGTCGAGTGCGTCAGGACGGAGGTTACTGATGAAGACGTCGGCGGTCGCCAAGAGGGCCTCGAGGTGCTGGCGATCGCCGGGCTCACGGAGGTTCAGCGCCATGCTTCGCTTCCCTCGGTTGTCGAGGGCAAATGCCGGGTTCGGGAGGTCACCGCCTATGCCGATGGAGCCGAACACGTTCCGCATGGGATCCCCGGTCGGACCTTCGACCTTTATGACCTCAGCACCCCAGTCGGCGAGCAAGGCGGCCGCCGACGGTGCGGCGACCCATACCCCGAGCTCGACCACCCGCAGGTCGGCGAACGAGGAGAGACCGAAGGACTCGTGATCGCTCACGCGGGGCCACCGCACTGGCGCTGGGCGACACGATCACGGAGGACGTCCTTGAGGACCTTGCCCGTTGCGGTGAGCGGGAGCTCTTCGACGAATTCCACCACCCGCGGGACTTTGAAGTTCGCCATGTGGCCTCGGCTCCAGCCAATGAGGTCCGCCTGTGTCGGGACGGCACCCGGCTTGACCACCACGAACGCCATCCCGACCTCTCCCAGTCGCTCGTCGGGAATGCCGATCACGGCCGCCTGGCGTATGTCGGGGTGGCGGAGGAGGGCATTCTCGATTTCGGCGGGATAGGCATTGAAGCCGCCGACGATGAACATGTCCTTCGACCGGCCAACGATACGCAGGTAGCCGGAGGGATCGACGGTGCCGAGATCGCCAGTCCGCAACCACCCGTCGGACGAGAGGGCTTCGGCCGTGGCCACCGGATCATCGAGATAGTGCGACATGATGCTTCCACCCCGTAACAGGATCTCACCGGCGACCCCGGGGGGCACCTGCGACCCCCGACCATCGACGATCCGAAGTTCGAACCCTGGACGGGCACAACCCACCGTCGTTGCGATGGTCTCCACATCATCATCCGGCAACGTTGCGGCCGCCGTACCCGTCTCGGTGAGCCCGTAACCGGTGACGATGAGGGAAAAGGGCAATTCGCTGTCGAGCCGCCGGATGAGCTCGACCGGTATGTCCGCGGCCCCGGTCACGGCCACACGCAACGTCGACAGGTCATAGCGATCACGACGCGGGTCGTCGAGAATGCCCTGATAGAGAGTGGGAGGGCCCGGCAGCACCGTTATGCCCTCCCCGGCTACCACCGACAGCACGACCCCTGCATCGAACACCGCCAGCGGCAGCATGGTCGCACCCGCACACACCGCAGCGAGTATCCCCGCCTTCAATCCGAACATGTGGAAGTACGGGTTCACCATCAGGTACCGGTCCTCAGCGTTCAGTCCGGTCATCACCACCCAGTCGGCCGCCACACAGAGCGTGCGGCCATGTGTCTGCACGACTCCCTTCGGGAACCCCGTCGTGCCGGAGGTGAACAGGATGTCAGAGGGGTCCTCGGGGCCTAACGCAGCGCTGCGCCGATCCACTTCGGCCGCAGCCGCATCGGTCCCACAAGCCAGGAAGTCATCCCACGAATCGGTTCCCGCCACCGCCGCGCCGCGTGCGACCACGATGGTGGTCAGATCCGCCAGTTCGACACCGGCGTCCCTGAGCATTGCCACGTAGTCGGTGGCCAGAAAGTCCGTCACCGTAACCAGGACCTTGGCCCGACTGCGTGCGAGGATGTCCGCAGCCTCGCCACCCTTGAAGCGAGTATTGATGGGGACGAGCACGGCACCGGCCTTGAAGAGACCCAGCGCAGCGACGACCCACTCGGCACTGTTGAAGGCCCAGATGGCAACCCGATCGCCCGGCTCGATTCCGGACACCACCAGGGCGGCACCGAACAGCCGTGCCCGCTCAACGAGCTCCCCGTAGGTCAGGCGGGTTTCATCGTCGACGAGCGCCTCCCTCGACCCGAAACGTTGGGCCGCGGCGTCGATCAATGCGGCAATGCTGCTCCACCGGGCGGCGGGGGCGGCGGTCATTGTCTCGACGTGAAGTTCAGGCGGCCAGCCAGATTGTCGCCACTGCTACGGATCACCGATTCGGCGGCGAGTTCCTCCGACTCGTTCACATCGATCGCCGGGTCCGGCGGGATCTCGCGCCAACGTCGTCGATCACCCGGCGGTGCTCACGCTCGGGGAGGAGCATCCTACGTGCCTGCTTCGCCATACGTCTGCCCTCTTTCGTTTGTGGAGAACGACGTTATTCTATGTAGAGAGTGTAATTGCGGGCAGTGTTCACTTACCCCCCGATGGTGCCCTTCGGGGCACCGGACCGAGAACTCTCCGGGGATCGAAAAAGTGCGATCGCCAGCCTGAGTGCGACTGGCGCCTCCCTTTCCGGTGTGAGAATCTTGTTCTTGCCTCAGAGTATCGTTCATTTCGTCAATTGCGAGAATGCGAGAAGAATTGCAGGTACCCGGGTGGAGAGGGAGCCGAGTGTCCGACAGACGTGCCAGCGCATCCGCCGAGGGGTGAGATCCTGACGGGGAGCCCCGCGGCTATTCCCGGCGCCAGTCCCACACCTCCCGCGGCCGGGCGGTCACGTGTGTGCCGAGGGCGTCCACCAAGGAGATCGGAATGACTTCAACCCATTCCGACGTCTACTACGACCCGTTCAACTTCGAGATCGACTCCGATCCGTATCCGGTCTGGAGACGCCTTCGTGAGGGACGACCCCTGTATTACAACGAGGACTACGACTTCTATGCCCTGAGCCGCTACGCGGACGTTGAACGTGGCTTGATCGACTGGGAGACGTACAGCTCAGCCCGCGGCACCCTGCTCGAGCTGATCAAGAGTGACATCGAGATCCCGCCAGGGTCGATCATCTTCGAGGATCCCCCCGGACACAACATGCACCGCAGCCTGCTCTCCCGGGTCTTCACACCTCGCAAAATGAGCGCAATCGAACCCAAGGTGCGCGAATTCTGCGCTCGAAGTCTGGATCCGCTGATGGGCTCGGGCGGATTTGATTTCATTGCCGACCTCGGTGCGCAAATGCCCATGCGCACCATCGGCATGTTGCTCGGCATACCCGAGCAGGACCAAGAAGCAATCCGGGACCGCATCGACGAGGGACTACGCCTCGAAGAAGGGACCATGCCTGACGTGGCCCATTTCGGCGCGGACGAGCAATCCAGCAGCTTCGATGCGTACATTGAGTGGCGGGCCAAGAACCCCTCGGATGACTTGATGACCGAACTCCTCCAGGCCGAGTTCGAGGACGAGAGTGGAACGAGCCGTCGGCTCAGCCGGGGTGAGGTCCTCAACGTCGTCAACCTCATTGCGGCCGCGGGCAATGAGACCACAACTCGCCTGATCGGGTGGACGGGGAAGGTACTGGCTGAACATCCTGACCAGCTGCGCAAGCTGACCATGGACCGAACGCTCGTGCCGAACGCCATTGAGGAACTCTTGCGCTTTGAATCGCCGTCACCCGTCCAAGCCCGCTATGTCACCCGGGACGTCGAGCATCACGGCCAGGTCGTACCGGCGGGGAGCGCGATCTTGCTCCTGAACGGCTCGGGGAACCGGGACGATCGGGAGTTCGTCGATGGCGACCGCTTCGACGTCACCAGGAAGATCGATCACCACCTGGCCTTCGGCTACGGCTTGCATTTCTGCCTCGGTGCAGCACTCGCCCGCCTGGAAGGTCGGGTGGCGCTCGACGAAGTGCTACAGCGCTTCCCGTCGTGGGAGGTCGACTGGGACAACGCCAAGCAAGCTCGGACATCAACTGTGCGAGGGTGGGAGCGGCTACCGGTGCGCACCCCCTGAATCACATGCCTCGATCTTCATCGAGAGAAAGGCGGCTTCCATGCGAACTTCGGCCGGTGGACCCGATCAACCGGCCGCATGGCCACGTAGCGGCGAGAATGACCACGCACCTATGGAAATCTCAGGAGGACGCACATGACACTGTTCGATGCTTTTCGCTATGACGGCAAGAGGGCGCTCGTCGTTGGTGGAGCGACGGGAATGGGGGCGGCGACGGCGGAGCTGCTGCTGTCCGCTGGCGCCGAGGTGGTGGTCATGGACTGCGCCGAGATCTCACTGCCGGGCGTCACGGCAATAACCATGGACCTGGCCGAGCGCGACTCGATCGACGCCGCTATCGATCAGTGCGGCGGACCGGTGCATGCCTTGTTCTCGTGCGCCGGAGTGGCCGACGGCACTCCTGGTATCGAGAAGATCAATTTCATCGGCCACCGCCATATGATCGATCGCCTGTTGGCCGCAGACATGATCCCCCGGGACTCGGCCATCGGCTTCATCTCGTCTGCTGCCGGCTTGGGTTGGGAAGCCAACCTTCCTCGGATCAAGGAGTACCTGGCCACGCCGGATTTCGACAGCGCCGTGGCGTGGGTGGCGGCGAATGGCGGTGCGGACTACCTGTCCACCAAGCAGGCGATGTGTGCCTACGTGGCCAGCCATGCGTTTCCCTTGCTGAAGCGCGGGATCCGGATCAATGCCATATGCCCTGGCCCGACCAACACCCCATTGGCCCGGGCCAACAAGGAGACATGGCTCGGCTTCGGTGCCGACTTTCGCAGCGAGGTCGGCGTGGACGTGGCGACCCCCTTGGAGCAGGCGTACCCGCTGGTCTTTCTCTGCAGTGCGGCGGCAGGATCGATCAGCGGCATCACCCTCATCACCGACAGCGGGTACTTCGCTGCTGGGATCACCGATGCCTTCCCGCCCGCCTCCCCCGTCACCAGTTTCCTCCTGGGGCGGATGTGACAACGACACGAGATGGAGCGGCCGGGCCGACGGCTGGACCAACCTCGGACCTCTGGACCGTAATGTCGACGGCCCGGACGATCCGCCGGTTCACCGAGGAGCCGGTCGACGATGCAACCCTCGCCAGGTGCCTCGAAGCCGCAACATGGGCTCCGTCGGGAGCGAACGCGCAGGCATGGCGCTTCGTCGTCCTGCGTTCGCCCGAATTGCGGGCGGTCGTCGCAACGGCGGCGGCGCGAGCCCTCGAGGTCATAGAGCCCGTCTACGGCATGACGCGGCCCGCAGAAGATGACCACAGCCGGCGCGCACGGACCAATCGCGCCACGTACGAACTCCATGATCGGGCGGATGAGTTCACGTCCGTGTTGTTCCTCCAGGAGCGGTTTCCCCAGGCGTCAGAGCTCCTCCTTGGAGGTTCCATCTTCCCCGCGATGCAGAACTTTCTCCTGGCAGCCCGCGCCCTCGGCCTCGGGACATGCCTCACGAGTTGGGCGTCGTACGGCGGCGAGCCCTTGCTTCGTGCTGCGGTGGGGATTCCCGACAATTGGATGCTCGCCGGGCACGTCGTCGTGGGCTGGCCGCGAGGGAACCATGGACCGGTTCGTCGCCGTCCGCTGTCCGAGGTCGTGTTCCTCGACCGTTGGGACGAGCGGGCGAGCGCCATCGTCGGCGACAGCTCGGAACGGTTGCAGAGCTCGTTCGCGCCGAAAAGACCGTAAGGGGCCCTCAATGTCACCCGCCGAATCCGCTTCTGGCGATCCCGGTTCGCCACCCGTGCTGTCCGACGTCACGAACGCCGATCGACCCCATGTGGGTCGGTGGTTCGAAGACCTCACCTCCGGCGCCGCCTGTCGACGGACCGCCCTCACGTGGTGCCGCCCGGAATGAGCATCCGGTGGAGAAGCATGCTGTTCGTCCCCGGCGACCGGCCCGATCTCGCCCTCAAGGCACCGCGCTCGGCGCCCCATGTGGTCGTGCTCGACCTCGAAGATGCGGTGCCTCCCGCCGGCAAAGTGACGGCACGGGACTCGATGCGGGAAGCAGTCGACCGCCTGACGGGGCTCGTCGCAGTGTGCGTGCGTGTCAACCCTCCCACGACGCCCTGGTTCCTGGACGATGTCGCGGCGCTGCCCGACGGGTTGCTGGCGGTGGTCGTCCCGAAGTTGGAATCGAAGGCCCAACACCGCGAGGCGTGCCAGGCGCTGGACGGAAGGCCCATCGTGGCCGGTATCGAGACCGTCCGTGGTGCCGTCGATGCACGGCACCTGCTCGATCCTCCCGTGGTGGCCTGCTACTTCGGGGCCGAAGACTATGTCGCCGACCTCGGCGGCATCAGGACGGCATCCAATGACGAGGTTGCTGTTCCGAGGTCCTTGGTGGCCATTGCCGCTCGGCTGGCCGGGATTCCGGCACTCGACATGGTCACCCTCGACTTCGGCGATGAGGAACGTTTCGTCAGAGAGGCGCGAGAGGCCCGGGCGCTCGGCTATGCCGGCAAGATATGCATCCACCCGGCGCAGGTGCGCTACGCCGATGACGCCTTCCGCCCCTCCCTCGAAGAAGTGGAGTGGGCCCGTCGCCTCTTGACGGCCTTCGACCGGGTAGGAGGCGTGACCATCGCCTTCGAGGGGCAGATGGTCGACGAAGTCGTGGCTGCACGAGCTCGGGCGATCCTCGCCGCAGTGGAGGATCAGTGAATCCCGATCAACCGCGCGTGCTCTGGTCACCACCCGAAGACGTGGGGCAGGCGACCGTCGTCGGTCGCTATCTGTCGTGGCTGAGCGCAGAGCGAGGCTCCGATTTCGCGTCGTACGAGAACCTGTGGCGTTGGTCGGTGGACGACGTGAGCGGTTTCTGGTCATCGGTGTGGTCCTTCTTCGACGTCCAGAGCTCACAGCCCTACGATTTCGTCGTGTCGGGGGAGACCATGCCCGGTACCACCTGGTTCCCGGGGGCCCGCCTCAATTATGCCGAACGGGCGTTGGCCACGACCGGCGGCGGGATCGCCGTGGTGGCCCGATCCCAGACTCACGACGAGCGGCGACTCACCTGGGACGAGCTCCGCCAGCTCGTTGGACGCTGTCGGAAGGGTCTCGCCCGGTTAGGGGTCGAGCGGGGGGACCGCGTGGTGGCCTACCTGCCGAACGGACCCGAAGCCCTGGTCGCCTTTCTGGCCACGGCAAGCCTCGGGGCCATATGGGCATCGTGTCCGCCGGAGTTCGGATCGCGCAGCGTGATCGACCGGTTCGGTCAGCTCGGTCCCGTCGCGCTCTTCACCACACGGCGGTACCGGTACGGCGACAAATTGGTCGATCGTGCCGACGAGGTGAACGTCATCGTCGAGGCGCTCCCCACGTTGCGGGCCGTGGTCGATATCGAGCGCGATTGGGAACAACTCTTGTCAGACTCGGCCGCATTGGAATTCGATCAGGTGCCATTCGACCATCCCTTGTACGTCTTGTTCTCCTCTGGGACCACGGGACCCCCGAAGGCGATTGTCCACGGGCACGGCGGCATTCTGCTCGAACATCTCAAAGCACTGGGGCTCCATCACGACCTCGGACCGGCAGACCGCTTCTTCTGGTTCACGACCACGGGCTGGATGATGTGGAACCTGCTTGTCTCGGGTCTTTGTCTCGGTGCCACGATCGTGCTCTTCGACGGCGATCCGGGGTGGCCCGACCTCGGCACATTGTGGCGTCTGGCTGCGCAGTGCCACATCACGGTGTTCGGCGTCAGCGCCCCGTTCCTGCTCTCGTGCCGGAGCGCGGGAATCTCCCCCGAGGCCCAAGGTGATCTCTCGGCCATTCGTTCGGTGGGTTCCACAGGAGCGCCCCTCCCGGCCGAGGCTTATGAGTGGGTCTACGAACAGCTGCCCAAGGTCTGGCTGACCTCGGTCAGCGGAGGAACCGATGTCTGCACGGCGCTCGTCGGCGGGAGCCCGCTCGTCCCCGTTGTGGCCGGTGAAATCAGTTGCCGATTTCTCGGTGCAAGTGTCGAGGCGTTCGACGAGGCTGGGCGATCGATCGTCGGGGACCAAGGCGAACTCGTCATCACGCGCCCACTTCCGTCCATGCCGCTCCGCTTCTGGGGTGACGACGATGGCAGTCGGTACCGCGCCGCGTACTTCTCCCGGTTTCCCGGGGTGTGGTGCCACGGCGACTGGATCACGATCACCGAGCGCGGGTCGTGCATCATCACCGGCCGTTCGGACGCCACCTTGAATCGTGGTGGTGTACGGATGGGCACCAGCGAGTTCTACGCCGTCGTCGAGGCCATACCCGGCGTCCGCGACAGTCTCGTCGTCCACCTCGAAGACGCGAGGGGCGGAACCGGGCGTCTCCTCCTGTTCGTCGTTCTCGAGGGTGAGTCCCTCGATCAGACGCTGACCGAGCGGATCTCTTCCGCACTCCGCACTGCGCTCTCTCCACGACACGTGCCCGACGAGATACGCGCCGTCCCGAGCATCCCCCGGACGCATTCCGGCAAGAAGCTCGAGGTGCCGATCAAGCGCATCCTGCTCGGCCAAGCGCCGGGCGACGTGCTCCACATGGGATCGCTTGCCGATCCGACGGCACTCGATGCGTTCCTCCGCTTCGCGAGCGGAGCGCAACCCGAACGCTAGGACGCACTCGCCGTCGTGGTACCCGGAATATCCTTCCCGCAGAACGGTTTCGTCGAAACGGGCACAAAGCCGTTCTTCTTCGCCTGCACCATCCAGGTGCATTCCATCGCCGGATCGTGCCCGAAGTTCGTGGCATAGTCGAGGGATTGCGGCAGGAGTCCGTTGACGTTGTACGACTTCAGGCCCCGCAGATCCTTGATGACGGCCGCACGAGTCGGGTTCTTGCCGGCCATCTGCAGACCCTTGATCATGAGGTCCGCTCCAGCCCACGCATTGTATTGGCTGTATGTGGGGAACTGAGTCTTGGTGAAGTGTGCGTACTTCTGCAGCGCGGCTGCCATCTGCCTCGTGCCGGCATTCGGCAAGGCGAAGGGACGGAAAAACGAGAGGAAGTAGTCACCCTGCAGCGTGGCCCATGCGGGCGACTTGATCACGTCTGGTTCGAATCCAGTAGCGAAGACCACAGCCTTTAGTTTCACACCGGCCTGCTCAAGGGCAGTCGCCAGGGCGTAATTGGAGTTGTTGTCCATCGCAGGCACCATCGCATTGATGTTGTGCTGCTTGGCCGTCAGGGCCTCGTTCGTGAAGCTGACGCCGCCAAAAGGAACGGAGGTGTCCAGGACCCCGATCTTGCCCCCGGCGCGCTGGAATGACCTTGCCGTACTGATGGCCGACCGGGCGGACGACGGCGAGATGCCGTATCCATAAGACCCGATGATCGTCCCCCCGTGCTGCTTGATGAAATTTCCTATGAGCGTGTTCACCGGGTACTTAGGATCGACGCTCCCGTTGTCCGACGCGAACATGTTGGTGTAGGGCTGTTGACCCCATTCGGGGCCATCGCTATAGGAACCCGTCACCGGGATACCGGCTTGCTGTGGGTACTTGGCGGCGATGAAGAAGAGCGGACTTTGGGAGACGATGCCGAACGCGCCCTTCGAGATGGCACTCTGCACGGCAGTGGCGATAAGGGAGGGGCTCGTCTGATCGTCGATGATGAGAGGTACGAGCTTGTGCCCGTTCACACCACCTTCTGCGTTCTGCAGGTCGATCCGGGCCGTGAAGCCGGCCGGTGATGACGCGTCCTCGGCTGCGCCGGGCCCGGTGAGGGAACTGATGTACGCGATGGTGATTGGTGCCGGGGATGCCGAAGCCTGCCCGGTTGTCATTCCGAACGTGATAAGTGACACGAATATGGCGCTGGTGAGCAAGACCTTGCTCATCGTCCGGTGCACAAGCATTTTTCCTCCATAGTGATTGAACCTCTTGCGCTGCTTCGATAGGCGATCGGACACTCGGGCGAACCCCGCCGCAGACGCCGACTCAATTCCTCCTCCACTGCTCGATCTCATTTCGCCAACTTCCCCCCTTTGCGAATAGTTGGAAATCCCGATTCGCTGTGCTGCCACAGGACCCCTCCCAGGCCGTGTAGTGGTTCCGGGAGAGGAAGTCGGAAATGAAAGGACCGCTCGGTCCAAAACACTCGGAGCAGTGCCTCCCTCCTTTCAGCGGAAACACCATATGACAGAAAAAGAGAGCTTGCTTGGTCAATGCGGAGGGTCCCATTACCCGGAGGCGAGGGAGTTCGATCACTCATGCGGCCGGTGCGAACTCGAGCTCCAGTCGCTGGAGCCCACGGAGGATGTACGTCGGGGCGTACTCGTAGTGTCGGGCACCTGCAGCTCCGTGTGCCGACTCCGAGATCCTGATGTCCTCCATACGCCCGAGAATCCGCTCGATACTGATGCGCGCCTCGGTGCGGGCCAGCGAACCCCCGGGGCATGAGTGGGGACCCCGCCCGAAGGCAAGGTGCTCACGGGCATTGGCCCGATCCACCCGGAATTCTCCTGGGCATTCGAAATGGCGGGGATCGCGTCCAGCGGCCCCGTTCAACACCATGAGGGTGGTGCCGGCCGGGATGTCGACCCCACCCACGGTCGTCGCCCGTCGCGAGAGCCGGAAGTCGCCCTTGACCGGGCTCTCCATGCGAAGACACTCCTCCACGAAGTTGGGGATTCGTTCACGATCCTCCCGCAACATCTGCTGCAGGGCCTCTCGCTCGCCGATCAGTTGCAGCGCCGCCGCGAGGAGGCGGACGGTAGTCTCCTGACCGGCTGAGAACAGGTTGGCCGCCACCCGCACCACGTCGATGACCTCGGGTGTGGACCCGTCGGGAAACGTCGCAGTCGCCAGCCCGGTCAGCACGTCCTCGCGTGGCTCTTTCCGGCGGTCCTCGACGTACGTCGAAAAGCGATCGTAGAGGAACTCCAGCGGAGAATGGCCGAGCGTGGCCGAGCCGGTACTCCCGAGCCCCTGGTCCGGGCGATGGCCACCCTGTAACTCTCGGCGAAACCACTCGTGGTCAGACTCGGGCACGCCGAGCAGGTCGGCGATGACGTACAGCGTGAAAGGAGCGGCGAAGTCCCGGATGAACTCGCATTTCCCGTTGGCCACGAACTCGTCGATCTGCCTGTCCGCATGGCGCCACATGAACTCCTCGTTCTCCCGAAGCCGCTTCGGCGTCAGGAGGCGCATCAGCATCCCTCGATGGGCCTTGTGCTTCGGAGGGTCGAAGGTGGTGATCTGGTCGCTGAAGGGCAGTTCGTCGCGGTACTGCTCAATGAGATCGCTCACATCGTCGCCCTCGAGCGGGACGGGGAACCCGGGGAAAGGGCCGGTGACCGAGTTGCACGACGAGAACGTTTCCACGTCCGTGTAGACCTTGAGCGCCTCGTCGTATCCGGTCACCATCATCACTCCGTGGTGAGGTTCCAGCTGCACGGGGCACCGACCACGCAGGTAGTCGAAGTAGGGGTACGGGTCGACCACCAACTCGTTACCCCGGAAGAAGTCGATGCTTTCGAAGTCGCTCATGGGCTCCCCTCACGCCGTGCGGTTCCCGACCCCCGCTCCATGCGGATAATTACATTCTCTGTATGGGAGAATAGCGGATTCGCCGCGATCGTCACGGGAGCGTCCTCCATCTGGGGTTGCAAGCCCCGACACATCGGCAGGGAATGAATTGACCAATCGGTACAAGAAAAATACCATAGCGCAGTTGGTGTCGGATGAACTGGTCTCGGCCGCGGGAGGAACCACGTGACAAAGCGCTGGACACAACGTCCTCCAGGTTCGACCTGGGGCGACTGGGGAGAGGATGACGAGCTCGGGCGCATCAACCTCCTCACCCCGGAAAAGGTGCTCCAGGGCGTGCGCGAAGTCGAAGCCGGCATCAGCTTCAGTCTGAGCCTGCCGCTCGACTATCCCGGTGGAACGGCATTGAACCAACGACGGTACCCGCCGATCCTTCGGCCGACCGAAGACCTCGAGTACAACCCCGACACGTTCTACAACGTCATCGCGCGCGAGACGATCGACCCTCGGCTCATCGACGTGTGGGCCGATGACGCCGTGACCCTCTGGTTGCAGTACTCGACGCAATGGGACGCTCTGGCCCACCAGGGTGCCGAGTTCGACGCCGACGGCGACGGAATCGATGAGCCCGTCTATTACAACGGCTTCCGGGCAGGCACGGACATCATCGGCCCGCAGCCCGACGCCAAGGGTGATGGCAGCGGGAGCATCAGCTTCGCGCGCCACCTCGGCCTCGAGCACATGGCCGCCCACGGGGTGCAGGGCCGAGGTGTCCTCATCGACGTCGCCCATCACCTTGGCCACGACTGGCAGCCAGTCAACCTGGCGACCCTCAAAGAAATCATGGCTGCGGACAAGGTGGTGGTCGAACCAGGAGACATGCTCCTCGTCCACACCGGATTCGCCACCCAAATCCTGGCTTGGAACAAGAACCCGGACCCGGCGAAGATCCAAGCCATGCATGCCTACCTCGACTCGCATGATGAGTCGTTGCTGGAGTGGATCACCGATTCGCAGATCTCGGCGCTCGTGGCGGACAACTATGCCGTCGAGGGGTTGGTGGCCAACAGGGATAAGAGCCCGCACACGCTGCTCCCGATCCATCACCTGTGCCTCTTCAAACTCGGCATCCCGCTCGGCGAATTGTGGTACCTCCACGAACTCGCGACCTGGCTGCGTGAGCACAACCGCTCCCGCTTCCTGCTCACGGCGCCTCCGCTGCGACTTCCCGGAACGACGGGAAGCCCCGTGACGCCGGTTGCGACCGTCTGATGATGTCCCTCGCACCCGGGGACACCGTACTGAGCGGTTGGTCTACTCTGAGCTCGCTCTCGTGGACCTCAAGGGGAGTCACCGCTGAGCCGCGAAAACAATCAGGGGACACATGGAATCGCTGACACACGATCGGGGCGCGCGTCCCGCGGACTCCGACGTCGACATTCTGGTGGTCGGGGCAGGCATCACGGGCATCTACCAGTTGTATCGGGCCCGCGAAGCCGGGTACTCGGCAATGTTGGTGGAGGCGGGTAACGGCGTAGGGGGTACGTGGTACTGGAACCGTTATCCCGAAGCGAGGTTCGACTCGGAGAGTTACACCTACGCCTACCTCTTCTCAGACGAGTTGTTCCAGGAGTGGGACTGGCAGGAGCACTTCGCATCGCAACCGGAGATCGAGCGGTACCTCAACTACGTGGTCGACCGGTTCGACCTTCGCCGGCACATACGGCTCGACACCAAGGTCATCTCGGCCATTTTCAGCGAATCGTCGGGAACGTGGACCGTCCGGGCGGGCGATGGAGCGAAGTTCCGGACGCGCTTTCTCATCGCCGCAACCGGCGTCCTCTCGGTGCCGTACTTCCCCGACGTGCCCGGACGCGGGGACTTTCGAGGTGAGTCGTGCCACACGGGGCTGTGGCCGGCGACACCGGTTGATTTCAAGGGCAAGCGCGTCGCCATCGTCGGCACCGGCGCAAGCGGCGTACAACTGGTACCAGCGGTGGCCGGCGAGGTTGCCTCCCTCACGGTGTATCAACGAACGGCCAACTGGTGCACCCCGCTCAACAACTCACCGATCACCCCGGAGCAGCAGGCGCAACTCAAGGCCGGATTCGAGGCGATGCGCCAGACGCTGGACTCGTCACGGAGTGGGTTTCTCCATGTTGCGCACGATCGCAAGACCTTCGAGGACTCGAAAGAGGAGCGGTGGGCGCACTACGAAAAGATGTGGAACAGCCTGGGGTTCTCGAAGTTGTCGAGCAACTACATCGACATGACGACAGACATGGCAGCGAACGCGGAGTGGTGCGAGTTCATTTCGGAGAAGATCCGCAACATCGTCACTGACCCCGACACGGCCGAAAAGCTGATCCCGAAGGACCACGGCTATTCCGGGAAGCGGCCTCCGTTCGTCACGGGCTATTACGAGGCGTACAACAACCCCCATGTCTCACTGATCGACCTCAAGGAAACACCCATGGTGCGTGTGACGGAGACGGGAATCGAAACAGCCGAGGGATTGCGGGAGTTCGACATCATCGTGTGGGCCACCGGCTTCGATTTCGGCACCGGCGCACTCAACCGTATGGGGATACGCGGTCGGGACGGTCTGGCGCTCGAGGAGTACTGGGCTGACGGTCCCATCACCTTCCTCGGGCTGATGTGCCACGGCTTCCCGAACTTCTTCTTCCCTGGCGGGCCTCACGGCGCGGCCGGCAACAATCCGCGGTATTCGGGCGACCAGTCGGACTTCATCCACCGGGCGCTGCTCTACATGCGCGACCACGGTTACAGCGTCATCGAGGTCCCCACTGCCGCCGAAGACGAGTGGACGACCATGGTGGATACCGATGCGGCGCTGTCCCCTTTTACGGAGAGCAGCTACTTCTACGGATCCAACGTTCCGGGCAAGCCGCGCCGGTACCTCATCAACCCGGGTGGGCGGCCGAAGCTCCTGCGCATGATGGCCGAAGTCATCGAGAACGACTACGAGGGCTTCTTGTCCTGAAAACCCTGGTCAATCGGGGGAAAATCCAAGGCTGTACTGATCAGTACACTACAGGCCCGTGGATACCGATCGATCGGTCGCCTCCGACTTCTCGGACGACGACCTCATGGAGATGTATCGCCGAATGCTACTGATTCGTGGCTTCGAGGACCGGGTGGCCGGGCTCTACCGCGACGGCGAGGTTCCAGGATTCGTCCATCTCTCGACAGGTCAAGAGGCTTCTGCCGTAGGTGCGTGCTGGCCCCTTCGTCCGAGCGACGTGATCACGTCCACCCATCGCGGTCACGGGCACTGCCTGGCCAAGGGCCTCGCTCCGCTCGACATGTTCGCGGAGCTCATGGGTAAGGACCAGGGAACGAATCGCGGTCGAGGTGGCTCGATGCATATCGCCGACCCCACCATCGGAATTTTCGGCGCCAACGGAATCGTTGCGGCCGGTCTTCCGATTGCCGTGGGAGCTTCGGTAGCCTCGCAGATCCGGGCAGACGGTGGCCTGGCGGTCGCCTTCTTCGGAGACGGCGCCATCGCGCAGGGTGCATTCCATGAAGCAGTGAACCTCGCGGCAGTGTGGCAACTCGGCGTCGTCTTCTGGTGCGAGAACAACGGGTACGCGGAGTTCTCGGCTGCAGCAACGCAGCACGCCGCAACACTCGAGTGCCGGGCCGCTGGTTACGGAGTCGACTACGTCGCAGTCGACGGCAATGACGTCATCGCCACTGCCTCCACCATGCAGCGAGTCGCCGAAGCCGTCCGCAGCGGACAGGGCCCCGTCATCGTCGAAGCCAGCACCTACCGTTGGCACGGCCACTATGAGGGGGACGCACAACGATATCGGTCACAGGATGAAGTGGATGCGTGGAAGGATCGGGACCCCATAGCCCGGCAGGCAAGACAACTCGAGGCGGCGGGGTTCAGTGCCGAGGAGGTGGCCTCGCTCGAAGCAGCGGTAGCCCAAGAGCTCGACCAGGCCGTCGAGGCGGCGCGACTCCTCGCACAACCCGATACCACCACCCTGGGAAACTTCGTGACCCGCCCTCGCCCGCTGTTCCCTGAGCCGCCGCTTCCAGCCCTGGACGCCCCTACGTTCCGCATGATGGACGCTATCCACTCCGCCCTCGAGATGGAATTAGCGAGTGACGACCGCGTGTTCATCGCCGGCATCGACGTCGCCGCAGGGGGCAACGTGTTCGGACTCATGCGCGGTCTCCATGACACCTTTGGTGACCGTGTGCGCGACACACCGATCTCGGAGACGGCCATCATGGGTCTTGGTGTCGGGGCTGCGATGGCCGGCATGCGGCCAGTTGTCGAATTGATGTACCTCGATTTTGTGGGCGTGTGTTTCGACCAACTCCTCAATCAGGCCGCCAAATTGCCGTTCATGACCGGAGGCACGGCGCAGATGTCCCTGACGGTCCGGACCCAATTCGGCGCGGGGCGCTCGTCGGGAAGCCAGCACTCACAAAGCCTCGAGGCGTTGCTCGCCCATATTCCGGGACTGAGCGTGGTGATGCCGTCGACTCCGGCCGACACCTACGGTCTGCTGCGGGCGGCCATCCAGGACCCGAATCCCGTGGTGTTCATCGAGAACCGGCTCCTCTACGGCATGAAGGGCCCCCAGCCACCTTCTGAACACATTCTTCCGATCGGCAAGTCGATCGTCGTCCGGGCCGGCAGCGACATCACGGTCGTGTCGGTGTCACGAATGGTTCATGAGGCGCTCGCGGCCGCCGAAGCCGTGGCGGCCGAGGGTATCTCGGTCGAGGTCATCGATCTCAGAACCGTGGCCCCGCTCGATGTGGTAACCATTCTCGAGTCGGTTCACAAGACGAGTCGGCTCCTGATTGCACACGAAGCCAGCGTCCCGTTCGGCATCGGGGCGGAGATCGCAGCCACGGTGGCACGGGAGGGGTTCTGGGATCTCGACGCACCGATCGTCCGCATCGGAGCGGCACCCACGCCCCCTCCCTATGCGCCGAATCTCGAGCGTGAGTGGTTACCGGATCGAGAAGACATCACGGTTGCGCTGCGACAGCTCGCGCAGCTCTAGTTCGGGTGGCCTCCCCCACTCCGAGCAGCCGATGCGAACGTCATGGGATGCGTATCCCGGCTGCGTATACTGAGCAGTTGCTCAAGACCGTCAAGCCACCTGGACCGCGAGCGAGCGGACCGTCGTCAGGGAGACGAAGGGTCGGAAAGGAGAAGGGTGATGTCTGAGGACACGAGCCGCTCCGAGGGCAGCGAGGAAGAGCGACGGAACTTCCATGTGGCAATGATGTATCACCCCAGTCACCACGTCCCTGACCTCTCGGAGGCGGAGGGTTGGTTCGAGCGCGTCTTCGGGCGTCCAAGTTCAAGCCTGGCGTCGATGTCGCGTGGCGCGCCGCCGCGGCCGGGTTATCCCAACGACTACTCGACGTTCACGTCGATCAGCGATGTGCTCTTCGACACTATCGACCCGAAGCGTTACGTACTCCTCGGAGTGCAGCGTTACGCAACAGTTGCGCAACCCCATCTGAAAGGTTTCGGTTGGTACATCGAAGGGATGCCCGAGCTCTATCGTGAGCTGAAACAGCACGGCATTACGGTCACGAGCCAGCTCGACGAGCTCGCTGACGGAGACGACCCGCCAACGGCCGCTGGATCCGCCATGCCGCTCTACTTCACCCTGCCGGAGAATGTCGGATTGCGCTACGAGTTCCTCCCGGCCATCCCCTTTCCCCTCGATCCCCGAATCGCGCCAGATTGGTCAGTACCGCCGGTCTCAGACGAGGACCCTCTGGGAATCGAGTGCTGCTCACACCACACCGTGTTGACCGTCCGTCCCGAAAGAGCCCTGAAGCTCATCGTCGATGTGCTGGGCGGGAGGGTTGTCCACAAGGGTCGTGATGAGATCCGTGGCACAACCGGTACGTACATCAGCCTCGCCGACTCCATTCTCAACTATGCGGTTCCAGATGCCGGCACGGAGGCGCACACGGACTGGGCCGAGGACGAACCGAACGACACGTATCACTCCATCACATGGAAGGTCGCAGATCTCAATCGGGCCGAGCGCCACCTCCAGGCGCAAGGGGTGCGAATTCAGCTGCGATCGGGCGACACGCTCGTCACCGATCCAGCGACGAGTCTGGGGATTCCGTGGGGGTTCACCAGCAGGCTGACGCCTGGCGATCCACGGTCACATGGCTGACAGTGCCCCAATGGCACGCAATCCGGGGGCGGACCTTAGGAAGGAGAGGCACCATATGAGCAAGTTCAGCTTCGATGGCCGTGTCGCGGTTATCACCGGCGCCGGTCGCGGCATCGGACGGGCCTACGCACACCTGCTCGCCGAACGCGATGCCAGCGTCGTTGTCAATGATCTCGGCGGCACGATGGAGGGCGACGGCACCGATCCCGAACCGGCCCGGAGTGTTGCCGGCGAAATCGTGGAGGCGGGTGGAAAAGCGATCCCCGAGACAAGCGACGTATCGACGGTTGACGGCGGCCAAGCACTCATCAATGCCGCGCTCGATGCGTTCGGACGCATCGACATCGTGATCAACAACGCAGGCAACATCAGATGGGGCGGCCTTCCCGAAGCAGACGCCGAAAACCTGGAGAGCCATCTCTCTGTGCATGTGGGCGGCTCGTTCAATACGGTCCGCGCCGCGTGGCCGCACATGGTCGCGCAAGGTTACGGTCGGATCGTGATGACGACCTCGTCGGGCATGTTCGGCCTCGTCGACAACCTCGGATATGCCACCGCAAAGGCGGCCGTCATCGGCATGACCCGTAGCCTCAAGGTGGCGGGGGCCCGTCACGGCATCAAGGTCAACCTCATCGCTCCCAGTGCCTCGACGCGGATGGGAGCCCACCCCTCGGACGGGCTCGACTCGCTCAAGCAACCGCCGCCGAAACAGATGGAGCCCGGGCTCGTCGCGCCGATGGTCGCATTCCTCGCGCACGAGGCCTGCGAAGTCAGCGGCGAGATCTACCTGGCCGGGGCCGGGCGATTCGCCCGCGTCTTCATTGCCGCAACGCCGGGCTACGTCCCTGCCTTGCCGGAGGAATCGACGATCGAGGACATTGCCGAACACTGGTCCAACATCAACGACGAGAGTGGCTACTACGTCCCGGCCGATCTCCAGGACTGGGCCGCCCATTACATGGCCCACCGGTAGCGCATCCACCTCAACGTTCTCGCTACTCGGCGGCCGTCCTCGTCGCCATGGTCACTTCAAGGCCATCGGAGTGATGGGAGAGCCGACCGACCCCGTGACCTTGAGGCCCGGGGCACAAAAGAGGCATTCCCAAATACCGTCCTCTTCGCAGTCGGCCGCCAATCCTTCGAAGTTGAACATTTCGCCGAGGGTGAGACCCATGTCACGGATCGTGACCTGGTGGAACGGGATGCTTCCGCCCGCGATCGGACTGGGCCACACCTCGCAGGCCCAGTTGTCCAGTGCGAGTGCGGCAACCTCACGCTCGTACAGCCACCGGCAACTATCCAGCCCCGGACCAGGCTCATTGCCCATAAAATGCGCCTTGTCCCCTTCGAGAAACCACTGGTACGAACCGGTACGCAGGAGCAGGATGTCGCCTGACTCGACCTTCACCCCCTGGCGCTCCTCTGCCGCCGAGAGGTCGGCCGAAGTTATCTCGTACGAGTCCTCGAGGCGATCGACGCCCTTCAGCCTGGCAATGTCGAGCAGAACCCCGCGCGAGATCAAGTGCTCCACAGCCTTTGCGAACGAGTTACGCGTCGCACCCCCGATGTTGTTCACCGATCCCGCCGGAGCGTTGTTGTAGAACAGTCCGCCATAGCCGACGTGCGCCAAACTGTCCCACTGGGTGGCAGCCTGCAGCCCCATGATCACCATGTCGTCGGCCGATACCATGCCGTCGGGAGCACGCTCTGTGTCCGAAGGCAAAAAGGTCATCACGTGCACGGGGTTGATCCGGAACCCACCCGGCAGGAACGGCCCGTCCTTGTCGAATGGCATCCCAAGATCGAAATTCTTCCCGGTCTTTACCATCTGGGCGGCCTGTACGCGCTTGGCCGGTGTGACGAAGTTCAGCGTCCCGATCTCGTCATCGTCGCCCCACCGACCCCAGTTGCTCAGCTCCTTGCCGAGCTCATGATGCGGCCACGTCTTCCTATCCTCGCTCATGCTCCCCCTCCCAAGTGGAAACGAACCACCACATCACATGTACTGACCAGATGGTCCAACGTACTCCAGTCGCTGACTGAACGGAAGCAAATGACCTCCGCTCCCCCGTTGACCGCGGTCACCGCAATCCTGTGCGAGTCATCGATCCCGGAGCTCCCGCTTCAGTACCTTTCCTGAGGGGTTCCGAGGAAGGGCGTCGATGAATTCCACTGCTTTGGGGATTTTGAATCGCGCCAGCTGCCCACGGCAGTACTCAATGAGATCCTCCGGCGTCAGGGTCGCCGCCGCGTTCAACACGACGTACGCCACCGGAACCTCGCCCCAACGGGCATCGGGGCGCCCGACCACCGCGGCCTCGAGGACCGATTCGTGCTCGTAGAGAACGCGTTCGATCTCGGAACTCGCGATGTTCTCTCCACCAGAGACGATCATGTCCTTCAGCCGATCGACGATATAGAGATAGCCGTCGTCATCTTTCATGCCGATGTCCCCGGTGTGAAACCAGCCACCCTCGAACGCTGTAGCGGTTGCGCCGGGATCACGCCAATAGCCCTTGAACACCTTCGGGCCACGGAGAACGATCTCCCCATGCTCATGCGGAGCTACCGAAACTCCGCCTTCGTCCCAGATGTCAACCTCGAGGTACTGGCAGGGCGTGCCGACGCTTCCCAACTTGCTTCTGGTGCTCGCTCTGTCGAGGAACGTGTCCCCTGACACCGTCTCGGTCAATCCGTAGGCGTCTGCGAACCATGCGGATGGAAACGCTCTCTGGATGCGCTCTATGAACGGGATCGGCATCTTTTCCCCACCACCGATGATCAGCCGAACGGACGTGAGATCTCGTTCCTCGATGCGTGGCAGGTCGAGGACTGCCCGCACCATCGTGGGCGCCATCCATATTGCAGTGATATGCGAACGTTCGATGGTATCGACGACCCTCTCGGCGTCGAACGTAGAGTGAATGATGGTTGTCGCCCCCACTGCGATCAACGAAGTGGTAGTCAGGTCAAGCGCTCCCACGTGGTACAACGGGCCACAGGCGAGCCCTACGTCAGCGCCGGTAAATCCGCACTCTGCGATGTGGGCATAGTTCTTCCAGGCCAGATTTGCGTATGTGATCATCACTCCCTTCGGCCGCCCGGTCGTCCCCGACGTGTACATCAATCGATGGACGTCGTCACCGTGTACGTGCGCGCGCGTGAGAAGAACAGGCGCGTCACCCAAACCGGAGAACTGCTCCCAGCCTGCGACATTCGTTGCCGAGATGCACACGCGAACAAGCCCATCACACTGCTTCGTCGCCTCGTTCGCGAGGTCGACGAGCGCCCCGTCACAGACCAGCGCGCGAGCTTGCGAGTGCTCCAAAATGAACCGTATCTCTGCCGCCGCCAGTCGCCAATTGAGCGGCATCACAATCGCTCCGAGGTAATTCGCCGCGAAGATCGTTGCGATAAACTCGATGTTGTTATAGGAAAGCAAGCCGACGACGTCACCGTTGCCCACGCCCCGGCGATGAAGACCAGCTGCGGCGGCAGCGGAAAGATCCGCCATCCGCCGATAGGTGACGACGTCGTCCCCGAAGACGGCAATGGGTTTGTCCGGGGTGAGCCTGGCGTGGTGCTCGAGCACACCGAACCAACTCATGTCTGGACTCATCAGCGACCGAGGCGCGTCGATCATCAATCGGTCATCTGACCCGGGCACTTCCCTATCCATCAACGAAGACTCCTCGCGCTTCACTCCGGAGCCGCCGGCAAAGGGCTCTCGCGCCCACCCTAAGGAAGGCCACATCTGCCGCCCACCGCCGCCCCAACCGACCTCGCCTAAACCGACCGGTCGGTCTATGTTATATGGTTGGTGAACACAGCTGAAGGGGGCCGGAACGGTGGCAGTGCGAATGGGTAGGCACTCGATCACCCTGCCTTTCCGCACCAGCGGGGGCTCTTCGCTTTCTGCGGCCCTGCCGGAGTAGGCCGATCTGCAATGTCGACTCCACCAAAGAAACGGACGGCTCGCCTCACACCGCGTCCCGTCGCCGAATGGTCCCCTGAGATGTATGACGCCCTCGCCGCATTCCGGTCGCCGTCAACAGATGGGGTTTCTTCCCCGTCGCCTAAACGACGCACGAGCCCGGGGAACAACGCCCTTGGCACCTTCGCCTGCTATCCAGAGCTGGCCAAGGCGTACCTCACGTTCAACGGTCACGTCTTGTACGGTTCGAGCTTGCCGGCCCGCATGCGCGAACTGCTGGTACTCCGGGTCGCCGTGCTCAGAAGGTGTGAGTACGAATGGGCACAACATGTAGTCCTTGCGGACACTGCCGGCATTTCGCCCCAGGAAATTGACTGGATCGTCGAAGGCCCGGACAGGCCCGAATGGGATGAACTCGATCGGTCGCTTCTACGAGCGGCCGACGAACTGGTCGCGGAAGCTGAAGTGGGCGATGCAACGTGGGCGGCGTTAGCCCGGCACCTGGACGAGCACCAGTTCATGGACCTGGTCTTCACGGTCGGCGCCTATGAGGCTCTGGCCATGGCCTTTCGATCGTTCCGCGTCGAGCCCGATAGCGACCTTGTCCCAAACCTCCCGGTCACGACCGGAGCTTGGGATCCACCGAGTGAAGGGAATGCGTGATGGTCGTCGCTGTCGTAACGGGAGGCGCATCAGGCATGGGCCGCTCCATCTGCCACAACTTGGCCGGGCGGGATAACGCAATTGCAGTCGTGGACTCGAACGGAGAAGCTGCCGAAACGGTCGCAATGGAGCTACGAGAAAAGGGCGCGCACGCCGTCGCGTGTCGAACTGACGTCAGCGACCGGGCGCAGGTGGACGATGCCATGCACACAGTCCGGAGCGAGCTGGGGCCGGTGGGGATCCTGGTGACCAGTGCCGGAGTCGCCAAGTTCGAGCCTTTTGCCGACATCACATTGGAATCATGGAACCGCGTGATGGCCATCAATCTCACCGGCACATTTCATTGTGTGCAGGCGGCACTCCCAGACATGGTGGAGGCCAAGTGGGGACGTGTCGTGCTCATCTCGTCGTCCAGCGCGCAGCGCGGGGCTCCTCGCATGGCGCACTATGCCTCCTCAAAAGGTGGCGTGATTGCCTTGGCGAGGACCCTGGCCTTGGAATACGCAGCCTCTGGCATCACGGTCAACAACATCGCTCCCTCGAGTATCGATACCCCCATGGTGGACCAATGGCGGGTTTCCGGAGCCATCGGTTCCTCTGACGCGATGGCCCGCAACATTCCCGTCGGCCGGGTAGGAACGGGCGACGACGTCGCGGCGGCATGCGCGTTCCTTTGCTCGGAGGAAGCGAGCTACATCACGGGCCAGACCCTGAGCGTCAACGGCGGCTCGTATGTCACGTGAGTGCTGCCTGGCGCCAGCGCCACTGCGAACGATTTGATCCCGACGCACCTGCGAGCACTCGTTCGGGCTCCCACACCACGACATGAAGGGGGCCCCATCCAGGGCCCATCCCCGGGTTCTCCCAACGACAACTGCTCTCTCGGCGGATCCAGGGAGTCCAGCAACGTGTAATGTACTGGTCAGTACAGGCTTTTGAACGCGGGGAACGGCGATGCCAGAACGGATCGAGATACCTGACTCGTTCCCCAGCGTAGGGGGGGTCAGCGACAAACGGGTGGTGATCACCGGAGCCGGGCGCGGGCTGGGTGAGTTGATCACCCACGCGTTTTCACGTGGTGGTGCGAAGGTGGTGCTGGTGGCGAGGACCGAGCGTGAACTCAAGTCCGTCGCCGATTCACTGCCGGGGCCCACCATGGTGTTCTGCGGCGACGTTCGAGACGCTGATTTCAACGAAGCGGTGGCCGACCGAACGGTCTCTGAGTGGGGCGGCGTGGACGTCTGGATCTGCAACGCGGGAATCTCACCGATCGTCGCTGGGCCACTCGACACCACTCCGCAGGTTTGGCGAGACGTCATCGACGTCAACCTCACCGGGGCCTTCCTTGGCGCTCGCGCCGCCGCTCGCGTGATGGGCAAAGGAGGGAGGCTCATTTTCACGGGCTCGGTGCTGGGTGAACGACCGTGTAAAGGTCTCGCCGCCTACAGCGCCTCCAAGGCTGGACTTGTCGGCATGGCGAAGGGATTGGCGCTCGACCTGGCATCCTCAGGCATAACAGTCAACGTCGTCGCACCTGGCTGGTTCGATTCCCCCCTCGCTGACGCATGGAAGAGCAACGACCAATTATCCGAGTTCATCTTGGGACACACCGCACAGAAGCGCTGGGGGCGATCCGTCGATCTGGCCGGCGCCTTCCAGTTCCTCGCATCCGAGGCGGCGGCATTCGTGACTGGGACCGTGCTCAATGTTGACGGCGGCTACCTCCTCGCATGAGCCACGCTGGTCTGGGACAGATGGCGGTCCGAACAGGGGGAACGGCATCAAGGAAGAGGGGAACGTGATGGGCACGGAGCAACGGGTGATCGCAATTCTTGGCGCAGGCGGGGCGCTTGGCGGAGCCATTTCGCGCCAATTGGCGGGTGAATCCCCCGCCGGTTTGGTACTGAGTGATGTCAATGCCACTTCTCTCGACAGCACGATCGGTGCAGTCTCCGACAGCGGAGTTCCTCTCGAAACGACCCTCGCTGATGTCAGCGACTTCCAGCAGGTCGAAGCAGTCGTCGCACGGACAGTAGAGCGGTTCGGCCGCCTCGATGTCCTGGTCAGCAATGCCGGGGTGCTGTCGCCCAATGGCCGAATCCATAATCTGGCCGCGGAGGACTGGGAGCGAGCGTTCCAGGTCAATGTCCTGGGTCAGGTGAATGCCATCCGTGCCGCGGTCCCTGTGATGCGCGAGCAAAATTCGGGCTCGATCATCCTCACGGCCTCGGTCGCAGGTCTCACGGCATGGCCACATGCTGCCCCCTACTGCGTGACGAAGGCTGCCGTCATCCACCTCGCCAAGGTGGCTGCCGTTGAGTACGCGCGTGACGGAATACGCGTCAACTGCGTGTGCCCTGGCACGTTCCTATCAGGGATGCACGCGGACCTTTCTCCCGGAGCGATCGACGCGATTGCGGCCAAACATCCGCTGGGATTGGGTTCTCCCTCTGATCTCGTCGGGGCCTACTCGTATCTGGCGAGTGACGCATCTCGCTGGACAACAGGCTCGGCGATCGTTGTCGACGGCGGGTACGCCGCGCCCTAGCGGTGCGTTCGTCCGGAGATCGATCCGGACAAGGGCCTGATCAGGAAGTCGCCGACGTTCGGATTTCCACGTCGCTCTGATCGACTGGTGCTTCCGAGCCCGTCCTCACAACGTGTCTGCGAGGACTCGCGAAACTCCGTCTGCGATGACCCCTGACATTACGGGTGACGAATTGGCCATGCCCCATATGAAGATGTCCGCGAACGAGGCTGCGACCTGCTTCGCCGAGAGACGCCCGTCGGCCTTCAGCCACAAGTACGTGTAGTTATGCATACCAAGCCATGCGCGCGCCGAGAGCCGCGGATCGCGTGATCGAAAGTGGCCGGACGCAGTACCTGCCTCGAAGACAGCCTCGACCCGTCGTTCGTATTCTCGTCGCCTCTTTCGGAACTGCTCGGCATTCTCACCTGTCAGCGCATGAAACTCGTGCAAGAACACCCAGACATGATCGGGGTAGCGGACGATGACATCGAGCAGTTCCTGGCCGAGCAACGCCAATTGATCGGGTGGGGAACCGCCGGCGACCGCCACGCGATCCGCACCGATCATGACCTCATCCATGACACGATCGTGGATCGCTGCAAGGAGCTGCTCTTTGGACCCGATGTAGTAGTAAAGGGCCCCTTTTCCCAGCTGGTTCGCTTCACAAAGCTCGATCGTGCTTGTGGCGTGATACCCGCGCTGGGCGAAGACATTCGCAGAGCAGTCGATTATGGCCTTGCGACGCAGGTGCCATTTGGCGCTGCGCCGGGACTCGTCCTGAGATTTAGCCTGGGGCATCCTCTAGCCTTGTCTGACCTCTAGTAGCCCGACCCATCACCATGAAGTGACGCCGTTCAATGCCACTAATCCGCTGGTCACCGTATGTTTTCATTGTAGCAGGCACGAGACCTGCCATCTCAGCAACCCAACGCTCGAGCGATGACCACGTGTTGGATCTCGTTGGTACCCTCTCCGATCTCGAGAACCTTTGAATCGCAATAGAACCGGGCGACAGGGGAATCGAGCATGTACCCCACTCCCCCATGGATCTGTACAGCTTCTGATGCTGCTGCGGTCGCCACGCGACTCGCCTTCAGTTTCGCCATTGACGCTTCCTTCAGAAACGGCTGGCCACTGTCTCGCAAGTAGGCGGCACGATACGTCAGCCATCGAGCCGCCTCCAGCTCGGTCGCGATGTCGGCCAGCTTGAATTGCACCGCCTGGAATTGCGAGATGGGCCGACCGAACTGATGACGCTGCCGGGCGTAGTCCGTCGCCAAATTGAGGACGGCTTGGGTCAGGCTGAGCGAGAGCGCTGCGATCGAAATCCGACCAACCTCGAGGGTTGCGAGGAACTGGCGTAGCCCGAGGTCGGGATTGCCGATGAGGTGATCATCAGGTACCCACACGTCGTCAAAGTACAGCTCTCGCGTGTCGAGTCCTCGCCAACCGATGCCCCGCATCTTCGGTCCCATGGTGAACCCCGGCGTGTCCTTCTCTACGACGAAGCTTCCAAACCTGGGATCCTCACCCCCTGATTCCGCTCGGGCGAGCAACGTCACTCCAAACGACATGTCAGTACCAGCGTTGGAAATGAACGCTTTCCGGCCGTTTATCCGCCAGCCGCCGTCGCGCCGCTCTGCCCGGGTAGTAATACTACGGGTGTCCGAACCAGCGTCAGGCTCGGTGAGTCCGAAGGCCCCGAGCACGTGTCCTGCAGCCAGCGGACGCAACCAGCGCTCGCGTTGCGCGTCATTGCCGAACAAATACAGCGGCAGCGAGCCGATGGTCACGTGGGCCTGCCAAGCCGCCGCAACTGATTGATCCGCCAGACCGATCTGCTCCATGGCCGCAACGAAGCCCACGGTCGACATGCCGATCCCTCCCCACTCTTCTGGAATCAGCATCCCCAATAAACCCAACTGGCCCATCTCACGCAGAAGTTCGGTCGGACACTCGGCGCGGTCCCAGGCCGCTGGCGCGCGGCGAGCAATCTCATTGGTCGCGAAATTGCGGCAGAGCTCGACGAGGTCGCGTTCGTCTTCGGTTAATGAAAAGTCCACCTTCGGAAGGTTAGTAGACCAATCGGTACAATATCCAGGGCGGTTTGCCCGACCATTCGGGGGTGCGGAGTGCAGTCGCACGGCACAGGACGTGTCAACGCCAGGGGGGTCGTCAAATGCGCCTCCGGAGTTCGAGGCACATGCAGTCCTAAAGGCGAAGCCGCAGTTCTTGCCGTGCCAAGAGACTGCTGTACAGGTCGAGCACGGTGTGAGGCCCTGAATCTCCCAGCAAGTTCTCCGCATTGGTTTGAAGGTGGGCCCTCCAAAATGCCTCCGCCTCCACGTCTTGACGCGTTTCGAGGAGGTTGACGAAGTCTTCATGCTCTTTGAGAGCAGTTGTGCGCAGAGGATCATGCTCCGGATCAGTGTTGACGGCTGTCTCGTGAAGTCGGATGACTTCATTGAGGAGTCGAGCCATCAACGCCAGTGTTCGGTTGCCGGCGAGAGTGACGACAAGATAATGAAAGTCCGTCTGACTTTCGGCAAATTTGATCGGGTCGATCAGAGCCTTTCGGCTGTTCTCCAGACCTTCACGTAGCTTCGCCATGTCCTCCTCGTTCCAAGACCTTGCCAAGAGTCCCGCCAGGGGAGGTTCGAATGTCATACGCGCCTGCCACACGTCTTTGAGCGTGGTCTGATCAAGTTGCAGAAGGATGCCGACGGCGCGACCCGCGGCCACTTCATTTGGCAGCTGCACGCGAGCACCGCTGGCGCCGCGGCGTACTTCAATGAGCGTTTCCGATTCCAGTATCCGAAGCGCCTCTCGGATGGTGGGCTTCGAAACGCCAAAGCGTTCGATCAGAACGGCCGCTGCCGGCAGCTGCTCACCCTCCTTCAGAACGCCTGTGACGATGTCTCGCCTAATGAACTCCGCAACGACCTCAGCCATTTTGGGCAGTCGCAGAGGACGTGTGAGCTGCCCGTACGTGTTGGCTGGGGCGCCGTCTCGCTTCAATGCGTCGGCCACACAGTGAGCATACCCATGCGGACGTCCAACATGGCGAAGTTAGATAGGCAGGTTAGCCTAGGACCGCCTCATTGGCGCCATTACCTCCTCGGCGAAGCGTAAGGCCGGCTCCACACTCAGTGGGTGGCCGAAATCGAGCACGAAGTAGCTGATGCCCAGGTCCCTTAGGCCCTCAAGTCTTTGAAGCCATTCCTCAGAATCAGGGCCCGACTCCGGCAATTGTCCAGCCACCGTTACGCAACACGTCACATCCCCGTCGTCACGACCAAATGCATTCGCCGCCTCATAGACGATGTCGCGCTTACGCTGCCAGGACTCCTCGTCCCCAAATCCCGTGTTCCAGATATCGGCGCGTCTGCCGACGATTTTTAATCCGATTGATTCACCGGAACTTCCGATGCACACCCGAGGTGCAACCTCAGGTCGTGGCGTCGCCACCGCGTCATCGATGCCGAAGTATTCCCCACGAAATTGCGGGTGCTCTTCGGTCCACATTTTCCGACAGATCTGAACCACTTCTTCCAGTTGGCGAAGGCGCACAGCGGCAGCAGGGAACTCGTAACCGTACGCCTTGTACTCCTCTTCCCTCCACCCAGCGCCAATACCAAGGATGAACCGGCCTTGCGTCAGCACCTGAAGGGTTGAGGCCATCTTTGCGATGAGTGCCGGGTTGCGGTATCCATGACCTACTACATGGTGCGCGACATCGACGTTGTCGAACTTCGCCGCGAGCCACGTCAAAGTCGTCCAGGCCTCGAGAAAGCCTTCCTTCTTCGCATCGTCAAATCCGTAGAAATGATCCGCGATCCATACTGAGTCGAAATAGGGAAGTACTGAGGGAAAGAGATGCTCGGCCTGAAAGGTCACTATCGGTTTGAAATCGCTCCCCGCATGCGATGCGACCGGTGAGAGCCACCCGAATTTCGTGTCGCTCATGACCCGAAAAGGAACTCGTCGATGGCACGATGGTAGTTCCAGATCGTCATCTCCTGGGCTCGGTTCAGACGGTGCCCGTCGTACCCCAGAGAATGCATGCCGATGGCGACCTCCGACATGTTGGAGAAGTCCTGTTCGAGAATGGCGCCCAGCGAGGCCTGCCGCCAGTCATCGAAGTGCTCCGGCGCTGCGGTAGTGATGCCTTCGGTCGGGGGCAGCCACAGGCCTTGCACGTCGAAAATGCACTTGTCGGGGTCCTTTCCGTACGGACGGGTCCGGTAGGCGAGGCACGTACCGAAGTCCACGAGAAACACCGTGTTGGGGAAGACATGCCAGTCGTACATACCCTTCTTGAGCTGCTCCTCGGTCAGCTCGGGATAGTCGACGCCGGCGGCACGGGCGTGCTTCTTCCGCAGCTTCTGGTAGATCGCGTTACCTTCAGGGCCGCTGGCCTCTGGGATTGTCCGGAGTTCCGCCGCCGCTCCCAGGTCGGTTGGCAGGTACAGGCTCCGAAGCTCCCGCAGGTTGTAGACGACATTGTGATAGACGGCCTCAGGGCTGACTCCGTACTCCGGACGCAGGCGGGTGGAGCTGCCTTCGCTGCCGTAGCGAAAGACGTCGGCGTGTCGGGAGTGGTAGCGGAACAACTCGTTGTAGGTTTTCCCGTAACCCTCACACTCTGCGATTGTCGGAGGGGTGGTGTGCTTGTCCGGCCTCACCAGCTGGGGATGAGTGCCGGGGACGTGCCAGCTCTCGTTGAAGGCGTCGAGCGCGGTCTTCCAATTCGTGTTGACCAACACCGACTTGTACCAGGCGACCCGCATATCCTCGAGCTTGTAACCCTCCAGCCTGGATGGCATCGGGTCGAGGAAGTCGAGAAGAGGCTCGGCGTCCGGATCCATGTTGACGAAGACCCAGCCTCCCCAGGTATCGACCTTCACCTCGGGGAGGCACAGCTCGCCAGCCGGACGGGGATCGAAATTCTCCTCATCTGCCTGGTACTTGAGCGATCCGTCAAGGTTCCAGCGCCAGGAGTGGAACGGGCACCGGAACTCGGCGATTCGTCCTTGTCCCTGGACGAGCCTCGTGCCCCGGTGCCGGCAGGCGTTGAAGTAAGCCCGCAGCCCTTGCTCGGTCCGGACCACAACGATTGACTGGCCGCAGATCTCGAAATCGACGTAGTCACCGACCCGCTCCACTTCGTCGAAGCGACAGGCGTTCAGCCACGTCCGCGGAAAGAGGCGATCGATCTCGAGTTGAAGGAATTCAGGGTCGGTGTAACGACCTTTCGGCACATATGCCGGTCCGAGCCGCCATTGCTCGGGCACATCAAGATTTGGCACTGCCATTGGAACTTCGGTCGTCGTCATTAGCCCTCCTCCGTACGTCATTTTTCGGTCTGGTAGATATCGGCCCGACGTGCCCCGTCGTCGGCAGCTCGCCACGCCACCTCCGCGCGTCCCACGTCTTTTCTGAGTCTCCCCCCGCCAGAAGCGTGCATGCGGCGCCTCCCACGCTGAGCCGTACCTGGCCGAGGGTAAGCCGGATGACTCCAGACATATCCATGCAGTCGCACGTATTCCAGGTCACTGATTTTCACACCGCCCGAGAGGTAAGTCAACTTGGCTAGCTATGTTTACTACCTCTTGGGACAAGATTGCCCCGCTCTCTCGGGCCAAGAGGCCGCTGCCGCCATTCTGGGCTCGGGGTGGCAAGCCGGCGCCCTTGCCGGCGACGTGGCCGCCAAGGATCAAGGAGAGGCAACGATCGGCGATGTCGGCGCGTGGCTCGTAAGCAATCGACATCCGGATTCACAGAGCAGGATCGCCCTCGGCTCCCCATGGATTGGCAATGGCCACACTGGGACTCGTCAAACGTCGCCGCCTTTTCCATGTGAAGTGATGGGCACGATCATCTTCACTCCCTCTGCTCGGTCGGCAATGATCGGAAGGGCCGTCCAAACGGATCGACCTGGGAGATCAACAGCGCCCTGCCGACATGAACTACCTGGCGTCCTCGGTCGAGGTGGGCGTCGCCAGCAAACTCACGTGCGCCCACGCCATCCGCATTAGAACGCCGCGTATTGACGAAACCATCTACCGTCCTCCCGGTCGTTGCGTCACCTATGCTCACAGCGTCCGTACTTCCATCAGATTCGTACGACCAGCAGGCCTTGACACCGCCAACTGATGTTGGCACAAACATTCGGGAGGTAATGACGATGGTAGATCGTCATCCCTTAATCGTCGTTCTGCGCCGGCCTTCCACGGAACTGGGGCTATCGTCGACACCGCACAGAGACCCTTTGCGACCCCTGGCAGCACCGTTCCACGCAAGCGTCGCGGTGGAGGTCCTCGCCGCACCGAGGGTCCGCTTGGGTGAGGTGCTCCGTGGAGCGTGAACCGCTCGTCATATTCGAGGTAAACGATCGGATCGCAACGATGACCCTCAATCGGCCCGAGGCACGGAACGCTCTCAACAGGGCGCTCATGCACGCCCTGTGGGATGCGATCGCTCAGGCGGGAAGTGACCCGGGCGTGGATGCCGTTGTGTTGACCGGCGCCGACCCGGCATTCTCGGCGGGAGTCGATCTCAAGGAGGTGTCGGGGGAGGAAACGCCCTCCGCTGATCCCCGCGAACCTGGACGGGGCCCCGAGCGAGACACCAATGGTCTATTCCGGTTCATCCCGGTGATCGAGAAGCCGGTGATTGGCGCCATTAATGGCGTCGCAGTGACCGGAGGGTTGGAGATCGCACTTCAGTGCACATTTCTCGTGGCGTCGGAACGGGCACGTTTCGCCGACACCCACGCACGAGTTGGGATCATGCCCGGAGGGGGGATCACCGTCCTCATGGCTCAATCGATGGGGCTCCGGCAGGCCATCGAACTCTCGCTGACAGGAAACTTCCTCACCGCTGACGACGCACTCCGATTGGGTTTGGTCAACCACGTCGTTCCCCACGAGGATCTCGTGCCATTCGCGCAACGCCTCGCGGGGGATATCGCCAACAACGACCAACAAAGCATCCGCCGCCTCCTGCTGCATTACCGGCAAATGACCAATGCCGCCACGCTGGACGAGGCTCACCTGATCGAGGGCTACATGGCCGAGACGTGGCGCATGGCGACCAGTCGGGTCGCGGAGCGACGCGCCGACGTCATGGCACGCGGGCGCTCGCAGACGTCCTGATGCAGATCGACACGACCCTGGGTGGGCTCGAGTCCTCCCTTGGCGCGGCGGCGGCCGCCGAGGCAGCCGGCTACGACGGTGTCTTCACGGGCGAGTTGAACAACGACCCGTTCCTTCCGCTGGTGTTGGCGGCTGGGGCTACGGAGCGCATTGACATCGGAACATCGATCGCCGTTGCATTTTCTCGGTCTCCGATGGCGGTCGCCTACACCGCCTACGACCTGCAACGATTCTCCGGGGGACGGCTCGTGCTGGGTCTCGGATCGCAGGTCAAGGCGCACATTACTCGGCGCTTCTCCATGCCGTGGGCTCGCCCCGCTGCGCAGATGCGAGAGTTCGTGCAGGCAATGCGAGCTGCATGGCGATGCTGGTCCGACGGCGAGCCGCTCGCGTTCGAGGGTGAGTTCTACCACCACACCCTCATGCCGCCGACATTCATACCTTCCCGTCACGAGTTCGGGCCGCCGCCTGTCTACGTCGCCGGGGTGGGAGACGGAATGACTCGCATGGCAGGAGAAGTCGCAGACGGCTTCATCTGTCACGCCTTCACAACCGAGCGATGGATCCGGGAGCGCACGATCCCGGCCCTTGCGGAGGGGCGGCGCCGGTTGGGCAAGCCGATGGAGGGCTTCACTGTCAAGGCCGCCATCTTCCTTGCCACCGGGACCGATGCGGAAATCGAAGCAGAGGTCGCGACGATCCGTTCGCACATTGCCTTCTATGCGTCAACGCCAGCGTACCGGTCGGTCCTCGCCCTCCATGGCTGGGGTGATCTGGGTCAGGATCTCACGCAGCTCTCCAAGGAGGGTCGGTGGTCCGAGATGGAAGGCCTCATCGACGACGAAATGCTCCACGCGTTCGCCGTCGTCGCGCCGCTTGAGGAGATCCCGGAGCGAGTCGGCAAACGCTGCGCCGGCGTCGTTGACCGAGTTTCTTTCATCAGCAGAGTGCATCACCCCGTGCTAGTGGGAATGCTCAAATGACGCTGGCTCGTTGGGATTGACGGCCGCGTGTCGGGACACCTTGGGTGCGCAGAAGATGAGAAAGGGGTAGGCCATGAGCTGGGATTTTGAAACGGACGCGGCGTTCGAGGCTCAGTTGCAATGGATGCGGGAATTCGTAAGGGAGGAAATCGAGCCGCTTGACGTGCTCTGGCCCGACGACGTCTATCGCCAGCCGCAGCGAGAGGAAGTCAACGTGCTGCTGCGCCCCCTCAAGAAGCAGGTGCGCGCACGCGGGCTCTGGGCTGCCCACCTTGGCCCCAACTTGGGTGGGCAGGGTTACGGGCAGTTGAAACTTGCCCTGATGAACGAAATTCTCGGTAGGTCGCAGTGGGCTCCGCGAGTGTTCGGGACTCAGGCGCCTGACACCGGGAACGCTGAGATCCTGGCCCACTACGGGACCCCTGAGCAGAAGGCGAAATACCTTGTACCTCTTCTCGAGGGAGACATCGTTTCTTGTTACTCGATGACCGAGCCCCAGGGAGGTTCCGATCCAGGAGGCTTCTTGACCCGTGCGGTGCAGGACGGAGAAGAGTGGGTCATCACCGGGTGGAAGTTCTTCTCCTCCCATGCGCGCTGGGCCGAATTTCTGATCGTGATGGCGGTCACGGATCCGAATTCGATGCCGTACCGGGGAATGTCGATGTTTCTCGTCCCCCGCGGATCGCCCGGTCTCGACATCGTCCGCAATATCGGACTTTACGGCGAAGCCGAGGGGGACGGCGCACATGGGCTCGTGCACTACAACGAGGTCCGTGTCCCTGCGGCAAACCTGCTCGGCGAGGAAGGCGAGGGATTCGCTGTGGCCCAAACACGCTTGGGCGGCGGCAGGGTGCATCACGCGATGCGATCAGTTGGAATCTGCCAACGTGCGTTCGACATGATGTGCGAACGCGCTCTCAGTCGTACGACGAAGGGGTCCCTCCTTGCCGATAAGCAGTACGTACAGGGCTATATCGCCGATTCCTGGATCGAACTCGAACAGTTCCGGCTCTTGGTCCTGCGTACTGCGTGGAAGATCGATCGCTACCAGGACTACCAACGGGTCCGAGAGGACATCGCGGCAATCAAGGCCGCCGCGCCCAAACTCATCAACGACATCGTAGGACGAGCGATCCAGGTGCACGGAGCACTGGGTATCTCAAACGAGCTCGACCTGGGACGCCTGTTCCTCATGCAGTACGCCGTCGGGTTCTCCGATGGCCCGAGTGAGGTACACAAGGCGACGGTCGCTCGGCGGGTACTCAAGAGATATTCTCCGGCGCCCGGCCTTTGGCCAACCCAGCACCTTCCGACCCGCCGAGCAGAAGCCCGGGAACTTGTCAAAGAGCGGCTCGCAGGATCGCCGGGCCAACAATGATCGTGGTAGCTATAGCGCTGAGTCGTCCGAGACATTGCGATAGCGTCTCGACACTGTCCGACCGGCCCAAGCGGCCGACACAGAGACGACGACCGGAGGGAGCCATCCATGACCACTGACACGATCGAGGAGCCGACAATCGATACGGCTTCGCTCGCCGCGTGGATGGACAAGGAAGGACTGTCTGGAAAGGGCCTGCCAATCGAAGCGCAGTTCATCTCTGGTGGGAGTCAGAACGAAATTTTCGAGATTCAGCGGGGCGAACTCCACGGTGCGCTTCGCATGCCTCCCAGTTCTGCCCCCGTAGCCCGCGACGAAGGAATCTTGCGCGAATGGCGGATCATCGAGGCACTTTCTGGGACGGACGTTCCTCACACCGAAGCGATCGCGGTGTGTCGAGACTCGGCCGTCCTTGGACGGCCCTTCTACATCATGGGGTTCGTCGATGGTTGGTCGCCCATGGCCATCGGTGGTTGGGAGGCCCCGTATGACACCGACCCGCACGAGCGTCGAGGACTGGCGTATCAACTCATTGACGGCATCGTCGAAATGGGAAAGGTGGATTGGCAGGGCAACGGACTAGGGGATCTCGGTCGCCCCGAGGGCTATCACGATCGCCAGGTCGAGCGCTGGACCCGATTCTTGGAGAGAATCAAGGGACGTGAGATTCCTGGTCTTGACGAGACGACGGCATGGCTCTCGACACATCGACCCCTCGACTTCGTCCCGGGCATCATGCACGGCGACTATCAATTCGCCAACGTGATGTTCCGCCACGGCACGCCCGCCCGCCTCGCGGCCATCATCGACTGGGAGATGGGGACCGTCGGCGATCCCAAACTCGACCTCGCCTGGGCTCTCCAGGGTTGGCCCGAAGACACGTCTCAGGAGACCGGGGCGAGCTATGTGGACCTTACCGGCATGCCTGGTCGCAGCGAACTGCTCGCCTTCTACGCCGAGCGCTCAGGGCGCCAGGTTGACGACTTCGACTACTACCTTGTCCTAGCCCGGTGGAAGTTGGCCATCGTCCTCGAACAAGGCTTCCAGCGCGCCGCGGGTGATCCCAAGCTCGAAGCGTTTGGACCATTGATCCTGGACCTCATGGCCCGGGCCGCCGAGTTGGCTGCATCCAGCCAGTACACGGGTACTCGCCAGTAGTTCTCGCGAAAAGGATCGATAGCGGCGCCATTGCGCGCTTCGGGTGGCTCGCGGAGCAGAATGTCGCCGCCGCGGAGATCGACTCACTCCAAATTGTCGGCGCGCGCTCTGACAAAGGCCTCGATTCCCTGCCGCAGCGACGGGCTGGCGGCCACATGCAGATGTCTGGCGGATTCGACTTCGATGTACTCCCCTATATCCATGCGCTCTGCGGACAAAATGTTTGCCTTCATCGTCCGCAGCGGAAAGGGATGGTGGTCGCCCAGTTCCCCCGCCAATGCGAGAACCTCTGCATGAAGATCCACCGACGCGAAGACCCGGGTCACCAGCCCCATCGCCAAGGCTTCGTCTGCCGCGATCTTTTCAGGAAAGAACAGCAACTCTCTAGCGCGTGACCCCCCGACCAACCGCTGCAGCGACCATACCAACCCCATGTCGCCTGACACGCCAACCTTTAAGAACGCCGTTGCGAACTTGGCGCGATCCGATGCGAAACGGAAATCGCAGGCGCACGCCCAACCGAGAGCGGCACCCGCGCAGCCTCCGTCAATGGCCGCTATCGTGACCTGCGGCATGGAGTGCAAGAGCGTGGAGGCGTGGTAGGCGGGCCCGAGTTGCTCGAGCGAAGGCGTCTGGGTGGGTTCGCCTCCGGTGAGGTCGGCCCCCACCGAGAAGTCGTCTCCCGCACCGCGGAGCACCACCACTCTGACATCGCTCGCTGGCACAGGGAGCAGGGCTTGGTGG
>Ga0307372_10001368_pt1 | contig 42853 bp, 41 predicted proteins | sample OX1MG_FD_202533 | JGI IMG/M metagenome (GOLD analysis project Ga0307372, IMG submission 202533) | Soil microbial communities from Risofladan, Vaasa, Finland - OX-1 | ecosystem: Environmental > Terrestrial > Soil > Coastal area > Acid sulfate soil | place: Finland: Risofladan, Vaasa | collected...
GGCGTCAGATTCTTCGTTCACTGGACACAGTCTGCCTCCCGTAGGTCTCGCCCGGCGAGTCGCGGCGGTCACTCTTTCGAACAACTAAGCGCCGCAATGTTTTGGGCACCCTGACAGAACATATATGTTACACTTACTCCTGTGAAGGGAATCAATATGGCAAAAACTGGTGCCGAACGCTACTTCGAAACTCGGGGCAAGAACGCTGAGTACCGCGACGCCTACGAGCGTGCGAGGTCGTCCATCGACGAAGTCGATCGAATTGTTGCCGCGATTGAAGAGAGGCGCTTAGCTCTCGGACTCTCTAAGGCTGAACTGGCCCGTCGAGTGGGCGTCGCGCCTGAATCGGTCCGGCGCCTTCTGTCAGCCGAGCACGCCAATCCCACGCTGTCCACTGTCGTCTCGTTGGCCAAGGTCTTGAACATGGACATCATCGCAGTAACCAAGCGCAAGTCTCGACAGATCGCCTAACGACGAGTCTCATCGCAACACCGAGCGGCGCAACTTGAATTCCTCCCCAAGTTGGCGAATTCGGCGGTAGTCCCTCGGGTGAGCCGCACTGCGCGGTGGCTTCGACAGCCCACCAATGCAGACGATTGCCGAACCGCCCAACGCTGGATCATCGCGTACGAGCACGCAGAACAGTCGGTGGTTCATGCGTTTTCCAGCACCGTCGCTCCCTGATACCCGTACTTCGAAGAACCCCGCCATGTCACCCTTCATGGCCTCCCACTTTCCGCCGCCCGAGAAGGACGGCGGAGGGGCCACAGCAACTGCGTCAAGAATCGCTTGAAATTCGGCGACCACGGCGTCGCTGAGCGCGTCAAAGAACTCAATAGTCGGAACCGAATGTTTTGGGTCTTCGCTCAAATGACGCTGAAAGAAATGTATCCGCCACGCCTGAGAACTTCGCTGGGGCCGCGTCATGAGTCCTCAACATTGGGGTGCTCAAAGACCTGTTGGACCTCAAGGACTACGTTGCCCGAGTCGTGCCGCGATGGATCGACTCCCTCCTCAACTGCGGCCCACACTTCGTAAAGCGCGTCGCCGTATCCTCGAAGAAAGGCGCGCGTCGGATCGAAAGAATATTCGTCGAAGCCAATCGGATCGGCCATCGATCCGAGGTCCCCTGCGAGCCGGTACAGCCACGACCACGGTGTCTCTTTTCTCTTCGTGTTTTCCGTCGACTGGTCCAGTTCGTCGTTGACTCTATTCTGAAATAACTCGTCAACTCGTTCCGGCGGAATCGGCTTGCCTCGGATGGCCTCTTGTGCCGCACCGTTCACGTACGGGCGAAGCACGCGTTTCAAGTCATTGTGGTTCTCGGCCAGTTCCTCAAGTACACGCCACGAGAGCGAGTCGGCGGCTGCAAGCGCCTTGCGATAGCCGCGTTCATATTCGTCCTTCGCCTCTACCGCGAAGTGGTCTCGAAGTCGCTCGATCTCACTTGCCACTGCGTCGAGACGGGCGTTGGCATAAACGGGGCCTTGAAAGTCCTCGACGAGTTGCGCGAGTCCACGCTGGACGAGCTTGGATGGGTTGACGTCCGGCAGGAGTGCCTGCGCTCGCTCGAGAAGGTCGTCTGGGATATATACGGTTTGACGCATGTGGTAAGTGTAACATAGTAGGTACAACTATTTAGGTTGTACCTAAAACTGGTCTGAGGCTGTCGCTTGGCCTTAATGAATTCCGGGGAGGCTTCGCTCTGAACTGAGTTAACTGCCCAGGACATGTCGAACTCACTCGGTCAGGAACATCTCGTCGCGGAAGAAGGGCTGGACAAATTTTGTCAAAGAACAACTTGACGTCATTGTATATTCCTAGTATTTTACAAATATACGAGGAATGGAGCAGGGATGAGAATCCTAGAGAGTTCAGTCGAAGACATCGGGGCAGGGCAGTTTCGGTTGAGCCTTATCTTCGAAATGAATGATGAGATCGCAGAGGAAGCGTCCGAGAATCTGATCGGCAGTGGTCCGGCGCAGGCGGGAGCCGTGCCCGACAGAATCGTGCACGCACTTATCCGAGCCCCGAAGCACACACTCACCTTGACAGAACTTCACCAAATTGTCGAAGGGAATCCCGGAACCGTAAGTCGGCAAGCGTGGACTCTCGCCACTAACGCGCCCGATCTTCAGATCAGACTTCGCGGATGGGTCTTCTCACCCGAAAGAGGAAGATATTCCTTGACCCCCCAGGCGCTCGGTGTATTGGGCGAGACAAGGTGAGAGTTGCAGTGACCAGCGAGTCGTGCGTCGGGAATACTACCCAATGCTCTTCACGCAACGGGCCTCCGAAGCGCTCGATGCGGGCTTGTCGGGATACATCTCACGCGGTCTCTTCCTGCTAATCCAGGACCAGACCGAGGCTCTGGCCGCGTGTGCGATGTTCAATCTCGACCGCACCTACGAACGCATGGGCCGCATTACAGCGAAGGCCACGTTGGGTTCGGCCGCCAACGATGTCGGCACGGCTCCGAACTGGAGCTCGATGCGTGCACTGCGCCGGCAACGATCCGACCACTGGCGAAGTCCTACGCGGTGCGGTCGGGATCTACGCCGACCTGGCTGGTCGCGCGGTGCCAGCCTGTCGAAGTGCGAGTGCCAGACGAGTTCTTGAAGAAGTCGTCAACAAACCCCGAGGACATCCGCCGCCGACTCGCCAAACGCGCCGCAGAGGTGTCAGATCAATGACCACCAAGGAGCAAGATTTCTCATCGTGTTGCTCCAATGTTGCTCCATTTATCTGCAATACAAATGTGCTACCACGCCCACAGGGCCAGTGAAAAGCCCAAATTTCCAACGTTTCCGAGTTTTTCCCATGTCTATCTTCGGATTAGGAAACCGATGCTCTATCCCCTGAGCTACGAGGGCGGGACTTCCGCGTGAAGCTCCGCGCGTAAAACGACACTGAGCCTACGTCTTGCGCGCTCAGGGTCGTTACTGCGAGACAGCGTGACGTTGGGCCCAAGCCAAAGACATCTTTGTCCTTAGTTTGCTTGGGCAGATATCAGGAATGGTGCAGCGCCTCGATGCTTTAGTCGGACCCAATTAGCTCGTCCGCAAATCGGTGAGACTCAGACGACGACCTTGATATGCAGCAGTGGAGTCCGAAAGATGCCCCTGTCCCGAAGATTGAGCGAAACCTCGATCGCCCACCAGCCAGGAGGCACGCAGTAGCCAAGGAGCGGATCGGTAGACGCGGTTCCCACGAGCAACGGGGTGTCGACGACGCCACCCGGCGGAACCCGAAACTCAATTCCTGGCATGTGCTGAGTAAATTCGTAACCCCCGACTACGGACCCGGTATGAGGATCAACGGTGGCAGCCGTCACCGCGCCGTTGGTCAAGACCACGATCTCCTGGGTCCCGACGTTGTGGACGTGAAGGACGCCCACGAGATGCTCGCCCGACCGCACCTCCAATCCTTCGTCTACCGAGACCTGGACCTCTTCGGCCGCCAAGAGAGGAGGCCGTTCTGGCGCTGGTGGGCGGCGCTGCGGCACTTGGGTGTCAATCATCGTCGGGTCGGGATAACTCAGGAACCCCACCCGGAGCTTGACGGCATCACGGTAAGAATCAAGGAGGCGTTGTGCTAGGTCCTACCGACTGGCACGGACGACGTTGAGCTTGCCAGCGCCAATCCCCCAGCTTCGAAAAGAACCCCGATCCGTGATGGTCGCCATCCGGCGCACCTCGGCCGCGATTGAATCTAGATAGGCACGCGCATAACGGTCCGACCTTTGGACCTCGAGTTGGCCCGGATGTGTCACGAGGCCACGCAGTATCGCTTCGTGCTCGTCGACATCGTTGCCGGCTAACAACGCCACAATTCGCACTGAGGGCTCGTTCTCAATCCACAGGTCAACCCAGGCGTCGGGGTGCGCTTCGCCGTAACTTCGCACAACGTCGATGTCCCCTCTCAGCTTGGAGTGTTCCAGCTCGAGGTCCCTCCTAGGCTCGTGCTCAACATCCCCGGCGTCAGATTCTTCGTTCACTGGACACAGTCTGCCTCCCGTAGGTCTCGCCCGGCGAGTCGCGGCGGTCACTCTTTCGAACAACTAAGCGCCGCAATGTTTTGAGCAGCATGACTGAACATATATGTTCTGTTTCTCTTGGGCAGCGAATCCCTATGGCAACTACCAATGCTGAACGCTCCTTCGAGACACGGGGTAAAGACGCTAAGCATCGCGACACCTACGAGCGTGTGCGATCGTCCATCGACGAAGTCGATCGAATTGTCGGCGCGATTGAGGAGAAACGTTTAGCGCTCGGACTCTCCAAGGCGGAACTGGCTCGTCGAGTGGGCGTCGCGCCTGAACCGGGACTGCTTGTTCGCTCGGCAGGACTATTCGACGACCATGAGTTATACGCGCTCGAACTTCAGAAGGCCTTCGAATCGACTCTCGATTGAATCCAATCTCACGCTCAGCGCCGACAACCATCTTGATGGAATCACGCGGGTGACTCCCGACCGCTCATTTCCTGCGTGGGACTGTCCGCACTGGCTCGCTCGTCCGGGTGTCACCCTCGGGGCTGGCGAGTTGACGCTCCAGGGCAGTAAAGGCCGCGATGATCTCCGGTGCCTCAAAGGCTCGGTTGCGTCGGCCAACAGTGACCTGCTTGAGGATGCCCGCATCGACCAGCCGCTGAATCGCCTCATTGGTCTGAATGAAGCTTCGTCCCACCATTTCGGCAGCGCTGTTAACCGTAACAACGGGCGCGCCGACAAGAACGCCAAGGAGTAGGTCAGCCGCGGAACGGGTTCGAACTCTGCCCAGTTTTTCTCGCCACGACGCTTCGATGGAGCGTGCGTGCTGCTCGAATGACGTCGCGTCATCTACTGCGCGTTTGCAGGCGGTAGCGAATCGTCCAATCCACAGATTGATTCCTTCGGACGCCACTTTTGAGGTTGCTGGCCCCCGGTACCGGCTAGCCGTCAATCCGTCGATGTAGTCCTGTGCCCAGGTCGCCAGGATCAGCGAGACTGGCGGCAAGATACGAGGAGCGACGCCTCGACGCCGCAATATCAGGTGCACCAGCGCACGACCCGTTCTACCGTTGCCGTCAACGAATGGGTGAATGGTCTCGAACTGTGCGTGCGCGATGGCTGCCTGAGCGACAGCAGGGAGTGAATCCTCGTTGGCGAAGTTGACGAGGTCAGCGATCAGTCCTTCGACCAACTCGGGTGGAGGGGGGACGAAAGCTGCAGAGCACGGGTTGTACGCACTTCCACCGATCCAGTTCTGCTGTTCACGGAACCGTCCGCCGTACTCCTCAAGCCTCGTCCCGAACAAGAGGCGCCGATGGATTTCGAGAAGTATTTCCACCGTGACGAGATCACCAGAACCGACGGCATTGATCCCATAGACCATTGCATCGATGTTCCCAAGCACCTCGACGGCTGTGACATCGGAAGGGGCGTCGCCGAGCACTCGTGCAGCTTCGGCTCGAAGTAGTCGTCGGGCACCAATCTCCAATCCTTCAATCCGAGAGGAAGCGACGGACTCGGCTCGCAGGAGGATACGAGCAAGCGCCTCGGTATCGACGAGGCTGGTTGCCTCAACGTTAAGTCGTGCGATCGAAGCCTCAGCGTCGGCGATGTCGGCGGCAACCTCACCATCGATCCTGAAGTTACGTCCTACGAGCATGTCCGGGACGTAGACGTCGTATTCGCACCCCCGGTTATCCTTGCGCGAAGGACCGTCGTGACTGCTGATCCAACGACGGCGAATAACCCTAGACATGATTTCCCCTTAAGTAGGATTATCTTACAACCCTAAATAAGACTCCGACGTATTTAGGGTTGAGTTCCTCTCTCTGCGCTCGCCAAGAGCGAGATTACTGCTCGCTTTTGCTCCAATGTTGCTCCATATTTCCGCAACACGAATGCCCTATGGCCCATTTGGAGTCAGTGAAACGCCCTATTTCCCAGCGTTTCCCATTCTTTGCCATATAGAACTTCGGATTAGGAAACCGATGCTCTATCCCCTGAGCTACGGGAGCTTTGATCGCTGTAGTGAATCAACTGACGCGCCAACGTGGCTACAAGCGGCTTCAACCACCCTTCACCGCAGTGTCTTTAACCGACCACATTAACTTATCCCTTTGCCCGCACTTCAAGGATGTCAAGCGCAACGAGTTCCTTGAATAGGGCACCGAGTTCACCACCCAGTTGATCTTTTTCGAATTCGATATATCCGAGGTCGGAGAAATCACTTGGAAATTCAACATCACTCTCTTTGAAAATCACAATTCGGTTCTCGTACAGAATTGAGGCAGCCCCAAGTTCATAAACAACGTTTTCGCTTGGCCGCCATACTTCTTCTGTAATGCCGTCGATTTCTCTAAGAAATTTTTCGTCTGCTGTGAATATGAAGATTCCTGACGAACATTCATCACGCATAAGCGCCGCAACTTTTCTGCTAATCGGGCGCCCTTTGTTCGCTTCATCCACAGCCACGGCGAACTCAACTTTAAAGGCGCTCAGAGCATCCTTTAGTTGTTCCAATGGATTTCGATTTTTGCCGTGAGCGATGAATACTTTTTTTGGCGAGTGATCCGGAAGTCGCTTAATCCCCTCAGAGAGGTGGTCTTCACCGGATTCGTCAATTCCTACTCCATTTTCCTCCTCTTCGCCGGGGAGTACCTCCTTAATCAATTCAACCTGATCAAAATCCTCATCAAGAGCTTCCGGAGTCGACAGCGTTGCCGCGAAATCGACATAATTTCCCCCCTTCGTCAAGCGAAGAAATCCCGCAGTTTCTGCATCGGTAAGGAGAAAATCCATGCACTCAGTAGCGCGCTCATGCGAAACGTCGGCGGTTTTGACTAAGTAGTCCCTGAAAACCGTCGCGCTCGGAACCTTCTTATTGTTAAATGCTTCTAGGAACGCCCTAAATGGTTCAACTGTCAGAACCGCTCGCTTGAGCGCTGCAACCTGAATCACTTCATCGGCGCCCGTCGCTTGTCTACCGAGATCAGTCAAACCAAATTCGGAGGCGTTGATTCCTCCAGACGTGAGTCCATAGAACCGAGAAGCCGCCACCAGTTCTCTAAACTTGCTTGACGCAGGCGACACGTCAAGTATTTCCGCGAGCGTTAGCCTGCCCACTTCGGTCCCTGATGCCTCGTCTTGGATCTTCTGAGCCACAACAATCGCGTCGCGCAAAGGCATCGAAGGATAATTCCTATTCTTACTACCAACTTTGCGTCCTGTTACCACGATTCCTCCACCCTTCTGCGCTCCATGACATTATGGCAGATTTGACGCATGATGACAAGATATTTTCCATTCTATCATGCATTTCGGAAGGCTCGATAAGTATTCTTCCTTGTCAAGCTCTATTTAATTCACTACGAATTGATTTACAATTTCGGTTAAAACACATAGCGGTAATCCGATGAAACAAAAAAAGGGACTGCGACACTAGCGCGCCGTACGTCAGATCTTGAGTTCTCAAGCCCCGCTCATACGTCGAATTTGCTCACGAACAGTTTCGACGGACTTTTCGGGAGCAAGACCTGGATCTATTTCGTTGACGACGCTTGCAATACGTTCATAAGTTTCGTTCACTACATCACTCGCTTCGATCTTTGTAAGTCCCCACGACTGCATCTCTACGGCGAGTCGATGGCGAGTCATTTTTATTATCTGTTTCTCGCCCGCAATTGCAAGTGCCGTTGTCTTCGCCGCGACAAAAGCCATTGTCGGGGCAACGTCATAGATTGGAGCGAACGAAAGTGCGCCAGCTTCAATCAAGAATGAATGATTTCGTGCATGTCCGTCGGTATTTCCCAGTGCGACTGTGAGAACCATCGCAGCTCCTAAAGCTCGGAGTTCAATTGCTGGATCAATCGCGTGGTCTGAAATCACCTTCGCCAATGCCTCGTATGAGGGCACGCGATAACCTATGCGCTGATACTTGTCTCTTTCGGGATCAAGACCGAGGGACTGACAACCGTCTTCTTGATGGACTCGCGTCATCTTTCCTCCGATGACACGTCGATCGAATCGTTCGACGATGAGAACCTGGCGCTCTCCGATAGTTTCGAACTCAACATGCGCGACATTGAGTCCAGCTTTTTCCGCAATCTTCATTGCATAATATTCGGAAGCTACCAATCCCGGGAACTCGACTGGATCTGGCTTGAGAATGTGGGTTGTGGGAACGCCCAATGCGGGACGCTCCCATCCGTCTGCGGTGCGACACAAGAGTAATTTGGCTTGCAGACCCCCAAGGGAAACTCGTACTTCCTCGTTTACGCCAAGGGGTTGCGAAGGGAGGTCTTCGATCGCCCGAACAAGGTCTCCTTCGGAGAGCTGTCTCGCCGAAGTGTTTTCACTAACCTGAAACTGTTCTCCAACTATTGAGATTGCGCCTGCGCAGTCATAACCGATTGCCGCGAAAAGTCCGAACGAATCGCCTCTTGAAACGTTGAAGCGACGTTCGATTTCACTGAGTGTTTCTCCTTCGGGAAGCATTCCTCTCACCCAACGATCGACAGCTTCGCCGCTGTAAGGCTTCTCTCTGACTGGGAGAGCGACGGATAGGCACAAAGAGCCAACTCCGATGTCTTTCACCAGAGAGATTTCGTACGCCAGCCCGAGTCCCCGCCTAGTTTTCGTTAAAGTCGCGACTCGTTGCCCATTCAGCCATATGGCAAGTTCCTGGTCGCTCTTGGCCATCGACGCTTACCGTTGCGAGGCAAGTACGTTTTGCACAGCAGTCTCAGGCGTCTCGACAGTGACTACCGCATTACGAGGTACGGCGATGAGGTCGTAGCCCGCAACGGAAAAAGCATTAACAAATCGGGCAATGCTTTTGTTGCTGCCGTTTTCCATACGAATTACCGTTGTTCGGTCAACGTGCAGTTTTTCGGCGATATCCGCCTGTGTCAGATTGCATTTCGCCCGAACGCCTATCAGCGCTCGCTCTAGTCCGGCAATATTTCTGATACGAAACCACATATCTTCCTCTCAATGTTGTAAAAATACAATTTAGGAAATATTATATACGTAAGTAGTAAATTAGCAACATATATTAACTAAAGCAAAATAGTCGGAGATTTACAACATTCAAATAGTACTTCATCTTAGGGAGATTGCTATTCAAGAACAATGTTTGGCCCTAAGACTGCTCCAATCTTGCTCCATTCTTTCCCAACATCATTAAACAACTACCCAAGCAAACCTAGTAAGCGATTGTATTTTCCATCCTTACCAACCGGATACCACACAAATCTTTGGATTAGGAAACCGATGCTCTATCCCCTGAGCTACGAGGGCAAATATGGGTTTTCATCATCTCAAACTGAGGATCTGTGTTCCCAGCACAACAATCGAACTTCACCGCATTTCTCGATTATTCCCCACCATTCAAACACGCTTACACCACCCGGGGTTCGAACTCAAGGTTGCCCCAAGCGAAGAATTGATTCGTCCCAATCGCTCTTAGCGACGAACGTTGGAACGTTGGAACGTTGGAACAATTTGACGGGTTACTTCAGGACATCACCTCACCTTGAGTCACGCGCTCTCCAATTTCGCGATTGTCGTCGACGCTGAAGTGCCAAAGCCTCCCTACGGAACCCGCTCGTTTGGCTCATAAGTTGCCGTTAACCAACGTGTTGCCACGACCCTTTAAATCCGCCCTTATAGACCTGGGCGGACCCGAGAGTTTCGAAATCTCAATGCCATGCCCCCACTGAAGACAAATGATTATGCGCGCATCGCCCTGGTCGTTCGGTTTGAGAAGGACCGGTCTCTTAGCGGTTTTCAACCTGTCATGACTCTGGTGAAAGGATTCGTTCTCGCCGGACATTTAGTTGTAGGAAGTAAATCGAGGGTAAAGGAATGACCACCCATGTCAGTAACCCGCCGCCCACTTCTCAACGTGTTCGCCGTACCGTTCATCGTCGCTTTGGTACTTTCGGTGTCCTCTCTCACAGCACCCCTGGCCAGTGCAGCGAACAAACGCTCTCCGTTGCCTCCGACCTGCCGACCGGCCCAACTGCTTCCCTCGATGAACCCGTCAAAGGGCACGTATTCGCCGTCCGCTGGATTCAGGGCCACGCTGTGGTTCCAGAACGCGGGTGGAACGTGCACGCTCAGCGTCGACAACGTCCCGGTGCAAGCGGTCAGCGGTCCATCACACGCGCCCGTTGGAATCGGTTCGCTTAGCGGAGCGGTCGCTTATTCACCTCTCGTTCTCACCCACGGAGCTCGAGCGTTCGCGAGCGTATCAATCGGATCAATCTCGACTCCTTCAATCAGGAAGTTGATGCGCCAGCACGAAAGTTCGTGCGCGCCGAAGTACGCCGACGGGATCGAAGTCGTGTCGAACCCGCTAGTGCGAACAGACTCGTGGCCCTCGCACTACTTTGCCCTTGCAGCGCGGGTGCCGGTCTGCACCAAGTACTACTTCAACGTTGCGGCGGGCGTGATCATGAAGTCACTCACGGGTGTAATCAAGGGTCGACTCGAAACCAATGGGGGGCCAACTCCGTCTTCCGGGTACCAGCCGTACCCGGGAATGGTCTTTGCCACGAACGAAAACGGTGAGACGTTTGGCGCTACCGTTCCGGCCACCGGGTACTTCGAGATTCGAGTCCCGGTAGGGGTTTACCAATTGACAGGCTCTTCACCCCTGTACGGCGGTGGCACGTATCGCTGCGTCGGAGCCCCCAAGTTGAGCGTGCACGTGGACAAGACTGCCAGAGCAAATGTCATCTGCGTTGAGAAGTAGCCGCCACAATCATGACTTCAGTCATAGGGCGCGCCATCCAGTTCCGCCGCTAGGCCCGTTTGACCCGCCAGGCGTGACGGATAAGACAAAAAACCTTGGCGTCGTGTTCGTTGCACGGTGGCTCGTCCGATCCGACTCGACGGGTCTCGTAGTTGAACTTTCCCGATAGTCACTCGAACGCAGATTCGGCGGTTCCCCTGTCCACGAGCGCGAGTTCGAGTTGTTTGTCAGTATCCGTCCGCGCGAGGTCCTCGAACAGAAATGAGACTTCCTGACGCATAATTGGTGGGGATATCACCACATTTCTTATTGTGGTGATATCCCCACTTCCTATAATGTGGGAATATCACCACAAAAGGAGCCACGCACATGCCTCGCGTAATAATACGAAAGCCTCAAGACATTGGATCGACCATCAAAGCTGCTCGACAAGACCGTGGCCTATCGCAAGAAGAGCTCGCCAATCGACTCGGTTTTAACCGCGACTATTTAGTAGACCTTGAAGCCGGCGCAACGAATCTTTTTACCCGACGATTGTTGAGTGCGTTCCACGAACTCTGCGTGACTGTCACGCTCACGTATGGAGATGACCATGGCCAGTCTTGATCTCTTCCTTCTCAACCAATGTGTGGGTACCGTGGCACCAGATCGTCGTGACCGCAGCAAAGTTACACTTGATGTCAGCGCTGACTACAACGAACGAATCGTACTCAGCGAGTCGTTTACGACGATCTCTGATCGGTTAGCTCCGACAGATGCTGTTTCTAACTTCCTTGGGGGTTATGTTCCCGAAGGTAGTCAGCGAACTCACATGGCAGCTAAACGTCATATTGAGAGTGACAACCTCTTTGATCTCCTACGCGAATTCGGGGGGTCGATTGCTGGTGCCGTAACGCTCCGCGACCACGATGAGCCATCGAACTATCACATGACCTATGAACCGCTTTCAGATGAAGCGCTCAGTGAACTATTGCTGCGAGCACTCGATGAGAGCGACCAAGGAATCACCGACGACAGTCGTTCCACCCTGCCAGGGTGGCAGCCCAAGGTCCTGGTCGCGCGGTTTGACCACCAATGGTTGCGGCCTCATGGTCGAGCACATTCCACACACATTCTCAAACCACAACTTCCCGACCGTGCCGAAAGAATCTTCGACGAGCATTACAGCCACCTTCTTTGTCGACACATGGGGTTATTGCATTACAGCAGCGAGATTTTGGTTGCTTGCGGCATAACGTATCTCGCGATCGAACGATTTGACCGAGAGGTCATCAACGACACGGTGCAGCTCATCCATCAAGAGGACTTGGCCCAAGTAATGTCGCTTGACTGGAGAGACACAAATGTCAAGTTCCAAGAACCGTTGCGACCTTTGGATCCCGCTCGAGCTTCGGCCCGAAGCATTGCCAGCGCGCTCAGTCTCATCCCTGGAGGTGAGCGAGCCGTAGAACAGTGGTTACGACAACTCACGTATCGAGTGGCGATTGGTGACAACGACGGTCACGCGAAGAATGTTGCCGTCATGCATACTCCTGGAGCCACCACGCTCACTGATGTTTACGATGCCGTTCCGAACCTCTTTCAGCAAGAACGAATTTCGTGGAATCTCGGACTGGCAATCGACGGCATCTTCGATCAGAGGTTGCTCTCGCCCTCGAACCTGGTTAATGAAGCAATGTCTTGGGGAACTCTGTCGTCGAGTCGAGCTTTCGAAATCGTCGAGGAGACTTTGACAGACCTGCAGAGCGCACTTGACGTCGTCCCAATTCCTATTGGCGCTTCCGAAGGACTACAGAGGCGACTTCTTACGAGCGTCGGCCGCCTGGTGCAAGGTGACGAAATTGGTGATCCTTCGCTGGCGCTACCTCGTAGCTGAGCCAAGAAAATGTCCGCCCACCATTTCAAGAAGCGTTAGCACGACCGTAATCAAGTCCGACGACTGAAGAGTTCAATGGTGGTGAACAAATTGGTTCGAAGAAACTCGATTCCGGCTCGTACCAATGCCTCCGCGCAACGATCAAAATCTCGAGTCGTTCCGGTAAGGAAAAGACTACTGAACGCTGACCAACGTGCCAATCGGAGTACGGGGCCATATCGAAGCGGCGCTGTTATAAGTCATTTCAACGCAACCCAAGCTTTGGGCATACCCGTATGAAGATCGGATAAACCCGTGCAAGGCGTCGCCGCCATTGAAGTACGACACCCAGGGAATGCCGGTGTCATGGTAAGTGGTGCCGTTGGGTTCTGTCCCTGACATCGTCGTCGTGGTGTAGCGAAGATACACCGGGAACGTACCAGCGGCAGTGGGTGCTTGCGCGATGCCGGTGTTGACGAGCGTCGTGTAGACAAGTCGGCCATTGGCGTAAAGCCGGGCCTTTTGCGGCACCGTCTGGGTGACGTACACCACGTTGTACGTGGAGGGGTTGCTCCGGTGTCTCAGCACGGCGTCAACCAGTGTGCGCCACGTCGTTCCGTCCATCGAACCCGTCGTGGCCAAGCTATGCACCGACTGAAATCGCATGAGCGCACCCCTCAACACCACGTTGTTGGTGCCAACTCGCCACTGCGATCGAAGGGACCTCGGGAGTTCCGGGAAACGCCACTTGAAATTGCCGGGCACCAGTTTCACCGGACTCACCGCGAAATACCTCTTGAGCGTTGTTGACGTCGTCGGCAGCGACGTCGTGGTCGACGTGCTCGTCGTCGAGGTACTCGTCGCGGTGCCTAACGTCGTGGTCGTCGACGTAGTCGTCGTTGACGTGGTCGTCGGATGATGAGCGGCCGGCTCGAACGCGACGGGCAAGTATGAAAGATCAGCAAGGAGTTGATCTTCGAGGCGGACCGAATAGGCGGGAATAGCCCTTTTTACCGTGGCGTGCGCGACGTGCGCCACTGACAGCGTTCCTAAAGCCATCGGCAGTATCGCGGCGAAGCATCGCACCCAAAGTCTGTGGATCTTCACACTCAGAGGTTACTTTGCTGATGGCGAGTTGATACCGCAGCACTTTCGTCGGGCTTCACGCGATCAGCCGCGCCCGGTGGCGAGACCAAGCCATTAAATTGAACGCGTGAAGCCCTCTTGGTCCCGTTGGCGATCGAGAGCGGCGGCGGTCCTCGTCATGGCCACGTTCACCTCCGGCCCGCTTCTGAGTTCTGCGCCCGCTATCGCATCATCCACGACCACCACGACCACCACGACACTTCCCGGCACTTCTACCACCACGACCACTTCCCTACCCACCGGGTCAACGACCACCACTTCGACCACGGTCCCCACCGCGACGACGACGACGCCGCCGTTAACTCGGAAGCAGACATTGCTCGCGTGGCCTCAAATGGGTAGTGGGGCAGTTTCTATTCCCCAACTCGACGTCGCGGCCGCGTCGCCAAGCGATCGAACCCAACCGATTGCCAGTCTCACCAAAATGATGACCGTCTGGATCGCGCTCCAGCAGTTTCCAATCAGTGGCTCGAACCGAGGCGCCTGCGAAACGGTGAACGCTCATGACGTCGCCCTGTACCAACAAGACGTCGCCCAAGAGCAGTCAGTGGCCAAAATCGTACTGGGCCAATTCATTTGCGAGAGAACGTTGCTTCGAGGAATCATCGTTCACTCGGCGGGAGACTACGCCCAGTTGTTGGCACGACTCACGCGGCGAAGTACACCCGCCTTCGTGCGACTGATGAACAGTGAGGCGAAAAAACTTGGGATGCAACACACGCACTACGTCGACGAAACGGGCATTTCGTCGGGTGACGTCTCGACGGCACACGACCAAGTCATCTTGACCGAAAATTTGATGATGAGCGAGCCCATTATTCGAAGCATTGCCGTGCTCAAACAGGTCTGGCTTCCCGTTGAGGGCGTGGTGGGCACCTACACCCCTGACTTGGGACGCAATGGCGTGGTGGGCGTCAAGTCCGGATACACCGAAGCCGCCGGCGGCTGTGACGCCATGGCGATTGACTTGCGGTTGAACCATACGACCTTGACCACCTACATCGTGGTGTTGGGCCAACAGTCCAGTAGTGCCCTCGCGCTTTCTGGACAGGTGGCACTTTCGCTCTATTACTCACTTCGACCCTCGATCGCGCGAGAGGTGACCCCGACCGGCATCGCTATTCAGTGGATCGGCTCAAGCAGCGACCTGGTAACGCCGACCACGTAGCACGAACCGATCGGATCGATGACGATCTTCGCCGCTTCGGGGACAAAAGTCCGGGGCGTCGCGGATTCGTCGAAGCTCACGATAGTGATTTTGAAATCCGCGCCGAAAAAGTCAACGGCCTCGCCCGCGGCTTACGTTCCGGCGGGGCTATTGGGAATCGCGCTTCTGGTCTTGAGCATCGTGTTCGTCATGTATACGCGTCGCACGCCTTCAAAACTCCCTCCGACGCCGTGAGCCTTGGCCGGCAACCCCCAGGGTCACCGGCCGACGGGCTCAGCCGAGGGGCAGTTTCGACGCGTTTTCCTTCAGCCAACGCTCGAACGTGTGAAGGTCAGGGTTGAGCTTTCGAGCGGCGTCGAGGTCGCGACGCGCACAGTATTCATCGGAGAATTCGGCATTGAACTGGAACATGTTGCCGAGCTCCTCGGCCGCGGGGAATCCAAAGGACCGATACGCGTCGGCACTCACTGAGTTGTAGCGAACCTCTTCGCCCAGCGCACTGGTGAGGGCGGCGGCCATCTCGGCGCCGCCCAAGTGCCCGCCCGCGATCGAGACGGTCTGGTTGATGAACGCGTCGCCCGCCGCGAAGATCCCGTAGGCGCATCCGCCGATGTCCCCGGCGGCGATGCCGGCGAGTTTGGCATCGCCGAGAGGAAAGGTGATCGCTAGTACGCCGTCTTCACCGCGCTGGGGTCCCATGCCGAAGTAGATCAAATTCTCCCAGTAGAACGAAGTGTTGAGCAAGGTCGTCGGCAGTCCCAAGTCAGTGAAGAGGTGGTTGGCCTCGCCCTTGGCGTCAAAGTGGGGAACCTTGTAGTGATCCATGATCGTAGGCATACGGTCATCACTCAGTGGTACGTAGTCACGGACGTCTTCGAGCGTGGACCAGATGACGTGCGAGACGCCCGCTGACTTCGCCGCCCGCGCGAGCTTGGCGGCCTGTTCGATCTCCTTATCGGGCGAGAAGTGCTCCCAGAAATTCGTGATGCAGTAGGCCCCGTAAGCGCCGGCGAATGCGCGGGCCAGACTCTCTTCGTCGTCGAGGTCTGCTTTGACGACCTCTACGCCAAGCGCGGCGAGCGCCTGAGCCTTTTCAGAGTCCGGGTCGCGGGTAATGGCCCGCGCGCTGAAGCCCCCTTCGGGATGAGCCAGGATCGCGCGGATCAGTCCGCCCCCCTGCGCTCCGGTCGCGCCGGTGACGGCGATGATCTTGGTCGCGGTGTCGTTCATCGAATGCCCTTCGTTTGGCTGGCTCACCAGCAACTCGTGTATGCCTTGACGAACCACTCGCCAAGTTGATGTTTAGATTAACTTAACGGACGTTAACGATGACTGCACAATTTGGCACGCCCCAAAGTGTCCCAAATAATCGCTATCCGGACATTCGCCGGCGGCCCCCTCTAGCGCTTCGTCACGCCGCGGGGTCGAACCCTCGACCCGAGACGAGCGGTTCGCCTTACGGGTGCGGACACACCCCTTGCAGGGAGATAGCCCAAATTTCGACGCCCGCCGGTATCCCGAGAAGCGGCTTCGTGAGCACCCGACCGGTGACGTTGGCATTGGTGATCGTGCAGCCGGTCGAACCATCTCGCGTGTGCAGCATTGACGCTGCACCCCGCAGAACGATGACGTGCATCTCGTCGCTCCAGCGCTTCCATACGCTCAGGGGGGCGCTGAAGGGTGGTTGGACGAGTGCGCCGCTCGACGTCGCGGGCGATACCCCGGTCGCGAGTGCCTCCTGGGAGTCGATTGCCGCGGTGGAGGTGCAAATGTTTGGCTTTTGGCCCGTGTCTGCCTGGCACATCGCGCCAATCAAGTAATTAGCCGCGCCGTCCACCGCCAGCGCGACCGCACTCGCCGGGTTCACGAGTTGGTCCCCAATCTGTTGCACACTGAGCCCTTCTAAGACCGCGGGCGAGGCGCTGGCGCCCAGGGTGTAATACGCGCCACCAATCTCCACGAAGGGAATCTCGCCTTGGGGGTCCAGGCGACTCATGGCGTGGCGCTGGGCGTGACCGAGACGACCGAGAACCGCGTACTGACCATGGGCGTTCATGACCGTCGAGGTCAACTCAACGGGAAGAAAACGAACCGCACTGCTCGAGTAGCGCGCTCCCTGGAAGCTCCAACTGGCCAGATGGGGAAAGACGTCCGACGACGAAGATAAGATCTCGCGATCGAGATGCGTGAAGGTCCCGAACTTCGAGAGGGCCACGAGGAGGGCCCAGCGTTGCAGCGCGCAGTAGGGGCAGTACCTCGCGCCCACGTAGGAGACGGTGAAACGACCCGAGACCGTTGGCGCGTGTCCCGGCACCTTGCCCGGCACGGCGACTCCCGCGGGCAGGCCCACCGTGTCGAGCGTGAAGTCAGGGACGTTCGTCGCCGACACGAAATACGAGGCCAGTTGCACCGGTGGCGTGATTGAAACGTTTTGAGACGCTCGGTTCACGAGCACGAGCGTTGTCCCCGCTACCAGGGCTAGCGCGACGAAGAAACTCGTCGTGCGTTGGTGCAAGCGTTGTCGACGCGCGCTTCGAAGCTGGAGCGACTCGCGCGTGGGACGTGGTCGCAGCGGCTCGTCAATGAGTGCTTGGGCAAGACGGGTGAACTCTGACATGGTGGCTCCTACTCCTCGTCCAACATTCGACCGAGCCTCTTACGTGCTTCGTGCAGGGTGCTCGACACGGTGCCGCGAGAGACTCCGAGAGCCTCGGCAATTTCGCTCTCCTTGAGATCAATGACGTAGCGAAGGACGATGACCTCACGCTGACGCTCCGACAGGTCGACCACGCGACTCCAAAGTGACGTCGCGCGGCTCGGCAGCGGCGCTGACGGTGGGATCCTTCGCAGCAGAATCTGCTCGGCGCTGCGCCGACGAGCGACGCGGCGAACCCGGTTCAACGCCACGCGATACACCCAGCCCGTTGGTGAGTCCATTAATCGAACGCGCTCCCACTTCTCGAGCGCCCGGGAAAAGGCTTCGTCAACGCCGTCCGTCGCGAGTTCAATGTCGCCCGTGGTCAGAACCAGTGCGGCGATCAGGCGATCGTGCTCGGCGCCGTACCAGGCCTCGAAGCCGTCGTCGAATCGCCCCGCGACGGTCCCCTGGACCCATTCGCGTGCGGCGTCTTCTTCATACATCGCTCCATTAAGTCACGCCGGGGTCAAAACGCTGGGCCAACTTTGGTTTCAGCGCGGAAATTCGAGGGCTCTTCGCCTCTCACGAGGACCGAGGACGAGCCCGGTCTGCCGCGAGCACGACATCGTAGAAGCGCCGGTGCACCCACGTTCGCTTTCCGGGCAGCCGGACTTGACTCCACAGGGCGCCCGAAAGCGGGCCGAGCTGGGTCGAGCGCGCGAGGCGTTCGACGACGACCATGGGAACCGAAGGGCGCCAACGTGTGGCGCCGCAGACCACGATGGCCCGGTCCGTGACGGCGATCACTCGATAGCTACTAAAGAAGAACGAGAAGTACGAGAGGTAGACCAGGTTGGGATTGGGCCCCGACTGTGCCAAGAAGACCTCTTCGACCCGTTCTCCAGGTGCCAGCATCGGCACGATGCGCTCACGAAGTCTGTCTCGCAGCGAGGCCACGAGCGCGAGTGTAGCGCCGAGGGGTCCTACGTATCTGGTCGGTTCGGGCCTGGCGAAACACCTCGAAACCGCCCCCCACGCAGCGTTCCCTCGTCTCGCCCCGTGCTCTCGACGCGCGGGCGCCGCGTCTTCGTCCCCGTAGGTTTCGATCGCGTCACGGGGTCACTAGCCTGGACGGCCCGTGGCCATACTCGTCAACCTTCAAAACATCAGCCTGGCGGGTTCGGATCGATCGCTGCTCGACGACCTGAGCCTCACCATCGCGTCAGGAGATCGAATTGGCGTCGTAGGAATAAACGGCACCGGGAAATCAACGCTGTTGAAGATCATCGCGGGTGACGTCGCTCCCGACTCAGGTCGAATTGTTCGGGGTCGCGACGTGCGCGTCGCTCGCCTCGAGCAGATTCCCGTCCTGGCCCGGGGAACCGTACGTGAGGTCGTCGGCACGGGATGGGAGGCGGACGCGACGCTTGACCGACTCGGCATGTTGGACGCGAGCGACACCGACACCTCGCAGCTCTCGGGTGGCCAGCGTAAGCGCGTCGCCCTCGCTCAACTCTTCGTCAAGCCCTTCGACGTTTTGATACTCGATGAACCGACCAACCACCTAGACCTCGACGCCATTAGTTGGCTGGAGACTCAGATCCAAGACTTCCGCGGGGCGATCGTCCTGGTCAGCCACGACCGCTTCCTGCTCGATCAGGTGACCACGCGAATGGTCGAGATCGATCGAGGAAAGACGTTTCTTCACGCGGGCGGTTACGCCCAGTTGCTCGAGACTCAGGCCGAGCGTGAAGAACTTGCCGCCTCGGTTGAACAGACGCGCCAGAATCTCGCGCGTACCGAACTTGCGTGGTTGCGCCGAGGTGTGAAGGCCCGTTCGACCAAGCCGCAAGCCCGCATCGACGCCGCGCATCGCCTGCTCGCGGCGCGACCACAGTCCGCGGCGCGACCAGGCTCACTCGACCTCGGTCTCGACACACCCCGCTTGGGCAATACGGTCATCAAAGCCCACCACGTCGGCTTTAGCTTCTCCGGAGCACACGAAGTCTTGCGCGGGATCGACCTCGAGCTGGGACCTGGTGATCGGGTGGGCATCGTCGGACCCAACGGCGTGGGGAAATCGACGCTCGTCAATCTCCTCGCCCGCCGCCTCGAACCCACCGCGGGCACTATCAAATACGGCCCGACGGTCGTGACGTCGTACTTCGAACAAAACGACGGAGACATGGACCTCGACGCGACGATCCAAGAACTCGTCGCCGGACCCCAGGGAACACCCGGTTCACCCGCCGACGTCGCCTTGATGAAGAGATTCTGGTTTAGCGGAGCGCTCACCAAGACCCGAGCGAAGGACCTCTCGGGTGGCGAGCGTCGACGCCTCCAACTGATGTTGGCCCTCGTCTCGCGGCCCAACGTCTTGTTCCTCGACGAACCCACGAACGACCTGGACCTCGAGACGATTCGACTGATTGAGGACTTCTTGAGCCAGTGGCCCGGCACCCTCGTGGTGGTCTCACACGACCGGGCCTTTCTCAGCCGAACGACCGACCGCCTGCTCCAAATACACCGCGACGGCACCATGGCGGACGTGGCGGGAGGAATTGACGCGTGGATCGCGGCGTCCAAAGGCACTGACTCTCGCGAGGAAGGTGAGAAGGTGGCGGGCGCCCCCGTTGTCGACGTGACGATGGGGCGACGTGTACGCGACGCCGAAAAGGAGATGGTTCGCCTGGAGCGACGCCGCTCAGCGCTGAGCGAAAAACTCCTGGCGTCGAGTGACCACGTGGAACAGAACCGACTGGGTAGCGAACTCGCCGTCGTCCAGCACTCGCTCGCCCTGGCCGAGGAGAAGTGGCTCGCCCTCCTTGATCAGTGAGGCGACGTTCAAACGAACGCTTTTAGCTCTTCCACCAACGTCGGGCGGTTTCGCTGTGCCACGGCCACGTTGACGTCCATGAGGTCGAGAATCTGGAGCACCTGTTGTTGGCCCACGGGCAGCGGGTGGGCTTCGTGGAACGCTCGCACTTCGCCCGCGAGTTTCGCGTCGACGAAACCCGCGGCTCCCGAGACCATCCCCGAGTAACTCATGGAGGGAAAGCGCTCGAGCGCTTCACCTTGTCGAGTCGCGTAGCGTCGCCACACTTCCTCGCCCGTGTCCCGATTCCTCATCAAGACGCCAATGAGATAAGGGGCGTCCTGGGTTCGCACCTCGTCAAAGCAGCGCTCGAACGCCCTCAACACGACGTCACGATCGCCCGAGGCGGCACTGGCGAAGAGGTAGCGCTGCTCTTCTTGCGGCGAGGCGGCGTTTCGGCGACGCTCGTCGCAGATCGCACCGTCGCCGGGACGACCTTGCCCCAAAGTAATGGACACGACGGCGTCGGCCAAATCTCCGCTGACGTCGCCGGCGTCAAAGCGCCTCGTCGCCTCGGCGATAATGTCAGCGTCTCGCCCCTGATGGCCGAGGATGCTCACGACCAGGGCGCGAAGTTCGCTGGCCTGGGCCGACTCGGCGTCGAGCGGCTCCCAGCCCAAGCGGGCAAAGACCGGGGTGTAGAGCGAGCGCACGACGGCCGCCAGCGCCACGCGCCCCCCTTCGTCGAGCAGGCGGTCCGCGAGTGCGACCGCGCGACCGATCAGGCCCCACGCCGAGGGCTCGTCGAAGCGCGCCATACCGCGCGCGAGGGTGAAGAGGTCGCTAAAGCGCGAGCGTCCGACGAGAATGGACGACCAGGTGTCGGCGAGCAGTACCGCTCGCTCGAGCGCGTCGAGTTCGCCCAGGCGCGTGGACAGGTTGCGTAGTTGTTCAGACCCGTACGCCGTTCGAAAGAATCCCCAGCCGCCGCCGTTCACGATCGTCACGCCCGTTTCGGGGATCGTCGCGCTCTCGCCTTCGAGCAGTTGCGTCGTTTCGGTCCCCTCGTCCAGTGAGCGCAGGCGCATCGGCACCTTCCACGTGGCGCCGATCGCCGACGCCGCGCTCGCCGCGGTGTACATGAAGGGCTCCTGGCGCACCGTGTCGCCCTCGACGCGCAACAAGGGGTAACCACCCTGCAGGATCCACGTGTCCATGATCGCTCCGACCGGCTGACCAGAGGCGGCCTCGAGGGAGCTCCAAAGATCTTTGGTGACGGCGTTCGCGTAGGAGTGGCGCCGAAGGTAGTCGCGAATTCCGTCGCGAAAGACCTCGGCCCCGAGATACTGCTCGAGCATGCGCAGCACCGCGCAACCCTTGACGTAGGTCAAAACGTCAAACATGCCTCGACACTCGTCCGGCGAGACGACCCGATATTCGATGCTGCGAGTCGAATGCTGAGCATCGACGGCGAAGGCTGCCTCGCGCGAGGGGTGAAAGCGCACCCACTTTTGCCACTCGGGCCGGAAGTGATCGGTGCAGATTGCCTCCATGAAGGTGGCGAAGGCCTCGTTCAACCAGATCCCTTCCCACCACTGCATCGTGACGAGGTCGCCGAACCACATGTGCGCCAATTCGTGGCTCACCACCATCGCCACGCGTTCGAGTTCTTGAATCGACGCGGTCGCGGGGTCGATCAAGAGATCGGTCTGGCGAAACGTGATGAGTCCGAGGTTCTCCATGGCTCCGGCCGCGAAGTCGGGAATGGCGATGAGGTCGACCTTGTCGCCGGGATAGGGAATGTCGAAATAGTCGCAGAAGAACTCGAGGGCGTGCTCGGCCGCTTCGATCGCCCAGTCGATGAGGTGGGCGTTGCCAATGGGGTAGATCACGCGCAGCGTCGTGCCGGCGACCGAGGTCTCCGAGGACGCCTCGAAGGCGCCCACCACGAAGGCCACGAGGTAGGTCGACATCACCATTGACTCGGCGAAGACCACCTCGCGGTACCCGTCACCGAGCGGGGTCGCCGACAGCTCGCGGGTGTTGGCGAAGGCGGCCAACTCTTCGGGCACTTCGAGGGTCACTTGGTAGGTGGCCTTCACCGCCGGGTCGTCCCAACAGGGAAAGGCCCGTCGAGCGTCGGTGCTGGCGAACTGGGTCGTCGCGATTTGGTGGGTGACGCCGACCGCGTCCTCGAAGGTCGACCGGTAAAAGCCGCGAAGCTGATCGTTCAACACGCCACTAAAGGAGAGCGAAAGCGTGGCCGAACCGAGCGGCAACTGGTCGTCGAAGGTGAATGACGCGGTTTCAAACTCGTCGTCCATGGTCGCAGCTGGCGAGGTCCACGTTCGCTCGCCGGCGCGAAGCGTCGCGGTCCCCAACTCGAGTTCAATGGCGTTCAAGGAGATCGTCGCCACCGGCTCAACGATCTCGACGTCAATTTCTACTGAACCGGTGAAGCTCGATTCTTCTAAGTCAGGGCGCAGGCGAAGACGGTAGGCCCGCGGCACCACCACGGGGTCGATGCGGTAGGGGTTCTTCGTCAGTTCATCGGGGGCGGTCACGGACTGCACTTTACGGCAGTGGCGCGGATGAGCCTTCGGGGGCAAGCTTCACGCACGCAGCGGTCCCTCCTCTAGCGACGAACGCGCCCGCTGTTGACGAGCGGTCGAAGCAGCGCCCGGTGAGAGAGGAAACGAACGATCTCGGTGAGCACGCCGCCGAGCAGAATCCACCCGATGACGGCCACGGCCGCGCCGAGCAGCAGTCCGACGATCACGTCGCTTGGATAGTGGGCGCCGACGTAGACCCGCGCGAACGCGATGAGAACCGCGAGAACGGTGCCCGCCTGAGCGACGCGGCGTACGGCCCGCGGCGCGTAGCGCGCCACGATCCACAGCCCCGCCGCGGCGGCCCCCGCCGCCATGGCGTGGTCCGAGGGGAACGTGTAGTCGTGCCCCTTGGCGATCAAGACCTCGACGTGCTTCATCGACCAATAGGGACGCTGGCGCTTGACGGCGTGAATGATCAACTGGTTAATGCCCACCGCGAGCACCGTGGCGATCGCCGTCCAACCGGCGGCCGCGACCCCGCGCGCCGAACTCTTCGAAAAGCGTGCGTCCCACCAGGCGTAGAGGACGAGCACAGCGAAGAGTCCGATCGCGTAGATCGCCACGAACTTCATGAACGGATGCGCCCACGCCGTGCGCACCGCGAGACGGTTGATCTCTCGGTAGAGACTCGCGTCCATAACCTCTCCTTCGTCCATCGCCTGACGATCGCAAGACCCCAGGAACGAAGCGAACGATACGCCACGCTACTGCCCGAGCGCTGAGAAACCTAGTCGTGTTCGGCCAGAAAGCCTTCCACGACGTCCAGGTAGCGCTCGGCCTCTTCCACGAAGGGCATATGGCTCGAGTCTTCGAAAATCTCCCAGCGCACGTCGCCAATGGCGTCGAAGAAGGGCTGGACGGTCGCGGGCGTCGCCTCGTCGTGGCGCCCCGAGATCAAGAGCGTGGGCGCGACGATGCGATGGACCTCGTCGACGACCGACCAGTCTCGAAGCGTGCCGACGCAGAAGAACTCGTTGGGGCCGTTCATCGTTTCATAAACCGTCGAGTCTTCGGACATCCACTCGAAGGTTCGCACGACCTCGGGAGGGTTCGGCACGACGCGACAGACGTGCTCGTCGTAGTAGAACTTCGTCGCTTCGAGGTATTCGGGGTCCTGGATCGTCCCGGCAGCCTCGTGGCGGTCGAGGGCCTCTTCAATGGCGCGCGGCAGTCGAGAGCGCAGAATTTTTGCCTCGCTCGCCCACAACGCCATCGACGCGGGTGAGTTCGACAGCACGAGCGAGCGTAGGCCGACGGGACGACGAATCGCGTGTTCGGCACCCAACATGCCACCCCATGACTGACCAAGTAAGTGATAGTCGTCGGCGATGTCGAGGTGCGCGAGCAGATCGTCGAGCTCGTCGAGAAAGAGTTCCACCGTCCAAAAGTCGGCGCCGCGGTCACGAAGGTGCGTCGAACGCCCACTACCGAGTTGGTCGTAGTGAATGACGGGCCGACCACGCTCGGCCAGCTGGGCAATCGCGAGCACGTAGTCGTGGGTGCTGCCCGGACCGCCGTGCGCCACGACCAGCGGCGTTCGCCCCGACGCCAGGTCACCGCTGACGCGGTACCAGGTCTGCCACGCGCCAAAGGGCGCGACTCCTTCTCGAACGTTCCAAGTATCCATGGCTGTGATCGTAGGCCACGCTACGCGCGAGGAGGTCGTCCGCTCAACGAGCGCGGGCTAATTGTCCCCGAAGGAAGCGGCCTCGCCGGTCGACGACGAATCGTTCTGCGTCGACGAGTCATCGCCCTTGTAGTAGGTCACCAGCGGCTTCGTGTTCGCCGCGGTGGCGGCGTTCGTCGCGGACGTTCCCGACGCGGGTGAAGCGCTCGTCACCGAGGCACCCGACGTGGCGGGCGTGGCGTTCGACGTCGACACCGGCGTCGCGTGATGGTTCGCCACCACGATCCCCGCACCGAGGGCGAGGGTCATGAGAGCCGTCACGACCCAAGAGGTGAATCCTTTGAGCGGGTGCACGGAATTGTTCATGACATCAATGATGTCGTGTCGAGGTAAGAGAGGGCTAAGACACACGACGAGGCGCCCTAAAAATTCGCGAAGACCTGATGAAGTAGCCTTACTGCCCTTATGGGTCTCACCATCGGCATCGTCGGGCTGCCCAACGTCGGTAAATCAACGCTCTTTAACGCCCTCACCAAGAACAACGTGCTCGCCGCGAACTATCCCTTCGCGACGATCGAACCCAACGTCGGCGTCGTCGCGGTACCCGACGAACGCCTGGGCGTCTTGGCGCAAATCTTTCACTCCGAGAAGCAGATTCCCGCGACCGTCACCTTTGTCGACATCGCCGGCATCGTTCGCGGCGCGTCCGAGGGCGAGGGTCTCGGCAACCAGTTCTTGGCCGCCATTCGCGAGTGCGACGCGATCTGTGAGGTCGTGCGGGTCTTTCACGACGACGACGTCATCCACGTCGATGGCCGAGTCGATCCCGCGAGTGACGTCGCCACCATCGAAACCGAGCTCATGCTGGCCGACCTGCAGACACTGGAGCGTGCCATCAACCGCCTCGAGCGCGACGCCAAGCGAGGCGGCGACGCCGCCGTCAAATTGGCCGAGGCCAAGCGCGCCCAAGCCGCGTTGAACGAGGGTCACGTCATCTCCCAACTCGGCAAGGAACTCGATCGTGCGCAGATCCGCGACCTGCACCTCTTGACCGACAAACCCTTCATCTACGTCTTTAACGTCGACGAAGAGTCGATTCAAGACGTGGCGCGAAGCAGCGAACTCGCCGCCTCGGTCGCCCCCTCGCCGAGCGTGATCCTCTGCGCCAAAGTCGAGGCCGAGCTCTCGGGACTCGACGACGACGAGGCGCTCGAGCTGTTGCAGTCCTTCGGCCAACAAGAGTCGGGGCTGGCGGCGCTCTCGCGCGTGGGCTTTTCGACGCTCGGCCTGCAGACGTTCTTGACGGCGGGCCCCAAAGAGACCCGCGCCTGGACGATCCACCGCGGCGAGACCGCGCCCGAGGCCGCCGGCGAGATCCACACGGACTTTCAAAAGCACTTCATCAAGGCCGAGGTCGTGAGCTTCGACGACCTCGTCGCCGCCGGCTCGATGGCCGCGGTTCGAGCCGCGGGCCGAGCCCGCATCGAGGGCAAGGAGTACGTCATGCGCGACGGCGACGTCGTGGAGTTTCGCGTCGGCGTTTAACGCAAAGCACTACGATAGGAGCAGGCGTGAGCGACAGAGGTCGGCGCCTACGACATTCCCATCCTTGTTAAGGAGCATCATGACCTCTGCCCTCACTGACTTCAAAGTGGCCGACCTCTCCCTCGCCGCCTTCGGGCGTGCCGAGATCGAACTGGCCGAACACGAAATGCCCGGACTCATGGCCATGCGCCGCGAGTTCGCCGCGAGCCAACCCCTGAAGGGGGCGCGCATCGCGGGCTCCTTGCACATGACGATTCAAACCGCCGTGCTCATCGAGACCCTGGTCGCCCTGGGCGCCGACGTGCGCTGGGTGTCGTGCAATATCTTCTCGACCCAGGACCACGCCGCCGCCGCGGTCGTGGTGGGTGCGAGCGGCACTCCAACGCGTCCCGAGGGCGTGCCGGTCTTCGCCTGGAAGGGCGAGACCCTCGAGGAGTACTGGTGGTGCACGGAGCAGCTGCTGCGCTGGCCCGGTCACAGCGGGCCGAACTTGATTCTCGACGACGGTGGCGACGCCACGCTGTTCGTCCACAAGGGTCTCGAATTCGAGAGCCTGGGCCTCGTGCCCGCGCCCGAGAGCGCTGACTCCGAAGAGTTCGGCGTCATCCTTCGCCTGCTCGACCGGCTCGTCAAATCCGGCGAGAACCTCTTTGGCCCCATGGCCGCGGGGATCGTGGGCGTGTCCGAGGAGACCACGACCGGGGTGCATCGCCTCTACGAGCGCGAACGTGACGGAACCCTTCTCTTCCCCGCGATCAACGTCAACGACGCGGTCACCAAATCCAAGTTCGACAACAAGTACGGCTGTCGCCACTCGCTCATCGACGGCATCAACCGCGCCACCGACACCCTGATCGGGGGCAAGGTCGCCGTGGTCTGTGGCTACGGCGACGTGGGCAAGGGCTCCGCGGAGTCACTGCGCGGTCAAGGCGCGCGCGTGATCGTCACCGAGATCGACCCGATCTGCGCCCTGCAGGCCGCCATGGACGGCTTCCAGGTCACGACGCTCGAAGAGGCACTCCCGATCGCCGACATCGTGATCACCGCCACCGGCAACCGCGACATCGTGACTATCGAACACATGAAGATGATGAAGCACCAAACGATTCTTGGCAACATCGGACACTTCGACAACGAGATCGACATGGCGGGCCTCGCCTCGCTCGCGGGCGTCACGCGCACCACCATCAAGCCCCAAGTGGACAAGTGGACGATGCCGAGCGGTCGCACGATCATCGTGCTCTCCGAAGGTCGCCTGCTCAACCTCGGCAACGCGACCGGGCACCCGAGTTTCGTCATGAGCAACTCCTTCACCAACCAGGTCATGGCTCAGATCGAACTCTTCACCAACCGTGGCGCGTACGAAAAGAAGGTCTACGTCTTGCCTAAGCACCTCGACGAGAAGGTCGCGCGCCTGCACCTCGACGCGCTCGGGGTGAAGTTGACGACCCTCTCCAAGCAGCAGGCCGACTATTTGGGCGTCGCCGTCGAAGGTCCCTTCAAACCCGACACCTACCGCTACTAACTAGCGGTACCCGACGAAGATATCGCTCGCCGGGCCGCTCAGGCCCAGTGGGTTGGTCGCGCGCACGAACCACTCGGTGCCCATGACCTCGCGAAAGCGGTCGCGGCCCATCTGGATCCACGAGGACTCACCGATCTGGCTCGCGTGCGCGGCCAGCGCGTCGTACTTGGCGTCGGTGACGCTTCGCACGTCGAGGCTCACGTCGATGTCGTCGTCGGGGGTGCCCATCTCGATCGGCTCGCCGTCTTCGGTCTCGGGGGCGAACTCCTCTTCGGGCGTGCGGCCCTCGGCGAGGTCGGCCTCGCGTTTGAGGCGATCCTCTTCGGCCCAGCGTTCCCGCCACTTCACCATGACCGAGTCCGGTAGGGCGTTGAAGTAAAGGGTCGGCTCGTAGTCGAGCAGGGCGATCGCGGCCAGGGTCACGCGGTGGGCCTGGATGTGGTCGGGGTGGCCGTAGAAGCCAAAGGCGTTGTAGGTCATCACGACTTGGGGTCGTTCGACGCGCAGCACGTCTGCCAACTTCGCCGCGGCCTCTTGCACCGGGGTCGCCCAGAATGAGTCGGGGTCCTCATTTTGGGGCCAGCCCATCATCCCCGAGTCGCGATAGCCCAGTCGCACCAGGCGTTCGATGCCGAGGACGGCGACGGCTTTATCGAGCTCGACGGCGCGGATCTTGGCGACCTCGTCCCCGTCGTGGTGGTCGGCGTCAGGCTTGGCTCCGTCGAGCGCGTCGCCGCACTCGCCATTCGTGCAGGTCACCAGGACGGTGCGCACGCCTTCGTTCGCGAGCTGGCGAAAGAGGCCGCCCGTCGAGCTCGCCTCGTCGTCGGGGTGCGCGTGCACCGCCAAGAAAGTCAGGCCCATCGGGATCCTCCTAAGAGATCATGCGCGTCCACGCCAGGCGCCACGCGGTCGCGCGACCACGCCCGCTGGAAGTACTCGGTGCCAAAGAGCAGCGCGAAGAGTTCCTCGGGCATCCCCACGAGGTCGCCATTGTCCACCTGGGAGGCGTGGGTCGCCATCGCGCGTTGCTTGACGCCAGCGTAGGGACGGACCTGCATCGTGGTGGCGACCGAATCGGCGTCCACGTGGGTCCCGGCCTCCACGACCCAGGCGGGCAAGAAGACGCCGAGGCCCCGCGCCCCTTCCACGAAATCATGCAGCACGTCGCGCGGGACGACGGGATAGTAAAGGCGCTCGACCGTGCTCGACAGCTCCACGGCTCGGCGAGTGACGGTGTTAGCCATGACGTGATCGGGGTGGCCGTAGAAGCCGCTCTCGTCGTAGGTCACCACGACGCGAGCGTCGACCTCGTCGAAGAGGGCGCCCAGGGTGCGCGCGGCGGCTTCGACGTCGGCGTTGACGAAGGCCTCGGGGTGCGCGTTCTGGGGCCAGCCCGCCATCCCCGAGTCGCGATAGCCCAGGGTCACGACGCGCGAAAAGCCAAGCAGCGCGGCGGCGCGCACGAGCTCTCCCGCTCGCGTCGACGCCGTCGCGAGGTCGTCGTGGCACGGGTCCTCGCCCGCTCGAGCCGCCGAGTCGAGGCCGAGCTGGCCCTGCGTGCACGTGATCAGGGTGACGCGCGCGCCGCGATTGGCGTAGTGACGCGCGCTGCCGGCGCCGAAGAGTGCCTCGTCGTCGGGGTGAGCGTGGACGAAAGCGAGCGAGGGCGGCGAAGTCACCCTCGCAGGTTACGAGGTCGCCAGTTGAACGATGCGCACGACCAGCAACGCTCCGGCCACAGCGAGGTAGACGCCGTTGGCGATCAAGAGCACGCGGCGCGCCCGCGACGGCCTGGGTGCCTCTAAGAGCGCGAGTCGCGGCATGCGCCAATCCAGGCGCTCGCCGTCGTAGGCGAACCGCGGTCGCGCTCGGCGAAGTCCGAGGGGCAGCCCCACCACGAGGCCCGCCCCGGCCACGACGCTCGACCACGTCAACAGTGAGACCACGTTGAGGGAGCTAAAGAGTGTCGAGACCATCATCACGACCGAAAGATCGACGAGGACCACGACGATGATGACAGCAATCACGTTGAGCCACTTCGGATTCACCCACGGCCCCAGCGCCTCGCGGTCGTTGGCGAGGAGCAAGACGAAGATGGTGGTGGTGGGCAACATCAATCCGCACAGCGCCTGCACCGCCAGCGTGATCAGCCCGAGCGGTGCGCCGGGGAGCAAGGTGACGACGCCCGCGACCACGAGTAGTCCCGCGAACACTCCGTAGAAGCCCTTGGCTTCGCGCAGGGGCACGTTCAGTCCCTTGTTGAAACGACTCGACAGGTCCCCCACGGCGTAACTGCTCGCGAGAGTCACCACCGCCGCGCCGATCACCGATGCGTTCAAGAGCACGATCGCGAAGAACGCGCCGGCGTCGTGACCCACGTAGCGTCGCAGTCCCCGGGCGACGTCGAGGGACGAGGTGAAGGCATTCGTTCCACCGTGACCCGAGAGGCTCGCGGCGGTGATGGCGATGAGGATCGTCGCGACCACGACGACGATGAACGAGCCGATGATCGTGTCGATTCGCTCGTAGTTCAACCAGCGCGGCGTGATGCGCTTGTCGACGATGTTGCTCTCTTGAAAGTAGAGCTGCCAGGGGGCCACCGTGGTGCCGATGATCGAGATGATCAACAGCACGCCGGCCGACGAGGTGCCCCCGCGGATGCCCGGGTGCGAGAGTCCCTGGACGATGGCGCTCGTGGCCACGTGTGAGCGCAGCAACAGGGGGACGACCAAGAAGTTGAGCGCGACGAAGAGCATCATGAAGCGCTCCCAGCGCCGAAACGACCCGGTCGCCGTGACGGCGAAGAGGGCCAGGACCGCGAGGGGTACCGAGACGTAGGGGGAAACGCCGAAGTAACGCATGGAGAGCGAAATACCGATGAACTCGGTGATGATGATCAAGAAGTTGAGCACGAGGATGGAGGAGATCGCGACGTTGCCCCATCGCCGACCAATCCGCTCGCGAATGAGCCGTCCGTGCCCCATGCCGGTCACGACCCCGAGGCGAGCGACCATCTCTTGGTTCACCACGAGCACGGGGATGAGCAGCGGCAACGTCCACAGGAGCGAGTAACCAAAGTTCTGACCCGCCTGGGCGTAGGTCGACACGCCGCCAGCGTCGTTGTCGCCGATCATGACGATCAGCCCCGGACCGATGATGGCGAGCAACGTCAAGAAGCGCGCGCGTAGACCGCGCCTTCCTCCTTCGTCGTGGCTGGCAATGGTGCCAAAGGCCCCCGAAATCTGGGCCTCGTCGAATCCCTCGCGCTTCATCTCACCTCCTTTCATCGTGTCGTGGTCGTAGGGCGCGACGACCACGCCGTGACTAGGGAGTTGAGTCCTCCTCGGGCGTACGGGGTCGTGTTGGCGCGTGTCGCGTCATGGAACTGGTACTAGGGGGTTTCAAACAGACCCCCTTAGAACGTGACCCCACTCGACTCGGCGCGCCATCACTCCTCCAGCGCGCCTACGCCGAACTCGGCTCGCCAGCCCTGGGGCAGCAGCTCCTCGAGTAGGTCATCAACGGTCACGACGCCGATCATCTTGCCGTGCTCGTCGTCGAGCACCGGCAACACGGTCAGGTTGAAGTCGCTCATCTTGCGCGCGACGCGCATGACGTCCCACTGGGCGTGCACGTGGGCCAGCTGCGTGCGCGCCACGGACAGCGCCGGTTCGCTCGCTCGTGCGCGCACTAGGGGCGCGATGGCCGCCGAGCCTATGGGTTGGCCCGCGTCATCGAGGATGAAGACGCTCTGCAGCGACTCGGCGGGCACTCGCGAGGTTCGAATGGCTTCGAGGGCGTCGGCGACCGTGGCGCTCGCCGCGACCGAGACGAAGTCGGGGTTCATCAGGCCGCCCGCGGTGTCGGCGTTGTAGGAGAGCAGGTGGCGGACTTTGACCTGTTGTTCGGGCGCCAGGCGCTCGAGTATCGGGCGACGACGCTCCTGGTCGATCTCGGTCAAGAGGTCCGCGGCGTTGTCGGGCTCCATGCGCGTGAGGAGCCGCGCCGCCTCGTCGTCGCTGCGCGCCTCCAAGAACTCCAACTGGTGCGTCGTGTCGAGCTCTTCGAAGACGTCGGCCTCGAGCTCGCGGTCCAGACCCACGGCCTCGATGATCTCGCTGCCCTCGTCGTGGCTGGCCTCTTCCACCAGGTCGGCGATCTGGGCCGGGTGGAGGCGCGAGAGCTTGCGATAGGGGATGCGAAGCCGCGCCGAGGGCACGTGCGACACGAAGGGTTGGATCGAGGCGAAGTCGACCATCGTGTCGACCTTGACGCGCTGGCCGATCTGCGCGCCCAGGATTCGACGCAGTAGCGAACGTCGACTCGGATCGACGCCGACGACCTCCCAGGTGCCGTCCACCGCCGCGATCTCGATCTCGTTGGCGATGATCAGGCGACCGCGGACCAAGTTGATCAAGTGTCGAGCCAGGAGATCCTCGGCCAGCAGCAGCTCGCCGGGTCGGCGTTCGAACTTGCGAAGGTCGACCCGGAGGCCTTCAAAGGTGACCTTGCCACGGTCGAGTCCGCCGATTTTTCGGATGGGCACGAAGAGGTCGCGGCCCTCGATGCGGATGACCGCGCCGACGATGGGCGGGTGCGCGTCGTCGCCGAGACGCGCGACCAGGTCCTGGACGCGTCCAATCCGGTCACCGTCAACATCGAAGATGGGACGGCGCAGGAAGGTGGAGAGGTGAAGAATCTCTGTCATGGTGGCCTTCGAGTCTTCTAAGGCTACTCCCTCAACACTCGGTGCGACCAGGTCGAGTTCGCGTTGAGCGACTACGGGGCCAGTCGAAACCTCGACAACGTCTCCACCACGAAGTTCACGTCGTCGTCACTCACCTGAGCGTGGGTGACGAAGCGCGCGCGCCGCGGCGCCACCGTCCCTCCCACGACGCCCGAGTCCGCGAGCTGAGACACCAGTTCTCGAGCTCGAGGGTGATCAAAGGCGACGATGTTCGTGCGACAGCTACGCGGGTCGTAGTTCGACTCGGGAAAGGCCGCGGCGAAGGCGGTGGCCAACGTCGCGGCGCGCGCGTGGTCCTCGGCCAAGCGCTCGACCATGGTCTCGAGAGCCACCAGCCCCGCCGCGGCCAGGAATCCCGCTTGGCGCATCGCTCCGCCGAGTCGCTTGCGTTCGACGCGGGCGCGCTCCATGACGTCACGCGGTCCGGCCAGCAGCGATCCGACCGGGGCGCAGAGTCCCTTGGACAGACACGACATCACGGTGGTCGCTGAAGCCGCGTACGTGGCGGCACTGGTCCCGGTCGCCACGACGGCGTTAAAGAGCCGCGCGCCGTCGAGGTGCATGGGCAGGTCGCCAACGGCCGCCTTCAACGCCACGAGATCGCGAACGTCCCAGGGCGTTCCCCCCGAGGGCATGTGCGTGTTCTCCACGCTGATCATGGCGACGTGGGGTTGATGGTCAAGCTCGGCGTCGATGACCTCGAGAACCTGGCTCACGTCGAGCGTGCCCGACGTGTCGTCGAGGGTAGCGAACTGCACCGCAGAGTTGCGCGCCGCGGCGCCCATCTCAAAGCTGACGACGTGTTGCGCGCGACCGGCGATGATCACGTCGCCGGGTGGACAAAGTACACGCACGGCGATCTGATTCGCCATGACGCCCGAGGGCACGAAGATCGCCGCCTCTTTCGCGACCATCGCCGCGAACACGGACTCGAGCTCGTTGATCGTGGGGTCTTCGCCTGAGCCGTCGTCGCCCACGACGGCCCGGGCCATGGCTTCACGCATGGCGGGCGTGGGTTGGGTCACGGTGTCACTACGCAGGTCGACGCGAGGGCTCATCATCGACGAGGCTACTGGCCTCCCTAAACTCAAGGCGTGGACAACCCCCTGAGCTCATTTGCCTCTCGACCCAGCGTCAACGACGTGCTCGGCATTGAAACGGTGCTCGTCACGCCCGACAAGGTGATCATGCGCGTCGAAGTGGGCCCCAAGGTTCACCAGCCCTACGGCATTTTGCACGGCGGGGTCTCGGCACTGCTCGCCGAGGGCGCCGCTTCCATCGGCGGCGCGGTCAGCGTCGGACCCCACCAGATCGTGGTGGGAACCGAACTCAACTGTTCGCACCTTCGCCCGATGAGCGACGGCGTGCTCACCGCGACCGCGTTACCCGTGCGTAAAGGGCGAAACGTTCACGTTTGGTCGATCGAACTCACCGACGAAGAGGGTCGCCTCATCTGCGTCGCGCGCTGTACTTTGCAGGTTCTCGCCGCACCGCCGGCGCCTGAGGCGTAAGACCTAAACTCGTACCAGCAACGCGACGGAGGTTGGAAGATGGGCGCTCGCTTCATTGGCTGGGGTACTGCCGTCCCCGATCGGGTCGTGACCAACGACGAACTCTCGCTCACGATGGAGACCTCGGACACGTGGATCCAAGAGCGCACCGGCATCCGCGAGCGGCGCATCGGGGGCACCGCCAAGAGCCTCGGCGTGCTGGCCGGTCGGGCCGCGCTCGACGACGCCGGTGTGCGCGCCGAGGACATCGATTTCCTCGTCCTCGCCACCACCACCCCGGACCGGATCACGCCTTCGACTTCGGCCCTTATCGCCCACGAACTCGGGCTGGACTGTCCGGCGATGGACCTCAACGCCGCCTGCAGCGGCTTCATGTACGCGGTTCGTACCGCGTACGGGTTGCTCGAGACGGGCAATAAGCGCATCTTGGTCATCGGCGCGGAGAACCTCTCACGCTGGGTCGACTGGACCGACCGCAACACCGCGGTGTTGCTGGCCGACGGCGCCGGCGCGACCGTCCTCGAGTACGACCCGAGCGAGAACGACCTGCTCTCCTTCGTGCTGGGCGCCGACGGCGCCGACGCCGACCTGTTGACCTGTGAACACGGAGGCTTCTTCACGATGGACGGCAAAGAGGTCTTTCGTCGTGCGGTTCGCGTCGTCGTGGACTCGGCGCAAAAGGCGCTCGAGATGGCCGGCATCACCGCGGCCGATCTGAGTCTCATCATCCCCCACCAGGCCAACGTGCGCATCATCCAGGCCGCGTGCCAGCGTCTGGGCATCGAGATGGAGCGCGCCGTCGTCGTCCTCGATCGCTACGGCAACACCTCGAGCGCCTCGATTCCCCTGGCCTTCGCCGACGCCCGTGCGAACGACCGAGTCCACAAGGGCGACTACGCCCTCTTGACCGGCTTCGGTGCCGGCATGACGTGGGCGTCGGCCGTCGTGCGGTGGTCGAGGTGAGCGGACCGTCGCTCGTCATCCTCGCGGCCGGTAGCGCTCGGCGTTACGGCGGACTCAAACAGCTGGCCCCCCTCGGACTGAACGGCGAAGGGGTCATCGACCTGATCGCCTGCGACGCGTACGCCGCGGGATTTGAGGACATCGTCATCGTCGTCAACCGCCATACGGGTTCGCAGATCAAGGCGCACGTCGCCCAGCACTGGCCCAAGGGACGACGCGTCGCCTTCGCGGTGCAGCGAAAACTGCGCGGCACCGTCGACGCGGTCCTGGCCGCCGAGCCCGAACTCGATCTCACGAAACCCTTTGGCGTCTCGAACGCTGACGACCTCTACGGTCGACGCGCCTTTATGATGCTCGGCCAACACCTGGCCGAGGACCCGAACCACTGCCTGGTCGGCTTCGAACTCGACCGGGCGCTCGTCGGCGATCTGCCGGTGTCGCGCGGGGTGTGCATGGTGCAAGACGGACGCCTCACCGAGATCGTCGAGCGCAAGAACGTTCGGCGAAGCCGCCGAGGCTACCTCGCCAAGGACGGCGTCGAGCCGAGCCACCTCGAGCCCACCACGACGGTCTCGATGAACCTCTGGGGCTTTCAACCGTCGATCCTCCCTCTCATGCAAGAGTGTGTCGCGCGTCACGACTTCGAAGTGGAGAAGGAGGTGCAACTCTCGGTGATGGTCGGTGAGCTCTTGAGGAGCGGCCACGTTCGCTTCGATGTCCTCGAGACCGATTCTCGCTGCATCGGCGTGACCCACGCGAGCGATCTGCCGCTCGCCCAAGAACTCGTGCGCATTGAGATCGAGAACGGACTTCGTCCGAAGTACGCGTTCGAGCCGCTCTAGTTCCAAGCTCGGGCTCCGGCGGGGACCCGTGGATCTAGCGCCAGTCCCGCGAGGGCACGGTGGAGTCCAGTTCGAGCGACTCGACGTGCTCGGCCACCAACGCCATTGAGCCTTGACCGCGCTCGAGGACGCCGCGGATCACCAACGCCGGCGCGCGGCGCGCCACCGGCGACCACCTGGTCCACGCCCCCTTGGAGAAGATCACGTTGACGTGCCCGGACTCATCTTCGAGGTTCACGAAAACCGCGCCGTTGGCTGTTTCGGGCTGCTGGCGATGAGTGACGACCCCCGCCACGGTGACGCGACGGCTCTCGACGCCGACGAGTGCCCCCGCTCGCGTCACGCCACGTTCATTCAGATGATCGCGCACCAACGCCATCGCCGTCGCCTCGGTCGTCAGCCCCATCGCCCAAAGGTCGTCGGCCACGCGTTCCATCTCGCGCACCTCTGGCAGCGCGGGCGCCTCGAGTCCCGTCACGACCCCGGGCAGTCGATCGGGCGTCCCCTGAGCCGCGGCGCCGGCCGACCAGGTCAGGGCCCGGCGGCTCGCGCCAAAGCCGTCGAGCGCTCCCGCGGTCGCGAGCGCCTCGAGGTGATGTTGCTGCAGGCCGGCGCGGCGCACGAGGTCGCTCGCGTCACGCCAGGGCGCACCGGCGACGACGCGCTCGGCCAATTCGGCGCTGATCGTGCGCACGTTGGTCAGCCCTAAGCGCACCAGCGCGTCAGCGTCGCCGCCCTCGAGCGCCGCGCCGACGCGCGAGTGGTTGACGTCGGGACGCACGACGAGGACGCCGTGACGCTGCGCGTCGGCGACCAGGCTCTGGGGTGACCAAAAACCCATGGGCTGAGCGTTCAAGAGCGAAACCAAAAAGGCCGCCGGGTAGTGGCACTTGATCCACGCCGAGCAGTAGACGAGGTGGGCGAAGGAGACCGAGTGAGATTCTGGAAAGCCGAAGTTCGCGAAGGCCGAAAGCGCGTCGAAGAGTTGATCGGCCGACGCCCCGTCGATGCCGTTCGCGGCCATGCCGGCGTAGAAGCGACTCTTGAGTTTCACCATCCGTAGCGCCGAACGCTTGGCGGCCATGGCCTGGCGTAGTTCGTCGGCCTCGGCCGGCGAGAAGTCCGCGACCGCGACGGCCATCTCCATCAACTGCTCTTGGAAGAGTGGCACGCCGAGTGTGCGGCGAAGGATGGGCTCCAAGCGCGGGTGCAGGTAGGTGACGGGCTCTTCACCACGGCGACGGCGAATGTAGGGGTTCACGGCGTGGCCCTGGATGGGACCGGGGCGGATCAGCGCGACTTCAATCACGAGGTCGTAGAAACAGCGCGGCTGCACGCGCGGCAACGTCGCCATCTGCGCTCGCGACTCGACCTGAAAGACCCCGACCGTGTCGGCCTCGCAGAGCAGGTCGTAGACCTTGGGCTCTTGGGGCAACTGCGCCAGGTCGAGGCGCACCCCGTAAAAGGCCTCGACCTGATCGACGGCGCGGTGAAGCGCCTCGAGCATGCCCAGTCCCAAGAGGTCGAACTTCACCAGTCCAATGGCGGCACAGTCGTCCTTGTCCCACTGCAGGACGCTGCGTCCGGGCACGCGCCCCCACTCCACGGGACAGACCTCTAAGACCGGCCGGTCGCAGATCACCATGCCCGCCGAGTGGATGCCGAGGTGGCGCGGTCGATCGAGGAGTTGGGCGGCCATGGTCGTGACCAGTTCAGGGACCTCGTCGCTGGTCGTGGTCATGGTGTGACGATCGACGGCGTCGCGAAAAAAGTTAGCCCGTTCTTCGCTATAGCCCAGTGCGCGCGCCACGTCGCGCAGCGCCGAGCGTGGTCGATAGGTGATCACCGCCGCTACCTGAGCCGCGTGCTGGCGCCCGTAGCGTTCGTAGACGTACTGGATGACCTCCTCGCGTCGACCCGACTCAATGTCAACGTCGATGTCGGGAGGACCGTCGCGCGCCGGCGAGAGAAAGCGTTCGAAGAAGAGATTGAGCGCGACCGCGTCGGCGTTGGTGATGCCGAGTGAGTAACACACCGCCGAGTTGGCCGCCGAGCCGCGCCCCTGGCAGAAGATGTCTTTCGCGCGGCAGAACTCCGTGATGTCCCAGACGGTGAGGAAGTAACCAGCGAAGCCCAGCTGACCGATCACGTCCAGCTCGTGATCGATCTGACGCCACGCGCCGCTCACGCGCTCGGCCTCGCGCGGCCCGTAGCGAAGAGTGGCGCGCTGCGTCACGAGTAGCGCTAAGTAGTCCTGCTCGTTGAGCCCCGGCGGCGTGGGAAACGAGGGGAGGTTCGGGGCCACCAGGCGCAGGTCGAAGGCGAGCTCGCCAACGAGTTCGCCCGCTCGATCGACCACGCCAGGCCAGCGTGCGAAACGACGGCGCTGTTCGGCGTCGCTGCGTAGGTGCGCGAGCGGCGAGGCGTTCAGCCACCCCTCGAGCTCCGAGAGCGAACGACGCGCGCGGATCGCGGCCAGGAGCTGTGAGCGGGCCACGTCCTGGGGGGTGGCGTAGTGCACGTTGTTGGTCGCCACCACCGAAAGACCGGCGCGCACGCCCAGTTCGCCCAGCACGTCGTTGCGCGCGACGTCGTCAGGTGCGCCGTGATCCCAGATCTCAACGGCCACGTTCTCCGCGCCAAAGCACGCGACGAGACGATCGAGTTCGCGCGCCGCGGCGCGCGGTCCCTCCTCCAGCAAAGCGCGCGTCATGGCGCCCTTGCGACATCCCGTCAAGACCAGCCAATCCCTCGCGTGTTCACCCACCTGTTCGAGACTGAGCCGCGGCACCCCCTTTTCGCCACGAGCGAGATGCGCCAGAGCCAGCGTGCGCGAGAGCTCGCGGTACCCCGTGGCCGAACGTGCCAGCACCACCAGGTGCGTACCCGAAGGATCGCTCACGCCCACGCGGTCGTCGCGCGCGTCCAGCGTGATCTCGGCTCCGAAGACCGTCGCGAGACCGAGCGCGCGCGCCGCTTCGGAAAACCGCACCACGCCGTAGAGCCCGTGGTGATCCGTCAGCGCCAAACCCGAGAGGCCCAGACGTACGGCCTCGCCCACCAACTCCTCGGGGTCGCTCGCGCCGTCGAGAAAACTAAAGCCCGAGTGGGCGTGGAGTTCTCCGTAGATCGCCATCAGTCGTAGATCCCTACTAACCACCAGCGACGCTCTTCGCACGAGAGCAGGAACGCTTCGCCCGAGGTCAACACCAACTGCACCAGAGCACGGCGTCGATGAAGCGACCACCAGCGTTCCACGAGCGGCCAGGGTCCCGCGAACCACGTGATCTCACGGCGCAGCGTGTTCGAAAAAGCGAGCGTCGCCGGCGGGGCGCTCAAGAGTCCGCGCACACCCAAGACGATGGGTGCGCCCCGCGCGTCACGCAACTGAACCTCGACGGGGTGCGTGAGCGTGGTCGCGGGCGACGGCGCGCCGAGCTGGCCCGGCCAGGGCGCGGCTTCGAGGTGCGCGGACACGGGCGCGCCCCATGGCATCAAGGCGCCGCGCTCATCGGGCGTTCGTCCCCCGCGCAGCGTGGCTACCGCCACGGCCTCGTCCCCCAAACGCTGGCGCACCCGCAGCGCCGCCGCGTCCGCGCGCAGATCACCGGCCCCACGTTGGCCAAAGAAGCCGAGTTGCTCATCGAAGTCCCCGTCCTCACCGCGCAGTTGCGCGAGGCGACGCGCGAGGCGCGCGTCGCGCTGACCTTCGAGTTCGGGAAGCTCACCGCGCGCGACGCGCTGGCGCGTCAGCGCGTCAAGGTCGAAACGTTCGGCCACCCGTGCCGCGTCGAGGTCGGCGAAGGCTCCCACGGTGCGCAACCCGAGGCGCTGACACGTCGTCGTGAGGTCGCGACGAGCGAGTACCTCGAGAGGCTGCGCGCGCCGAAAGGCCGCGCTCGCGCCCGTCGGCAGTACTAACTCGTGGCGCGCGGCGAGCTCAGCGCTGAAGAGCCCCTCGCCGACGCCGAGCTTGACGCTCGTCTGGGCGACGTCACGCACGCAACGCCGTACCGCGTCGAGTACCACGTCGTCACCACCGTAAAAGCGACTCGGGGCGCGCATCGGCAACGCGAAAAGCCCTAAGCGCACTGCTTCGCTAAAGGGGCAGAGGAGATTCAGCGCGTCTAACAGCGCCTGGGTGACACGCAGCGTGGAGCCATCGGGTGCTTCGATCGAGAGTGGCTCGATCCACAGTACGAGGAGACGTTCCACCTAGCTCGCCTCGACGCGTCCGCGCCGGCCGGGCGCGACGACGACGTGACGCTCAGCGCGCACCGCCTCGCCACGGCCGCTCACGTGCACCGTGAGATAGCGCGCATCAAGTCTCGACGAGACGCTCCACTCGGCCTGAGTGATCCGTAGTGAGAGATCGGGCGCGAGCGGCCAGGGTGCACGCGGTTCACTCAAGACAATCAGTACCGTGCCGCGCTCGCGCACCCGATTGCTCAGTCGTCGCGCGATACCCGTGGCCGCGCGCCCGGGTGGACGCACCAGGACCAGGTCAACGCCGTCGAGCAGATCGGCCGTCGCCTCGGCCCACGCGCCGTGGGGACGCGGCACGAAGAGCACCCGACGAAGATCGACACCGAGTTCCACCATCGCAACGACACCCGGGTCATCAACGCCAACGACGGCCGACCAGTGGCCACGCGCGCTCGCCTCACTCAAGAGGCTGAGGGCCACGCTGAGACCGCCAAGTCCGGGAGGCGCCTCCACGACCACGCTCGAGCCTCGGCGCAGTCCCGCGCCGGGCACCAGATCACGCCAAGGCTCACCGAGGGGCAGGGTCCGACTATTCGCCATCGAGATCGGCCGCAGCGCGGTCGCGAGGTTCTTAGGCAGCGAAGGACGAGGAGTTGAAAAAGCGAACATACGTTCGTAAGAGTAGCGAGCCCTCGTCACACGCGCCATTGGCCCTGCTGACGAGGAGAACTGAGCCAGGAGGGCACGGCTCGGGGGCGCGACGGAAGAGCTCTCTCGCCTAACCTCAGCTCAGAAAGGATCTCTCGTGTGTGGTCGCGTAGCGCTCTTTACTCCCCCCGTTCGACTGGCCAAACTGCTCGACGCCGCGCTCGCGGCCGGCGTCGAACCCGAGGGCCATCCCAGTTGGAACGTCGGACCGCAACGGCGCCTCTTCGCGGTCGCCGAGCTCGATGGTCAACGCGTCCTCGATCGCTACCGCTGGGGGCTGCTGCCGAGTTGGGCGAAGGACCCCGCACTCGCGAATCGGCTCTTTAACGCGCGTGGCGAAACGGTCGCCGAAAAGCCCTCCTTTCGCAGCGCCTTCGCCAAGCGGCCCTGCGCCATTCCGGTCGATGGTTTCTACGAGTGGGACCACCGCCCTGGAAAAAGTCGCCAGCCGTATTACTTCACGCGCGCTGACGGAGAGCCGATGATTTTCGCGGGACTCTTTGAGCACTGGCGCGACCCCCAGACTCCAGACTCCCCGGTCGTGGCGACCTGCACCATCATCACGACCACACCGAGCGCCGACATGGACGAGATCCACGACCGCATGCCCGTCGTGCTCGAGCGCGATGAAGTCTCGACCTGGCTCGACGTGCTCGAGGTGAGCGGTGACGAGCGACTTTCGTTGCTGCGTCCGGCCCCGGTGGGGACGCTCAAGCACCACGGCGTCGCGAGCGCCGTGGGCTCGATAAAAAATGACGGCCCCGAACTGATTGATCCGCTCGAAACTCAGTCGCTGTTCTAGCCTCCGAGCACCCGGTGCGTTCCGCGCTCGCCCCCGCACGCTCGGGCTACGCCGCGACGTCGCTCTAAGTTCGTGAGGTGATGTTGCGACTTCGTCCCTTTCGAATCTCGGACTGGCCCGCGGTTCAGCGGCGCCGCGACGAGCTCTTGGCCGACGGCTTTGACCTCGTGCCTCGTTTCGAGGAGTTCGAGGACTGGTCGCACTACGTGAGCTACTACGCACGCGGACGCTTGGGCGTGGGCCTACGCGCCGGGGACGTGCCGATGATGATGCTCGCCGCCGAAGTGGACGGCGCGTTCGTGGGCACGCTCGGGGTGCGTCTCGTCGCTGACGAATCGCGGCTGCCCCTGGCGGGCCACGTGGGCTACGCGGTGTTCGCCTCGTATCGACGGCGCGGCTACGCCACTGAGATGCTTCGCCAAGCACTCATCATTCTTCGCGCGGAAGGAGTTACTCGGGTCTTGGTTGCCTGTCACGACGACAACGTGGCCTCCGCCACCGTCATCGAGCGCTGCGGCGGCGAACTCGAAGCGATGGTGGACGTTGGACGCGGCGTGGCCGACATGCGCCGCTACGTCTTGGCGCCACCCGCGGAGTCGCTCTGGTTGAGGCCGCTTCGCGTCGGAGATCAGGCGAGGGCGCGCGAAGCGCACGAGGCGATCCTCCCCGAGGACTCGCAGTTTCTTCTGAACTGGACACCGGAGACGCCGTGGGCCTCGTACCTCGACCAGATGCGGCGTGAACATCGCGGCGAGCATCTAGAAGAGGGTCGCGTTCGCGGCGTGTTTTTGGCCGCGGCGATGGGCGACGAACTCGTCGGGCGCGCTTCGGTGCGCTTTTCGCTCAACGAGTGGCTCGCGGCTTGGGGAGGTCACGTCGGGCACGCCGTTCTCCACGCCTATCGCCGCCAGGGTTTCGCCAGCGAGATCTTGCGCCAAGCCCTCGTGGTCGCGCGCGCCGAAGGAGTGGGCCGGGTCGTGATGACCTGCTTCAACGACAACCAGGGTTCCGCCAGGGTGATCGAACGTCACGAAGGGGTCCTAAATTCTACCGGTCTGACGAGTGAGTGGCCCGGTCACATGCGCCGCTACTACATCGAGTGAATTAGGGTCCGAACGGCCGAAAACCCCGAGTGACCAGTGGGCCGAGGCCCACCCGCCCCTCGGGGTTTCCGAGGCACACTAACTACTGGTCCGTGTCGGACAGACCACCAGTTAACGGCAGGTATTTCACGCCATTCGCCGTACGAACAACGGACCGAACTCCGTTGCCCGCCAGGAGGTTCTGTTCCTCTTGCGAGGCCCCTCTCCCCCTCGTCCCTCTCACCTTTCGGCTCGCAGGATCGTCAGCAGGTACTGCGTGAACTACGACTTGTACTGTGCCAGAGATTCCT
>Ga0307372_10001369_pt1 | contig 42807 bp, 37 predicted proteins | sample OX1MG_FD_202533 | JGI IMG/M metagenome (GOLD analysis project Ga0307372, IMG submission 202533) | Soil microbial communities from Risofladan, Vaasa, Finland - OX-1 | ecosystem: Environmental > Terrestrial > Soil > Coastal area > Acid sulfate soil | place: Finland: Risofladan, Vaasa | collected...
ATCGGAAAAACTGAATAACGTCAATCTCTTCTCTAACCGTTCGCGTAATTCGCTCGCGTCGCCATTAACAATAGCTTCTTCAATACCTATCTCTCCTACTAAAGCGTCCAGTAAATATCCTCTTCCAAATGGCTGCCTGGCAAAAGTAAGCGGATCCAATGGTGCTCGTTTTAACTGAAGGAAATTAAGCATATCCATGGCAGTCTCTCCAGGTACGGGATACCCAAGTAATTCTTCAAGTTCTGCGGCAATATCTCTTTCAGTACCTTCATCTGTTCTCTCTACAGGCCGGGGTAATCCTTGTTGAAATTTCTCAATGAGTCCTGGTATAGCTGCTTCCGAGCCTCCAGATATCGATTGTAGAAAGGCAATTATTGCATCTTCAGTATTACTTGGCACAGGAGCACCTAATACATTTTCAATCTCTGCACCCAGTTCACCCCGGGCATGTGCCTGCTGGAACTGCTCCCATCGCGCTTGAACTTCCTCCGGAGTGCCCTCTACTAAAGCACTATATATTTTTATTGCATCCTGGGATCTATTGCTGATCCAGGAAGTAAGAATTGCTTCTGCCCATATTGTTTCATATCCCGGCAATACAAACTCCCTATCTGGCGTCTCATCAGGTGCTTCTCCGTTAATTGCGTGATGCATTCCATCTCTGATACGAGCAATAAACTCGCCAAATGTTTTTCCTTGTTTGGCTGTAAGTTCTAAGTATGCGTCCGTATTAACTCTTGATGAGTGTGCGCTCAGAGATCGTTCCGCGGCTTTTTTGACGAGATACTGCATATATCGAGGGTCAGCTAAATCCTCCTGTAACGCTTGCAGACGAGCCTGCAAATCGGGAGATACTGCCATATAAGTATCAAGGCCAACTTCTCTGTTAAATAGCTCTAACTCCGCAAGAGCTCGGATATCAGCACCGATGTGTGGACTATAAAATAGTAAATCCAGCATTCTTGTCTCACCAAAGGTAAGTCTAAGTCCTTCTTCATCTTCTATGATAAGTGTATCTGCCGGAAGAGGTTGTGCTGTTCCTGAAAAATCCAAGTAGCGAACTTGCGCGTGTGCAGGTTCTACCATACCCATACCTTTCACATATACCGCAAGTTCTCGTGTCATAAAGTGAGTTATAGCAGCGATTTGTTCATCTCCGTTGGGATCAGGTCTTATACCTAACAGTGTACGTGCGGTCCTTAAATCATCTTGTTCTGGGACTCTGAAAGTCATTAATGTTCCCGTGTTACCAAGAACATCTTTCGGAACATTCCCAAGTCGTTGATCCGCATAAATAAAATCAAGGCCGAGAGAACGCCATCGTGCCGCAACATCTTTCATTTGTGCTTCGAGTGGACTGCCTGGCCTCAGTATTTTTCCAATTTCATCAACGATCATTGCTAATCTATCCGGTGAGTACATTAGGTGTTTCTTTGCTTCAAGAAGCATGCCGCCAAAAATCAGCGCATATCCCATATCATCAAGCCCGTCAGTCTGGAAATTTGTAATTCCATTAAATAATTCAAGAATATTCATTCTCGTATCTCCCTGGAGAGATAAGCCGGCTCTACTTGTGGAGACGACTTCTACAAGGCCAGTAAACCATTTGACAAAACTTGCCGCTTCTCCTTGATAGTCAGGTTGCTCTGTTGCTTCAATAATTACCTGAGCTAACTCCAAGAAATTTCCGGGCATATGATCACTTCCGGTAATGAGATCTAATCCCGTCAATGCGTCTCTCCCTTTTCGCTCCGCATAACCCATAAACCGTTGTTTTGTTGGATCTGTGGTAGTTGCGATTTTTGATATATCATCACCGAAAACTGCTTTATGCACAAACTTTTTAATTGACATCAAGCTGTCAGTATTTTCTCCGGTTCCAGCAGTGGAATAAAATGCATTTGTTAGCCATTCCACCACCTCAGTATAATAAGTAGCGGGATCCATATCTCCGTGATCGAGTACATCCATTCCAAATAGTATTTGAGTTAGATCTCCCGGAGTTAATTCTCTGACTGGTGTTTCTACACCTAAATTTTGCGCTAGTCTTGCAATGTTTTCAGCTGGTGTCGCATCGCCTTGTTTATTGGCTTTTGGATGCCAAACCCATGATGGTATCCCGTGTGCTGCCAATCCCACTGCGTAGAGCATAAGCAAAACTGTTTTACCGGAATCTGTTTCTCCAAATACACCAACACGATCACTCACAGCTTCAATATCCACTTGAAATCTCCCAGGTAAGACTACTTCATCATCAGTGTAAAGACCACCGATCTCCCAGAGTCTCTCATCAGGTATATCATGAAGGTTTGGAAAATGACTTGACCAACGAACGAGATGTCTCCGCGCTTCTCCATCATAGTCAGATAATGGGGTGAGTGGGAATAGTGACGCAAAGTCATCCTTAGCCAAACCAACCGGAATACTCTCTCTCCCTACGACCATTGGTCGTTGAGCACTGTCCCCTGCTTTAACCGCTTGTGCTAATCCTTCATAGGGTCTTGGATCAACTGTTATATTGATCGGTCGTCCACTTGCTGCTGCTTGTTCTATCCGATGGGCTAACATATCTGCATGTTCGGAAGTATCCGACCCGACAAGATATGCCACAACTTCAAAATCTCCGCCTGTTCTATTACGGAGTCTATCTGTCATTTGCGTAAGACCTCTTTCAAGATCACTACCTCTTGCTGATACGCTCCCTCTTGCTCTTCGTAACAGTTCGTGTGTCTGACCAAACGATCTTCCAGTCTCATCGGGATGCCGCTGCTGGCCCAACAGTAAATACGTCCCGGGAACCTCCATCCCTCCGGTGAGCATCGCACTCTCGATATCTAACCCGTCACTATCTGCTCTTTTTGGATTTGAGGGTGCGGCAAGTGGTTCAACAAGTAATCTTCTCCAGTGCGGAAAATCAATTTGACGATCTATCGTTTCCTGAGTTGTGTGTTCGCCAACAGCACGAGGTGGATATGCCAAGACAATTTTATCCGCTGAGTCTCCACCAACAAATGGACGTCCAATCAACGTATGGCTAACTCTGCCTCCATGTTGTGAAAAAGCAACACCGACAGGCTCACCTGTATTTACAGCACGAGTTAAGGCTTCGTCCAATGCTCCCTTCTCATGGTCTCTTGCTTGTTCATGAGTTTGGGGCACATGCCGCACAGCTCTCACTGTTGCCAACCGAGGTTCTACTACTGCACCTGGGAGTGCAGCCCTTTCACCAGGGCCGCCCCTTCTCACCCATATGCTTCGAGGTAATTTTGCTGGTGTCATTGTTCTACGGACAGAAGCACCAACAAGTGCACCTCCTTCATGTTGTGGTCCATCTCCAGCTGGAACTGCGTCACTCTTTCTCATTTTTACTATAGCTAAACTATAGATCTGTATCATACCATATTTATACCACAATGTTCAACTTGTAAATACAGTATTATCATGTTATAATTATTTAACTATGAGCTCCTTAAATAGACCCGAGGGGAGACCCGAAAGAGGTAGTAGCCCGTTGGGCAGTGAAGGGCAAAGCGGACCTGGAAGTACAGGACCCCGTGCTTCCCGTCGTATTCATATTAGATTACCAGGAGGATTAGGACGCAAAGCACCTGGCCCTGGGCAAGAACAGGGAGCTGGTCCACGTCCCGCCTCACCAGCCGGTGGTGCTGAATATCACGGTGTTCCGGGAAGACCACCAGGTGCACCTGGAGAACCCGGTAGAGGTGCTGGTGTTCCAAGAGAACCTAGTGCTGCTGCAGGCAGGGCAGGGGTTCCAGGAAGTGATCAACCACGTAGCACGGATCAAGGAGCAGGACGAGCAGCCGGAACAGAGAGAGGCGCAGGACCAAGAACCGATGCAGGATGGAACCGAAGGCCAAGAACAGAGAGAGGCGCAGGACCAGGATCTGAAGCAGGCGCAGGATCAGGATCTGAAACAGGCACAGGACCAGGATCTGAAGCAGGCGCAGGACCGAGATCTGATGTAAATGCGGGGAGTGACACGGGAACAGACAGAGGTGCAGGATCAGGATCTGATGCAGGTCATGAAAGAGGTTCTGAAGCTGCAGGTGGAGCTGGCGGCGGAAGAGGAAATGGCGGAGGCCGAAGAGCAGCTTCGGGAGGAGACGATAGTTCTGGTGCACGAAGCGTTTTTGCTGCTGCAGAACGTAGGATAAGACGTATTCCAGACCCTGGAAGCGCCGATGTAGTAACAGGCGCAAATCCAGCTTTGCCTCTCAGTGATAGACATGCAGAATTATTGAAGGACAGTGTCGATTTACTTGGTAATATGATAAAAGACAGAGCTGAATCGTATCGACGTAATCCTACAAATCAACTAGTGAGCGGTGCTACGTCACTTGCGTCAGCAGGATTGGTACTCGCTACTGCGGTGGATCCATTGTGGGGATTTTCTGCAATTCCGCTTACCCTAGAGAATGTTGTAACCGCTCCACCATTATTAAGAAGGAGCAAACTTCATGATGTATTTCCTTATAGAGTTGCAGTGCAAGTCGCATCTGCCAACGCTAAAACACTTGGTATGGAACTGGCCGAATTAATCAATAGAGGATTGGCTGATCTAGCACACGTATATGGTCACACACCTTCTGTAGCAGGAGCTCTCATAACTGCGGGAGGATTTACGGTATGGGGAGGCGCAAAAGTCCGTGAAGGAATGCGAGGAAGAAGACAGAAAAAACTTCATAGAGGACTTGTCGCGACTTATAAAACAGATAAAGTTAACCGTGATCGTTTACCATTGGATGTTGGTACCGCAAGTATACCGGGGCGACTCCAGCTCGATCTCAGAGAAGCAGAAGAAGCAATGACAGGAAGCGCAGCATACTTAGCTCTCCAACACCATGAAGCTGCTGTATTGGGAGGAGCCCAGGGATTACCTGCACCTGTTGTATATGCCTTAAAACAAGAATTAGCGCAAACGCACGGACTGCGGATTAGGCAGCTTAAGGGAGAACTCGATGCCAGAGATCTTTCACGAAGGCCGACCTATGATGGACTCCCTGCCAATGTATTCTCACGGAGAGAAAGACAAGTGGCCCAAAAACATTTAGTACTAGCACCTCCACGCCGCACAAGAACACAGGGACATGGCCATAGAGCGTAAGCTTATTGATAAACAGCCTTTGTCGTTAGTCCAACTCTTTTCCCATTAACAGGTATTTTGAGGAGAAATCCCAGGGTATTGGCGATACTCAAACCAACTCTGATGCCCGTGAATGAGCCGGGGCCGGGATTGACTTCAATCGCATTCAAATCCTTTAACTGCAAACCCCGTTCCTTAAGCATTTTCTCAAGTATCGGTAACACAACTTGCGCCTTTCTCGTATCAAGCGGTTTTTTGTTAATAAACTCCTTGCCGTCGATTTTCAATCCGACCGTCACTTCTTTATTATTTGTTGTATCAATCAATAAAGCAATCATAATTCTTTAATCCTCAATCTTTAATCTTACATCTAAGTATCCTGGTCTCAAGATCTTCCACGGCTTCTTCGTACAGTCAATCACGGTTGATGCTTGTTTCACATGGCAAACGCCGGGAACGACATAATCAACTTGTTTTACCAGTTCCTCATCCAAATCCTCAAATGCATAAGGTGTTGCCTCTCCCGCAAAATTTGCTGATGTGCCCAGGAGAGGGACACCGACACCGTTGATAAGGGCAAGTGCCGTCAAATGGTCAGGTACCCGTACACCCACTGTATCTGTACCGCCGCGAACCAATTCGGGAACTCTGTCATTTCTGCTCGCAAGGACAATCGTGAGAGCTCCGGGCCAATAAGGCTTTATCAATTTTTCAACAACATCCTGCTGGATCTCTTGAACATATTTCTGTGCCATGTGAAGGCTTGAAACCAGTACCGGAACTGCTTTATTTTCAGGTCGTTTGCGTATCCGGAATAGCCGCTTCACTGCCTCTTCATCGTCAATCCTGCAGCCAATCCCAAAAGCCGTATCTGTCGGAAAAATTACAATGCCACCTTTTTTAAGAACCCGAATCGCTTCTGTCACATCATCCATGCAAATATTCTAGCATACTCATGGTTAAATGATCTCTTAAGTGATATAAAACATATTTTTTGCAATTGAAACAAAGGCCGTGAAGTTTTGCGAGTGAACGCATCAGGGGGAATCCGGCGTACTGCCGAAGGGGGCGGATAGTCCCCCGATAAGTGAATGAGCAAAATAGGCCGACTTTCTTTGCAAAGAGTTTTGGTTCTTTTGCGGAAAAAGAACAAAAAAAGAAATTATGTTAATACCTACAAATCAAAAAAACCTTTATGCTTTTTGTTACGAAAATGTAAATAACTTTCTTGACTTTCCACGCACACCCCTCTATCCTAGATATAGCATGGATCCGACACAACCACCACAGCAAGCTCAACCAGAAAAGCCAGAACAGCCAACAGAACAACCGGAGCAAACTGCGACTGAATATTATAATATAACCCGCAAACGTTCGTTTCTGTTCTCACGATTTACCGTAATCACCTCAATGGTAATCTTGATGGTAACACTTGGGATAAATATCTTTGCACTCGCTTCTCCAAATACAAGCAACATAAAATCAAACGCATATCAGGACAATCCCGAAAAAAATTTGCCATCTCCTCCCGCCGGATGTTCCTATCAGCGTACAAAAAAAGGGCTGGCAGTCACTTGCCCAACATCTGCTCCGACCAGTGCAAATGAATTTCCTGTCAGCGTCGTACTTCCCAAACTTCCACCAGAATGCAATCTGCAAGCATCGGAAAGCGGAAGTATGATCAAATGTACTTCACCTCACACGCCGATTCCCACAACACCTGTGATACTTCCAGTAAACTGCATCACTACACCGCAGGCAAATATAACGGCATGTAAAAATAATGAAGATAAAATTGTCGCAGTCCCGCTACCTTCGCTTCCCGGAGGATGTAGCTATACACAACAATCAAATAAGGATTTTATTTCATGTGAATCGAAGTGATTTATAAAATTACAAAAGCTCTTGATACCTTTGATACTCCTGATACTTTATTCCTCAAACCGTATCTTCCTTGTATCGTCTCCCAGATATTCAAAGTAAATATTGATCCGTTTCTCAGGCAGCAGATTCTCTACCTTATCCGGCCATTCAATTGCTACCACATTCTCCGGATCTCCCATTATTTCTTCCAAACCCAGATCAACCGCTTGAGATTCATTTTCAATTCTGTACAAATCCAAATGATATAAATTCTTTAATCGTAAATCTTTATTCTTCAATCCAGTCTTGTACGTCCTCATAATGATAAATGTCGGAGAGATAATATTTTTTGTAATCCCCAAACCTTTTGCCAACCCCTGCATAAACGTCGTCTTGCCGGCTCCAAGATCGCCATAGAGCGCGAGTACCTCGCCACCCTTGAATGTTTTTGCGAAATCCAACCCTAGCTGTTGTGTTTCTTTAAAACTTGAAGTAATTGTTATCTTTTTCATAAAACTTTTGACTTTTAATTTTTGACTTTTAACTTTTTAAGGTATACCAGTATACCACAGGCTATGAAGAGAACTCCACCGATACTCATTGCAATAAATTTGGGCAAAGAACTTGATGAACCTGCCACCATAACCATTTGCTTTGGAACTATTGTATTACTCTTTTTTGACGATTTCGTTCGCGTACGAAGAACAGACGTAGGACGAGAGCTGATACTTGCAGTCTGCGTACCTGAAATAGCATTGCCTTCGCTTTGTGAAACCGAGATCTCATCAGCGAGGATAGCTTTATCATTCACTGTACTGATTGTTGTCTCACTCATTATTTGCTTTGGAGTCACAGTCGGTTTTGGTATAGCGGCAGGTTTCATTGTCGGCACAGGTGTCGGTGTATCGGTAGGTTTGGGACTACTATTGGGACTGCCACGTGTTGCCGAAGCCAAAACTTGAAAACCGCCTGTTCCATCCGGGGTTCGTCCGATAGAGACATCAGCCCCAGGATCACTCGCATAAGCATACTGATCAATTAAAGCCCCGTCAGAGGAAAACAACGCGACTGTATCTCCACTATTATTAAACATAAATGAGGAGAGTTCAAAAACAACATGCTCTGCGTCACTTCCCTGCACCATGGATGTTATCCGTTTTTTCGAACTGCTTCCGGTATCACTGATAAAATCCGTATCATCATCAATCCAATAATTGGTAATATCAATGCCATCCGGAACATACAGCTCTACCCATTCTTTATCGCCATTACTCGGATGCGGCAGAAATTCATTGATTACTGGTTTTGAATCGGCAAAAACGCGAGACACAATAGAGAGCAAAGAGCAAAACAAAACAGTAAATATGAAAACACGTAAATAGCTCATCCATTTAGAGTATAAAAAAAATTATTAGCTGAGTTCAAGTATGAAAATATCGAAACTATTTTACAGCGTGGTTCCGAATTTTGTTCAGCGTAGTTCAGCGCACCTACTAATTGAGGACTATCTTATCTTCTTCAAAGATGCTTCCCAAGGTATAGTGATCAGTAAATGAGATGTCATGTCCATTGGGTATATACGGATCGTCCATGACATAATTGCCATTTGATCCACTTTTGATCACGACAAAATGCGTGCCGCCATAGGCATAGATTCCGACGATCACCGGACCGCTCGACAAAGCATCATCAAGCGAGACACCGACCCGTGATAATGAAACACCTTTCACGCTGATTGACTTGGCAAGCATCGCGGTATCAACTGCAAAGTTATTGCCCCCGCTCATTGCGATATCACCTGGCAAAATATCCTTATGACCCATATGACTCAGCACCATCGCAATTGAGGTAATCAAACAACCATACCCTGCCATCGAATACCCGCTTTGTCCGTTGATAGCTAGTGCTCCCCACTGTGTATCACGCTGATTGTAATAACATCCCCACCCATCGCATGACGTCTGACCGCTCAACAGTGATGAACCGCCTTGACTTGTTGTAAACCTGCTGAACCCTGCCAACTCTGCCCGTGCTTGAGCAAGTAAACTCTCATACGTTTGTTCATCCCCTTGTGTTTGCGTAAGCAGATCCTGCTTTGCTTGCTTTTGGGAATCAAGATCTTTTGTATACTGCTGCAGTTGCGTGTTAAGTGCCAAGACTTGCTTTTTTTGGTCCTCAAGTATCGCTTTTTGATGCGCGTAGTCGTTGCGCGCCTGCTGTGTATCATAGAGCAATTCTTGATCATGCTTCTGCACAAGTTTCAGATAATTTTCTTTCGTAACAAAATTGGAAATATCATTAGAACTCAACAGTACCTGCATATCATTGGCACTACCTGCTTGATAGGTCGCGACAATATGACTTAATAAAATTTTTGATACATTGGTCAGTGATGATTCAAGACTACCCATGCGTTTGGCCGCTGAATCAATATCCATCGTAAGACTCATGATCTGCGCCTGTGTCGCGTTGATGCGATATTCGGTGAGCTGAATTTGGTTATCCATAACGCCAATCTGTGAAGTTAGTGTGTCTCCTTGCGATTTTAGATCAGTTACTTTCTGCTCCAAATCAGAAATTTTTTGATTCAGTTGTTCTATCGTCGAAGAGGTATTGCTTGATGTGCTTGTAGTCGGTGTCGGTGTCGTGGCTGCAGGAGTTGGAGTCGCAGTTTGTGCGTACGCGATAAATCCAGAAGAGACAAAAAGAATAAGAGCAATTATGATACTAAATTTTTTCATATGTAAAAAAACGGATTTTACGCTATTTCAAATACCGGAGAACGGCAAGTGAACTGGCAAAAATGCCAAGGAGTACCGCAAGCACCAATTCTCCCAGTAATAACCCCAACAAGAACAATGGCGAGATAGGAAAGATCGGTATTCCCTTGAGAAACGATTCAAGAAACGGTGAAAAGTATAATAAGCCGCCAGAAGCGATAATCCATCCAATCAACGTTCCCACCGCACCATATAAAATTCCCTCAAGCATGAATGGCCACCGAATATACCAATTGGTCGCCGACAGTAATTTCATTATTTCAATCTCATCCCGCTTTTGAGAAACTTTGAATCCTATCACCGTCATCATAATGAAAATTGATACAACAGTCAAAACGACAATCAAAGCTACCCCGATGATCCGTATCGCATTGGTCCATCTCGCGAGCGTTGAAACAATATCTTTCTGATAAATAACTTGTGAGACAATAGGCGACTTGTTCAGAATATTTGAAACAGAACTCAAATCTTCAATTCTTATAGTCGAAATCTCAAGAGACGCGGGTAAGATATCTGCTGTCACGAGATCCAACAGGAGCGGATCATTTTTATTCTGCGCTTTATAGATCTGCAGCGCCTGCTCTTTTGATATATATTTCGTGGATGAGATCATACCGGTTTGGTCAAGCTGTTTTTTAAGATCATCTATATTCTGCTGTGTCGCAGTGTCTTTAAAGAAAGCGGTTACTTGCGGTTTGGATTCAAAAAAATTGATAACCTCTGATGAACCAAAAACAATAAAAGAAAAGACGGTAATAGAAAGAAAGGTCAGCATCATGATAAATACCGCTGCCAATGATTGATACGGACTTCTTCTGATATGTTTGAACGTTGATTTAGTAGCACTCATAATTATTCTTTGTGTTCTTTATGTTCCGGTTTTTTATGTTTGCTTGCCTGATCTTTCGTTAATTTCCCTTTCTCCAAAATAAGCGTCCGGTTACGCAGGCTGTTCACGATATCGGCATTATGGGTTGCCATAAGTATGGTTGTTCCGCTTTCATTAATATCCTGCAGCAGCTTGATAATTTCCCATGATGTCGCATTGTCCAAATTTCCTGTCGGCTCGTCAGCAAGGATAATCTCCGGCGAGAAAGCAAGCGCCCGGGCAATTGCTGCACGCTGCAGTTCTCCTCCTGACAATTGGATAGGAAATTTGTCGCGGTGTTCTGAGATACCAACCCGTTCGATAATCCCATCCACCCGCTCTCTTGCTTCATGAGAATCAATGTCTCCGACTTCAAGTGGAAACATGATATTCTCATAAATTGTCCTGTCACGAAGAAGTTTGAGATCTTGAAAGACAACGCCGATATTTTTCCGTAATACCGGAATTTTTTTCTTAGGAAGGTTTGTTAAATCCCAGTCACCGATAAAAATTGATCCGCTTGATGGCATTTCATCATTGATCAATAAACGAAATAATGTCGTCTTTCCCGATCCTGAGGGACCGATGACAAATACAAATTCACCCCGGTCAATGGTAAAACTGATATCTTCGAGTGCCGTATTGCCTGTCGGATATTGTTTGGTAACATTTTCAAATCGAATCATAGTAGTAAGAGTATCATAAGTATCAAGTGTATCACTGGTATCAAGGACAACAAACTTCATAGCTCATGATACTTTTGATACTTTTGATACCCCTGATACTCTTGTTACTCCGCTTGTACCTTTCCCACGTCCATCAGCCAGCCGGCATGCTGCGCTTTTTGGGTTTCTCCCCACACTTTTACTTTGGATCCGATGAATTGAGAAAGATCAACGGTTGATGATGTAAGATAGACATTTTGGCTATCACCACCCGGACGGACCAAATGAAAAGCACCCTCACCATCTATTCCTCCTTTTTGCACTGTACCTTCCGCTGTATCTTTGAAGATTGACGGATCACCATTGCCATAGAGTTTACCTTTTACCGGTGCGTTTGGATTGAGTGCTTTAGGAACAAAACTCCCCCCTGCTTGAACCGAAAAAAGTGACGCGCTGTATCCGACTCCTACGCCAAGCGCAATCATAATGATTAAAACAAAAAAAACCATTATTCCGGAAATTCCTTGCTTTGGCGGTGCAAAAGACTGCATTACGGAAGGTTTTGATCCGGGCGGTTTTGGCATCGATGATCCCATGACGGGTTTAACGATAGGCTGCGCTGGACTCTTTACTTGATTTGGCTGATTGACCATGGGCATGACGCCTATTGCTAGGCTCTCACTAGTAAAGCATATTTCTAAAATTTTGGCAACAGTCTTGACGGCTAAGCCCGAATATAGTAAAAGCAAAGGACACAGAGCAATAAAAGAATATTTGTTACGTGTCTTACAATTATGAAAACGAAAATAATGGGGATTCTCAATAGTACACCCGATTCTTTTTCGGACGGCGGCAAATATAATAGTACCGGAAAAGCAGTTAAGCGTGTTGCGCAAATGCTTGCTGAAGGCGCAGACTATATCGATATTGGCGGCGAATCGACCAGGCGATTCTCTCCCTTCAAATATAGTAGTTCACAGCCGATTAATGCCGAAGAAGAGAAACAGCGAGTACTACCAGTTATCAAAGCAATAAGAAAACACTTCGGAGCAGACATCCGGCTTTCAATTGATACGTGGAAAGCGGAAGTTGCAAGAGAAGCTCTTGCAAACGGCGTAAATGCAGTCAACAGCCTGGGAGGATTTCTTTTTGATGAACAGCTTGCATCGGTAGTTGCCGAATATCGCTGTATGATCATTATCTACCATATTAACGGACAGCCCAAAACAATGCAGCAAGGTGAGATATCATATGCTGATGTCGTCAAAGAAATTGGAGATTTTTTTGAGAGTCAAATTGCGGTTGGTGAAACGTATGGCATCAAACGCGATCAATTCATCCTTGATCCGGGCATTGGATTCGGAAAGACAGTTGAACAAAATATCGAAATATTGAAAAATCTTGACAGGTTCAGTCACTTCAATTTACCTATCTTAATTGGTGTATCACGAAAAAGTCATCTCGGAAAAATTCTGCAGGAAAGTCTACAAATAGAAACATCACATGCAGAGCGGCTTGAAGCATCGCTTGCGGAAACAGCTGTTGCTATTCAAAACGGAGCCGGGATTATCCGGACTCATGATATAATGCAGACGAAAAAATTTTTGGCTGTCCTTGAAAAATTCTTATGACACAACAACTTGATACACTTTTTATTAATGACTTACCTGTATCTTGTATTATCGGGATATTTGAAAACGAACGGAAAGAGAAGCAACCCGTAATTATCAATATCGCGCTTTCCGTCGATACACGAAAGGCAGGACAAACGGATGACATCAATGATACGGTCAGTTATTATGATGTCGCAAACGAAGTGTATAAGATGGTCGAAAAATCACAGTTTGAGCTTCTGGAGAAACTCGGCCAAGCTGTCGCTGATATTTGTTTGAAAGATAAGAGAGTAAAATTAGTAACCGTGCATATTGAAAAACCGCAAGCGCTTCCGCTTGCAAAATCTTCAGCAATTGAAATAACCAGACAAAATGAGTAATAAAAATATTGAAACACTAATTAAACAACTGCTCCTCGAATTGGGTGAAAACCCGGATCGTGAAGGACTCAAAAAAACGCCTCGACGTGTTGCAGTGATGTTGTCAGAGTTAACCAAGGGATATACCACAACACGGAAAGAGACAGTCAATGACGCTATTTTCAGCGAGCGCATCCACAATATGATAATTCTTAGAGACATTGAACTCTATAGTCTGTGTGAGCACCATCTTCTGCCGTTTCTAGGCAAATGCCACGTCGGGTATATTCCTAAAAATCAAATCATCGGGGTCAGTAAAATAGCCAGGATCGTAGATAGATTTGCTCATCGCCTCCAGGTGCAAGAACGACTGACACAAGAAATAGCAAAAGAAATACAAACGGTACTCAAACCATATGGAGTCGGTGTAATTATTGAAGCGCAACATCTGTGTATGATGATGCGGGGAGTTGAAAAACAAAACTCGGTTATGATCACTTCTTCCGTCCTCGGTGCCTTCCGGGACGATCAAAAAACTCGTGAAGAATTTATGTCTTTTATTAATAGAATCAAATGAAAATCGGCGTCTTCACGACACTAAAAATTACCAACGGTACACCGCTTTTTTTTGAACAGCATAGAGAAAGACTTTTGTCGCAAGCAGCAAAATTGAATATAGGTCACACGACAATTACGTTAGAAACGATACAAAAATATTTGATAAATAACAGCCTCAAAGACTGTGTATTAAAACTAACCGTCACCGTACAAAACGACGCACCCAACCTCATACTCGAACAGAGGCCTCTCCCGAAGAATGCAACAGCCAACAAAGTAATAACTGTTGAAGACACAAGAAATTATCTGAAAATTTATAAAACAACGAACAGAACTATCAATGACGCTGCAAAAAAAATGGCTGAAGAAAAAGATGCCGATGATGCGATCTTTACCGTCAACGGCACTATTATAGAATCTACAATCAGCAATGTCTTTTCGGTAAATAAACTGGGTGAACTCATAACGCCGCCGATTCGTGCCAAAGGACTCAATGGCATTACTCGCCAATTGATTATGCAAAACGCAAAAGTTATTGAAACAGAGATCAATAAGAACACAAAAGGACCATTGGTTCTCGTCAATAGCCTCCGTATACAAAAAGTAACGCACTTGAACGGGAAAAAACTGCTTGATGGCGAAAAACTGTTGCAGCAGATTCTTTCGATGGTTGATAAACGCGAAAGTGAGTACCTGCAAAAATTTACATACCATGCATAATAAACTATTTTATAAAAAACTTACCGAGTGGTCTGATCCGGAGCTTGTATTTGATACACTTTTTAAAGAAGAAACTGACAGTTTCTGGCTTGACAGCAGTCTCACCAACAACGACAACCGCTTTTCCTACATGGGCGCAGAACCTCAAGAAATCTACTCGTATATGCTTAAGCAATCCAGCATAACGATCCAAACCAATAAGCGAACCAAACTTGTTACTCAGGACATCTTTCATTTTTTGGAAACTAAACTAAAGAAGCACACAATTATATCTGACAAGCTCCCTTTTCCTTTTATCGGCGGCTTAGTCGGATATTTTGGGTATGAACTGAAAGAACTCACCGGTGCAAAAACTCAATTCCAATCTCTGTATCCTGATAGTCTTTGGTTCTTGATCAATAAATTCATCGCGTTTGATCATAAAGAAGAACACATGTATCTCGTTTGTTTGGCAAAAGACAAACACGAAGCAGATGTGTGGTTTGAAGTAATAGAAAAAAAACTAATATCCATGCGGAAAAATCACAATTCGCATGATGCTGTCTCAAAAAAATTTGCCAAAAACCAAGACTTCATTTTTGCCCGGTCTCGTCAACAATACCTCAACGATATAGAAACCTGCAAAGAATATTTAAGAAGAGGTGAAAGTTATCAAATCTGTCTGACCAATACCATTACTGCCAAACGCAATACCGATCCGCTTACGCTGTACAAGATTTTGAGAAATGAAAACCCGGCACCGTATGCTGCCTATTTTAGGCACAACGATCTTGCTGTTCTCTGCTCGTCTCCGGAACAATTCCTCACAATAGACCAGAATAAAAATGTCCGGACAAAACCCATCAAAGGCACAATAAGGCGGGGCCATTCAATTGCAGAAGATAAAAAACTGAAACAGCAACTTAAAAACAGTAAAAAAGACTGGTCTGAGAATGCGATGATTATAGATCTACTGCGTAATGACTTGGGGAAAGTCTGTAAGTTCGGGTCGGTGAAATTAACAAAACGGATGGCGATTGAATCGTATCAAACAGTTCACCAGCTGGTTTCAACAATCGAGGGCAAACTACGCGATGAGGTATCGGTTATTGACTGTATCAATGCATGCTTCCCGGGAGGCTCTATGACCGGCGCCCCGAAATTGCGCACGATGGAAATCCTTGAATCGCTTGAGAAAAAAGCCCGAGGAATATATGCAGGATCACTTGGATTTCTTAGTTTCAACCAAACAGCAGCGCTTAACATCATCATCCGGACAATCATCACAAAAAATAACGAACTTTCTATCGGAACAGGCGGCGCAATTCTGATGGATTCAGTTCCGCAACTGGAGTTTGATGAGACACTTCTCAAAGCAAAAGCACTCCTGGAATCGATCGATAAAGCAGTGTATACTACGCCTATGCACACCGTATTTCTCGCTCTTGGTTCCAACGTCGGCAATAAAAAACACAATATCAAACAAGCAGTCGTTGCTCTTGAAAAGCATCTGCATGAAATTAAGTCCGCCAAACTGTATGAGACCAAACCCATGTACCACGAAGATCAGGATCTGTTCATCAATACCGTCATCAAAGGACAAACTCAGTTGTTGCCGCAGCAATTATTTGCGTTTGTAAAAAATGCCGAACGGGAACTGGGGAGACAAGAACGGTTTCTGAATGGTCCCCGTGAAATAGATATTGATATCCTTTTTTATGACCAGCTGGTCTATGAAAGTGTCAATTTGATCATTCCGCATCCGCGCATCTCTGAACGGGAATTTGTATTGAAACCGTTTACGGATATCGATCCCGAATTTGTTCATCCAATTTTTCAAAAAACGATAAAAGAGTTGTATATTGATTTATCCAAACAGGGTAAAGACAGTAATTCATAATTTCAATGAAAGTAACCGCATACAAAACCCATAAAATAACAGTCGGCGAAGATATCTATGAAATCCTTGATCGGTATCTTCCAAAACTATCTGACGGATCAGTCGTTGCGATAGCGTCAAAAATCATTTCTTTCTGTCAAAAAGATGTTATCAAAAAAGAAAACGGATTGGAAAAACGCGATCTTATCCCGCACGAAACAGATTACTATTTGGGAAATGACTATAAAATGACGTATAACCAAATAATTAGCATCAAGAATCATACGTTGACAGCCAGTGGTGGCATTGATGAGTCAAATGGCGATGGATACTTTATCCTCTGGCCTAAAAATTTACAGCAGATAACAAACCATATCTGGAAGTATCTACGAAAGAAACATAAGATACAAAATCTCGGAGTGATTGTTACCGACAGCAGAACTACACCCCTTCGTTGGGGAGTTACCGGTATCTCACTCTCTTGGTGCGGATTTGAACCTTTAAAAAACTATATCGGAGAACCTGATATTTATGGACAGATTATGCAAACAGAGAAAACAAGTATTGTAGATAGTCTCGCAACAGTTGCAACAGTAGTTACTGGCGAAGGCAATGAGCAACAACCCCTTGCTGTTATTGAAGACATTAATTTTGTGCAATTCCAAAGCCATGTTCCTACTGAAAAAGAAATTAAGGATCTGCAAATTGATACCAAAGATGATCTTTTCGAACCACTGCTGAATTCCGTAAAATGGGAAAAAGGAAAATAACGTTACCACAGCCTACAGGAATCGATATTCCAATATGACAAGGCTTCCCCGACGAACGATTGATGACCTAAGAGTACTACACCGTCATCTTTCTTGATAGTGTTTTTAATGTAATTGAATGCATCGTTCACATCCGATATATAGAGAGGGTTCTTGAAATATTTTGAAGTACTCTTTATCAAATCTGTTTTATCCCATTCAAGTGACGTGGTATGAACTTCCGTAAGAATGATATTGTCAACTACATTTGCAAGTATCGAACAGACACTTGCCAGATCTTGCGCTCTATGAATAGCGAGAACTGCAGTGATACGTTTAGCCGGCAGTTTTTTGATGATCTGGATTATTTCTGTTGCTGACATTTTATTAATTGCCCCATCAAGAAGTACCCAAGGAATTTTCTGCACAAGTTGACATCGCCCGGGCCATCTGACTTGTCTCAGTCCTTGATAGATTCCTTCTTTGGTACATGTTGCGCCAAACTGTGTGAGGATACGACCAGCTAAAACAGCAGCGGCAGCATTTTCTGTCTGATATGAACCTAACAGAGAAAGAGAAAGGTTGTTATAGGTAAATCCCTCGCCAAAAAAATCAGCGTATGTCGCATCGAGGGTTTGTCTTTTGTGCATAATCCTGATTGTTTTACCGACTTGAAGAACAGGTGAGGAGAATTCACGAGCAACCGACGTAATAACCTTTTGTACAGCCAGTTTTTGCGGCGCAGTAATAATAACGTTCTGCGGATGAGTAATGCGTACCTTTGTTCGTGCAATATCAGTAAGATGTGGTCCAATTCTCGCAGCATGTTTAAGCATAATGGGCGTTATGATCGAAATATTTGCTTCTATCAAACGCGACTCGTCATATTCCCCGCCGCGACCTGCTTCAACGATGACCGAGGTGACGTTATGTTTTATAAATAGTTTCGCAGCCAAAGCCAGGACAATGCCACCCGGACCAAGATATTTTGGCGGATGGATTGTTGCAATAAGAGAACGTACTGCCGGAGCGATATCTCTTGCAGCTTCCTCTAGTTCTTCATCTGAAACACATGTTCCGTCAATACGGATGCGTTCATTAAATCGACGCAAATGAGGACTGGTAATAAGACCGACTTTTTCTCCACTGGCTGAAAGAATACTTGCCAAAAAAACAGCAGTCGAACCCTTTCCTTTACTACCTGTCACAGTTACTCGCGGCCACTGTTCAAAAGAAACAGATAATTCTTTCAATAACGTCTGAGTTAGCGAGATAGTTCGAGTATCGGCATCATATCCCGTGAGATATTTTTTAGCGCTCAAGTAAGATCCATACACCAGCTCGCTTAGCAATGGAGATATAGGAAATTCGTATGAGTTTCTCTGCATAAATAAAAATTACGGGGTCGCGAGAGCACGCAGTTCTTCTTCAATAAATTGATCCAAATCTCCGTTGAGGACTGCATCCGTGTTGCCTGTCTCAACACCGGTCCGCAAATCCTTTACCATGCGATATGGGTGAAGCACGTAGGACCTGATCTGATTGCCCCAGCCAGGCGTCTTGTATCCGCCTTTTAATTTGGCTTCTTCCTTTTTCCGCTCTTCTTCTTTGATCGCCCATAATTTCGCCTTTAATAACTTCATTGCAAATTCCCTATTTTGCCCTTGATACCGCTGCGTCTGCGCGGTGACGACGATACCGGTCGGCTTATGCTTCAATCGAACCGCAGTTGAAACTTTATTCACATTTTGCCCACCATGGCCTCCGGACCGATATGCTTCAAACTCAATATCATCATCCTTTATTGCAATATCTCCTGTATCTTGCGTGACTTCCGGTAACACTTCAACCATCGCAAAAGAAGTCTGACGCAAATTATCCGCGTTAAATGGTGACAACCGGACCAAACGATGAACGCCGGCTTCGTGCTTCAAATTACCGAACGCATATTTCCCTTCTACCGATAACGTAATACTCTTAAGACCTGCTTCCTCACCGGGAGTTTCATCGAGTATCTCATATGACCACCCCTTCTTTTCAAAATACCTTGTGTACATCCTGAAAAGCATTTCAGTCCAATCCATCGCTTCAGTTCCTCCTTGTCCAGAGTGAATTGCAAAAATCGCATTTGCTTTATCATGCGGTGATGCAAAGAATAACAAAAGTTCCAAACGCTTTAGTAATTTCTCAGCTTCTTCATACTCGCCTTCTTCCATCCAGAGCTGTAGTAGCTCTACTTCCTCTACTTCTTTTTGGAGAGCTGCAAGCTCTTTCATTTGTTCAGCCGCTGTCTGATGATTATCCCAAAAATCCGGCTTCATACTTGCAGCCTCAAGCTCTCGGATCTTTTTCCGCTTCTCATCGACACCGACTTTTTCTACTAATTTTGCTGCTTTTTCTTTCAATTCATCAATATTCATATATTAGACCTCTTTTTCCACTTAGTTCTGTGTCTTGTTCCGCGTAGTTCCACGGACATTTCTCGATTCTAACACATTATTTACCTGATCCTGGACATAACTTTTTATGTTCGTTGCATCCTGAGGAATTCTTTGGAATCGCGATAATCCATTGATAATATCGGAAACTTTGATTTGCAATAGCTGTTGTTCGGCAGATGCGACTTGAGAACCGACATCCGATCCAATTTTTCCCGCTATTTCTTGTGCTCTACTGGTACTTGCTCCTTTCACGCCGACTTGCGCTTGGATCTGTCCAGCATAATTGGTAACAAAATACACAACTGCAATAAGAACAACAACAGCGATGATATTTCTCAGGACAGTTTTCATTTAATTATAGTATACCTCATAAAATAATCCCTTTAATACAGCTACTTGACACTGCTGTAAAAGCAACCTATAATTAGATTGCTCTTGTTCATGGCTTGTCTTTTCGCTTTAAATAGTAAGTTACTTGTAGTCGATTTTTTCGTACCCGCATAACTGCGGGTTTTTTGATCTTTACAATGACATGGCGAGGTACGAGTGAGTTCGATAATTAGTCCAAATTAATCCGAATACAAAGGCAATTATATTCGGATCGATTCGGAGTAATTATTCGTATGAAAACGTATCTGAGAGAAAAATGCGGAGTCGTCGGAGTTTGGTCTGCTGACGATACCGCTCCATACATAGCAAGAAGAGCTTCGGCATCACTGCAGCATCGAGGGCAAGAGAGTGCTGGCTTAAGCGTACTCAATCCCGACGGTAAAATATCCACCTACAAAAAAATGGGACTTGTTCCTCACGTACTCACCGAGAGTGTATTGAAAAAATTAGGTCCGGGACACACAGCTATAGCACAAAACCGCTATGCGACATTTGGAGGATCACATGAAGGCAACGCGCAACCGATAGCTATGCTGCACGGGAAATACCAGCTGAGTCTTGGACATAACGGCAATATTCCCACTGTCTCAAATATCAGACACCAGCTAAGCAGCAGATTTGCCGCTTCTGGTGATACCGAGCTGATGACAGCGCTGATCCATAAAGAAAGAAAAAATCATAAAAACTGGGTTGATACACTTATGGATGTCCTTCCGCAATTTAACGGCGCGTATTCACTGACAATACTTACCAATAATGGATCAATCTTCGGCGTCAGAGATCCTTATGGGATCCGCCCGCTTTGTTTGGGACAGTTTGAGAATGGATGGATCATCGCATCCGAGTCAGCGGCGATTGATGCAATCGGCGCCGATTTTATTCGCGAAGTAAAACCTGGAGAAATTATTAGAATAAACAAAAAGGGTCAGCTAACTTCATTCTTTTTCGGTGAACCCAAACGTCCACAATACTGCCTCTTCGAATGTGTCTATTTCGACAGGCCTGACAGTTTTGTCAATGGCATAAGAATCCGCGCGGGACGTGAAGCATCAGGACACTTGCTAGGAAAGCGAATGAAAGAAAAAGGAATTATACCTGATGTCGTCGTTCCGACATTTGATTCCGGATATCCTGCTGCCAAAGGAGTAGCGCATGAACTTGGGATACCAATGGTTGATGCCATCACCACAAGCCATTATGTCGGACGGACTTTTATCCAGCCCGGACAAAACAATCGGATTACCGCAGTCAACGGCAAGCACAACATCGTCCCCGATGAAATCAGAGGCAAAAAAGTTGTTATCGTTGATGATTCTGGCGTCAGATTAACGACAAGTACTGCGTTGGTAAAAAAATTCCGTGAAGCAGGTGTCAAAGAAATATTTATTGCCTTTGCCAGTCCGCCGGTCGTTGATCAATGTGACCTGGGAATAGATATGCGAGCAAAAAATGAATTACCAGCAGCAAAATTTGAAAAAGAGCCGTTTGATGTCATCGAGCAAAAAGTTGCCGATCATGTCAAAGCAGATGCCGTGGTTTATTTACCCATCGAAGAAACAACAAAAGCGTTTGGCGGCAAACCAAAAGATTTTTACTGGACTCCGTTTGGCGGACCACACCCGATCAGAGGCAAACAGGAAGAATTTCCCAAAAAGAAACATAAAATTACTGGCAAACCAAAAATCAGTATCTTTATCTCAGGAAGTGGCACCAACCTGCAAGTGATGATTGACGCAATAGAAAGCGGAGATCTGGACGCTCAAATCGTCAGTGTCGTCTCCAACAATCCGGATGCTTATGGATTAACCCGCGCGAAGAAACACAAGATCCCGACCTTTGTTCTTCCCTACCAAGGAAAGCGAACAGATAAAACTGAGAGGATGCACTACGAAGAGCAATTGATGCAACATATCAACAAAGTAAAACCAGATCTTATCCAGCTTGCAGGCTGGAATTTTATTTTTGGAGATACGTTCCTTAAAGAAGCACAAGCTCAAGAAATTCCGGTCATCAATCAGCATCCTGCACTGCTCTCTTCCGATGACGCAAAGATCATCAAAACCTCTCAAGGTATTATCCCTGTTTTTCGCGGAGCTCATGTCATAACGGATCCGTTTACGCAAGGCCTCCCAGTTTCGGGATTTACTGTCCATCAGATACTGCCTGATAACGAATTTGACGTCGGTCCAGTTGTCCTTAAAGCGGAGGTCCACCGTCATCCAGATGACACATCGGAAAGTTGGGAAAAAAGAATCCGTGAAACAGAATATCTCTTCTTACCAACTGCTGTCAAACGAGTCCTGCATGTGCTACGATCCGGAATTGATGTAAGCCGCGGCACCTTCCCATGGGGGAAATAGTATAAAGTATTTAGTATCAGGTATTAAGTATTTTATTTAATTTATTTATAGATTTTTTATACTTTATACTTTATACTTCATACTTAATACTTTCTAATGAAGAAAAATATTCTAATTATTGCCTCCGGCGGGCGTGAGCACGCACTCGGCTGGAGACTTGCCAAGTCACCTCAGGTCGGCAAGATTTATTTTGCGCCCGGCAATCCTGGCACTGCTACTATTGGAATAAATACAAACATCCCCGCAACGGATTTTGAGACACAAATTGCCTTTGCCAAAAAGAATAAGATCGATCTAACGGTAGCAGGTCCCGATGATATTCTTGCTGCCGGTATTGTTAATGCGTTTCAAAAAGCAGGACTCAAAATCTTCGGAGCAACAAAAGAAGCAGCACAAATAGAATCTTCCAAAGCATTTGCCAAGCAGCTCATGAAAGACGCAAATATCCCGACAGCAAAATATGAAACATTTACCGATGCCAAAAAAGCAAAAGCGTATGTGAAAAAGCACGGCGCGCCGATTGTGATCAAAGCGAGCGGGCTTGCGCTCGGCAAAGGTGTTGTCGTTGCACAAACACTTGATGAAGCGCTTGCGGCAGTTGATGATGCGATGATCAACAAAATCTTTGGCAATGCCGGTGATGAAATAGTCATTGAAGAGTTCATGACTGGAAAGGAAGTCTCAATCCATGCATTTTCCGATGGCGACCATGTTGTCATGTTCCCCACGTCCCGTGATCACAAGCCAATCTATGACGGCAATAAAGGTCCCAATACTGGCGGCATGGGTACGATCGCCCCGCTTTCTGAGGTCAGCAAGAAACAACTGGAAGAAATCAAAGAAAAAATAGTACTGCCAGCAATACGAGAATTGAAAAAACGCGGGATGCCTTTTGTCGGCTGTCTCTATCCGGGACTCATGATGACCAAAGATGGGCCCAAAGTCGTCGAGTTCAACTCTCGCTTTGGTGATCCGGAATTTGAGTCCTACATGCGGCTATTGGATAGTGATCTTTACGAATTTTTATACGCCTGTGTTGACGGAACATTGGACAAAATTATCGTCACATGGGCAAAGAGATTCGCCTGCTGTATTATCCTTGCCTCAGCCGGCTATCCTGCAAGTTCCCACAAAGGCGACATCATTAGCGGACTTGAGAACGTACCGGATGATGTTGTCGTGATGCATTTGGGAACAAAAGAAGTCGATGGCAATGTCGTCACCAATGGCGGACGGGTTGTCGGAATAACTGCGACGGGAAAAACCCTTGATGAAGCGCTGAAGAAGGCCTACAAACAGATCGGCAAAAAAGGCATCCATTTCCCCGGCATGCAATTCCGCAAAGATATCGGAAAAATATGATACAAGCAGTAATCTTTGACATGGATGGTCTCATCGTTGACACCGAAATCCTCGAATCACGTGCCCTTGAACAAATTGTCAAAGAATTCGGAAAAAAACCGCAATTGAATGATAATGGACTCATTCACCAGATTGGAGGAGCAGGAAAAACTTATTATACAAACCTTATATCAAAATATCAGCTTCCCCTTGACCCGGATACATTAAAAGCAAAAAAACGTATTATTTTTGAACAACTGGTAAAAAATGGAGGATTAAAACCGTTTGATGGTTTTTTTGAACTGCTAGATATAATTAAAAAGAGTAAATTGAAACTTGCACTTGCGTCAAATAGATATATCGGGCATATTCATCTTATTCTTGATGAACTGAGAGTTAAAGAGTATTTCGACGTGATTGTCGGACCGAGCGAAATGAGAAAACACAAACCACACCCTGATATTTATTTGCATACAGCCAAACAATTGGGAGTAGAACCTGAGAATTGTCTTGCATTAGAAGATACACACACAGGTATTCTTTCCGCTCATACTGCTGGTATGAAAATCATCGCGGTACCGAATGAGTACACTAAAGAACACGATTTCTCACACGCTGATATGGTTGTAAAATCATTAAAATCTGTTACAATAGAGCTGATAAATACGTTATAATGATAACAAGAATCGAGATTGCAACGACTGTATTTGACTCCCGCGCTGCCGTCCGGCAAAAAACTTTCAGCAACATCATTAACTCAAAAAAAATCACAAATATTTTTCTTCTTGATATCTATACTATTGATAAAAAACTCTCAAGTGATGATCTTTCCAAACTCGCATCCGCTTTGTGCAATCCGGTTACGCAAATTTATCAATTAATAAATGAAAAAAATAACTATACGCTAGACGCTAAACGCTATACGCTTGATAAATTTGACTGGGCAATCGAAATCGGCTACTTGCCGGGTGTTACCGATAATGTGTCACACACTGTACAGGAAATCGCGACGGATCTGCTCAAAATAACATTTGACGGTGAAGAACGAGTATACACTTCACAAGTGACGTTTATCAAAGGCAGCCTTACCGAAAATGAAGTGACGGAACTTGCCAACAGCATGTATAATCCCCTGATCCAAAGAGCTCATATCAAATCCAGAAAACAATTTGAAGAAGACGGTGGTATGGATGTGGTCGCCCCAAATGTCAAACTCACCAAAGTGCCAAGTGCTGATGAAGTAGATCTGAATATAACTGACGAGGAACTTGCAAAAATCGGCAAAGCAGGAATTGCCAATCCCGACGGGACAAGACGAGGACCCTTGGCGCTTGATCTGGCATTCATGAAAGCAATCCAAAAGTATTTTAAAAAACTCGGAAGAAAACCACGGGATATCGAGATAGAGTCACTTGCCCAAACTTGGTCAGAACATTGCAAGCATACCATCTTCGCAAATCCGATGGATGAGATCAAAGATGGTATATATAAATCATATATTCAGGGTGCAACAAAAAAGATCCGTGAGGACAAAGGAAAGGACGACTTTTGTGTCTCTGTCTTTACGGATAATTCGGGAGGCATCGCTTTTGATGATGAATATCTCGTGACACATAAAGCTGAGTCACATAACAGTCCATCAGCGCTTGATCCCTTCGGCGGAGCAATCACCGGAATTGTGGGTGTTAATCGCGATACAATCGGATTTGGTCTCGGTGCCAAGCCTGTTGCGAATTATTATGGGTTTTGTTTTGCGGATCCGAGAGTTGATGTACCGTTGTATAAAGGTCCGAACTTCACGCAGAAAATGCTCTCAGCAAAAAGAATTATGGATGGTGTTATCCAAGGGGTCAATGAAGGAGGCAATCAATCAGGTATCCCGACACCGCAGGGATTTGTCTATTTTGATGAGCGGTTCCGTGGAAAGCCGCTAGTCATTGTCGGAACCATCGGGCTAATCCCAAGAAAAATTAAAGGAAAACTCTCTCACCTCAAAAAAGCCATGCCGAGTGATTATATCGTCGTCATCGGCAATCGCGTTGGCAAAGACGGCATCCACGGAGCGACCTTTTCTTCAGAAGCCATGGATACGGGAAGTCCGGCAACAGCAGTTCAAATAGGTGACCCGATAACGCAAAAGAAACTCAGTGACGCGCTCGTCAAAGAAGCCCGTGATTTACTTCTCTATAACAGTATTACTGATAACGGAGCAGGCGGACTTTCCTGCTCGGTTGCCGAAATGGCCAAAGAATCAAACGGCTGTCTTGTAGATCTTGAAAAAGTACCGTTGAAATATCCTGGACTTGAACCATGGGAGATATGGATATCTGAATCCCAAGAACGGATGACGCTTGCGGTTCCACCGAAAAACCTGAAAAAATTCGTAGGTCTTATGGAGAGCCGCGGAGTAGAGACAAGTGTCATTGGCAAATTCACCGACTCCGGCAAATGTGTCGTTCACTACAATAAAAAAACAATCATGGATATTGATTTGCAATTTTTGCACTACGGCTTGCCGCAGCGGCCGACAACGACAACCTATAACCCTCCACTTTTTGTTGAACCGCCATTGCCGAAAACAACTACCTTCACTTCATCATTAGAAACAATGCTAACACGTCTTAACATCACAAGTTATGCTTTTATCAGCAATCAATACGATTATGTTGTGCAAGGGAACTCGGTACTGCCACCGCTTCAGGGCAAAGGCAGAGTCAATGGTGAAACAAGTGTCTTCCGGCCGGTATTATCTTCACAAAAAGGCGTGATTCTCTCACAAGGTTTTTATCCCAACTATACTGAAATCGATGCATATAAGATGTCCGCGGCAAGTATCGATACTGCCATCAGAAATGCTGTCTCAAACGGCGCAAACCCTGACTACCTGGCAATCTTGGATAACTTTTTTTGGTGTTCATCAACTGAGCCTGAGCGCTTGGGTCAGCTGAAACAGTCGGCTAAAGCTTGTTATGACTACGCAGTCGCGTACGGCACGCCGTATATCGCAGGTAAAGACAGCATGTTCAATGACTTTAATGGATTTAACGAAAAAGGGGAGCCGGTAAAAATTTCCATTCCTCCAACTCTTCTTATCTCATCAATCGGCGTTGTGGAAGATATCACAACAGTAGTCTCACTTGATGTCAAAAATTCAGGTGATCTGATCTATGTGCTGGGGGAAACATTTGATGAGCTCGGCGGATCCGAATATTATGCGATGCTGAGTGAGGAAAAAAAGAAAAATTTCCAGAGCAATCAGGTACCTTCTGTTAATGCTAAGAAAAATTACAACCTTTATCTGGCTGTCTACAACGCTGTACAAAAAAGACTGCTTGCTTCAAGCATCTCAGTAACCAAAGGCGGACTCGCCGTTGCGTTGGCAAAAACTGCAATTGGCGGCCAGCTGGGATTGGAAGTTGATCTGAATAACCTGCCAGGCAAAACTTCATCCGACCATCATGCACTCTATGCCGAATCGCAGGGACGGATCGTCGTAACAATCAAACCAACCAACAAAGCAGCGTTTGAAAAAATAATGGAAGGCAATGCATTCCAGCTCATCGGAAAAGTAACGAAAAGTCCCGAACTTATCATAAAATCTGGAAAACATGAACTGGTAAATTTCGATCTGACAAAAGCAACAAACACATATAGAGATACATTTAAAGATTATTAAAAAGCGAGGAATAAATTTTTTTCGCAGAATGGATGACGAAGTCTGTATTCAAGAAAAAATTTCGTTCCGAGCGAAACAAAAAATATATGAACAAACCAAAAGTCTTAGTCTTTTCCGGTTACGGGCTGAATTGTGAAGAAGAAACAAAATTTGCTTTTGAAGCATCAGGCGGCACCGGTGATATCGTGCATATCAATGATCTGATTGCCGGAAAGTACAAACTCTCCGATTATCAGATCCTTGCAGTTGGTGGAGGATTCGCGTACGGCGATGATACCGGAGCAGGCAATGCCTATGCCAACAAGCTGAGAAATCATCTTTGGGAAGATCTACAACAATTTATCAAAGAAGACAAACTCGTAATCGGCATCTGTAACGGCTTTCAGATACTGGTTAATCTCGGCTTACTCCCCGCGTTACAAGCCGAGTACGGCAACCGCGAACTCGGCCTCATGCACAATGAAATCCCCCGCTATACCGTACGATTTGTCGATCTGAAAGTTGATAATCCCAACTCACCTTGGTTAAAAGGTATCAAAACACTTTCAATCCCAGTGTCCAATGGTGAAGGCAAACTCTATGCAACAGACAAAGTACTTAAGGAAATTAATAAAAAGAAGCTTGTTGCTTTCCGGTACTTCAAAGGAGAAATGTGTGAGTATCTCAATCTTCCGGCAAGCCCCAACGGGTCAATTGATGACATCGCCGGCATCACCGATGAATCCGGAAGAATTCTTGGTCTCATGCCGCATCCGGAACGAGCAATGTTCTTCACCCAACTCCCCAATTGGCAATCACTGAAAGAAGAATATCTTGATGAAGGGAAAAAGCTCCCTGACTTCGCTCCGGGTCTTCAGCTCTTCAAAAATGCAATGGAGTATTTTAAGAAATAACTGCACGTTCACTGGAAGTTTGGCATTCTCACTTTTCGATTCAACCCATAGTCATTTAATTAAACTGGATTTATTATGAAAGATACGTTATAATAGTATTATCAATGAGTAAAAAATACGCGCTCATTAGTGTTTCTGACAAGACAGACATTGTCCCCTTTGCCGAGGCAATTATCAAAGCAGGCTACGAAATCATCTCCACCGGCGGCACCGCAAAAGAATTAGAAAAATCAAACATCAAAATCACTCCTATCCAGAAAATCACCGGCAATCCCGAAAGTTTTGATGGACGGATGAAAACCATCAGTTTCCAAATCGAATCCGCGCTTCTCTATGATAGATCAAACGCCAAACATGTAGCAGAAGCAAAACAACTAAAAATCCCGCAAATCGACATCGTCGTTTGCAACCTTTATCCGTTTGAAAAAACCGTCGCAGATAAAAAAGTAAGTTATAAAACAGCAATAGAGAACATCGACGTCGGCGGCCCGACCATGATCCGCGCAGCAGCCAAAAATGGACTCATAGTTGTTACCGATCCTTCGGATTATCAAACAGTCACTGATGCGCTGCCGAAAAAAATCGACATGAAACTCCTCCGTTACCTCCAGGCAAAAGCTTTTGACCACCTCACTTTTTATGACAGCCAGATCGCATGGTACTTAAGATCACAAATGGATGAAACAATATTCCCTCAAGAAATTACCATTCCCGGAAGGAAACTCATTGATTTACGTTATGGTGAAAATCCCCATCAAAAAGGTGCCGTGTATACCAGACCAAATGTGGCAACACCGTTTAATCATCTCACCAAACATTGGGGTCGGGATCTGTCACTGGTTAATGTCACTGATATCAACGCCGGTCTTGATGTCGTACGATTATTTGATCAACCAGCCGCCGCAGTGATCAAACACAACAGTCCTTGCGGTGCGGCTCTGGGAAATACATTGGACGAAGCATTGAGCAACGCGATTGAAGGAGATCCTGAATCGGCATTCGGCGGTATAATTGTTCTGAACAAGCCCATGGATCTTGCGGCAGCAAAAGTCATCGGCGGATTTAAAGATGCAAAGAGAGGTAATATGGATATCATCGCAGTGCCGTCTATCAAACCAAACGCTCTCGCATTCCTGCAAAAAGTTCGTAAATCAATGGGCATTTATTCCTTTGGTGATATCCCCTCTTTGTCAGACGAATGGAATCTGAAATCAATTGACGGGGGATTTGTGCTCCAAACAGCCGACATCGACATCGATGAATCATTCAAACAATGGCAGGTCGTGACAAAGAAAAAGCCCACCAAACAACAACTGGAACAAATGCAAATTGGTTGGAAATTTATCACCAAAATCAAATCCAACACCGTACTTGTGATGGATAAAACTATCCCGATGACTCGTGGTATCGGATCGGGTCAGACCTCTCGTGTCCGCTCGACAAAGATTGCCATAGAGCAGGCAGGCAAGTATACTAAAGACGGTATTCTGGTCGGAGACAGCTTTTTCCCGTTTGGAGATAGTGTAGAGCTTGCAGTGAAACATGGAATCGCAGCAGTTGTCCAGCAGGGCGGCTCGGTCAATGACCAGCAGTCAATTGATGCAGCAGACAAAGCAGGAATACCAATGATCTTTACCGGACGCCGTGCCTTTTGGCACTAACGCACGTCATTGCGAGGAGTGAAACGACGAAGCAATCCCAAAAGAGATTGCCGCGCTTCGCTCGCAATGACGAATAATTATGAGTAAACAAAACTTTACCACATACCAATCCCCCTTTACCTGGCGCTATGGGTCAGAAGAAATGCGTCACATCTGGTCCGAAAAAAATAAATTCAAAATCATGCGACGGATCTGGGTCGAATTAGCAACTGCACAAACCGGACTCGGACTAATATCACAAGAAGAACTTGAGGATCTGAAAAAAAATCAGAACGACATCGACATCGAAAGAATATTGGAAATTGAGAAGGAGACCAAACATGATATCGTAGCGGCCATCAAAGAATTTGCCGAAAAAGCAAAGGTAGGAGGGGGCAAAATCCATCTTGGTGCGACAAGTATGGATATCGTTGACAATACCGATTCTATCCGTATGAACGAATCCCTCACTATTATAGAAACCAAACTCAAAGAAACACTCAAGTCATTTGCCAGTCAAATCTCAACATATGCCGACACTCCTTGCATGGGCTATACCCATCTGCAGCCGGCCGAACCGACAACCGTCGGCTATCGATTGTCAATCTACGCGCAGGATTTCCTCGAAGATCTCACGCTGCTACGTTTTGTCAAATCACGCTACAGAGCAAAAGGTTTCAAAGGCGCTGTCGGCACCCAGGCAAGCTATACAAGTCTTCTTGATAAAACCCAAACAACAGACATGGAAAAAAATGTGATGAATAAGCTCGGACTCGATCCTGTACTTATCAGTAATCAAGTCGGCCCGAGAAAAGCAGATCTGTTCGTAGCACAACTTCTAAGCTCTATCGCTCAGTCGCTCAACAAATTCGCATTTGATGTCCGCCTCATGCAGTCAGCAGGAATCGGCGAATGGCAGGAACCGTTCGGTAACAAACAAGTCGGCTCAAGCGCTATGCCGTTCAAACGAAATCCCCGGAAATCAGAGCAGATCTGCTCACTTGCGAGATTTGTGGAGAACCTTTCGAAAAACGCCTGGGACAATGCATCCCTTTCGCTTCTTGAACGGACACTTGATGACTCGGCCAACAGACGTGCGTACATCCCCGAGATGTTCCTGGCGCTTGAAGATATTCTTGTTTCAAGCAATAACATAATTGACGGACTGATCGTTCATAAGGGACAAGTAGAAAATAATCTGCAAAAATTCGCACCGTTTTCAGCAACGGAACTTATTATTATTGAAACAGTTAAAAAGGGTGCAGACCGGCAAGAAATGCATGAAATTCTACGGGAAATCTCCATGAAGGCATGGCAGGAAGTCGCAGATGCCAAACCAAACCCGATGAGAGAGCTTCTGCAAAAAAATGAAAAGATAACCAAATATCTGTCAAAAGAGGAAATTGAAAAACTTCTTGATGTGCGATCTCATGTCGGCACTGCCCCGGAACGTGCAAAAAAGTTGGTTGAAGAAATTAATAAAGTATCTAATAATACGTCATTGCGAGGAACGCATGATAATGCGTGACGAAGCAATCTCGATTGGGATTGCTTCACTTCGTTCGCAATAACGAATAGTAATTATGAAAAATAGAATCGGGATTGTCGGCGGTGGACAATTAGGAAAGATGATGGCATTACCCGCCAAAAGCATGGGATTTACCGTCACGGTCACCGATCCGACACCCGGATCTCCAGCGGGACAAGTGGTGGATCGGGAGATTACCGGAGGCTACAGTGATGCCAAAGCAACACGTGAACTCGCAAAAGTTTCAGACTATATCACTGTTGAAATAGAACACATCAACACCGACACGCTATCCGAACTCGTCAAAGAAGGTATGCCGGTCAATCCTTCTCCCAAAACAATAGAAACGATTAAAAATAAATTTACCCAAAAAGAATTTCTCACCAAAGTAGGTGTTCCTGTCGCCCCTTATGTTGCCGTAGAAAATAAAACTGATATTCTTACTGCAGTCAAAAAATTCGGCTATCCTTTTCTTCTCAAAGCACGCTTTGACGCATACGACGGACGGGGCAACGCACTGATAAAAAAACCTGCAGATATTGATAAAGCACTTGAAAAATTCGGTGATCGCAAACTGTACGTTGAAAAATTCGTACCCTTCGTCAAAGAACTTGCGATCATGATCGCGCGAAGTATGGACGGAGAAATCGTCCCCTATCCGGTCGTTGAGACAATTCACAAAAATAATATTCTTCACACCACGATCGCACCAGCACGCGTTGATAAAAAAATCGCAGATAAAGTAAAGAATTTTGCGATTCAAACTATGGAGCATCTGCACGGCGCAGGAGTTTTTGGTATCGAAATGTTCCTTACGAAGGATAATGAAGTACTCATCAATGAGATAGCACCCCGTGTCCACAACAGTGGCCATTATACGACTGAAGCATGCGCGACATCACAATTTGAGCAGCATATCCGGGCAATAACAGGATTACCACTCGGAAACCCAGCCATGCTTGTGCCAGCTGCTGTGATGATAAATATTCTTGGCGAGCGCCTCGGACCGGTTGATGTAAAAGGAATGGATAAAGTGCTTGCAATCCCTGGTGCGTATATCCATATCTACGGCAAGAAAGACACGAAACCTGAAAGGAAAATGGGACATATAACCGTCATTGGAGACGACATAAAAAAAGTATATAATAATGCAGTAAAGGCGAGAAAGCTAATATCGATTTAATTTTCAATCAAATAGCAATTTTTCAATGTTTTAAACATTTGAAAATTGAATCATTGGAAATTCATTAAAAATTGAAAATTATGAATAAACCACTTGTAGGAATAATCATGGGTTCGGACAGTGATCTTCCTGTTATGCAGGAGGCGGCCAACATGCTGGAGGAACTCAACATCCCTTATGAAATAACTATTGTCTCTGCACACCGTACTCCGGACCGGATGTATGAATACGCAAAAAAGGCAGTAGATAATGGTTTGCAAGTCATCATCGCAGGTGCAGGCGGTTCTGCTCATTTACCCGGTATGACTGCATCTCTCACCTCGCTTCCTGTCATCGGTGTGCCAATTAAAACCAAAAATATGGATGGTCTTGATTCCCTTCTTTCAATCGTCCAGATGCCGCCGGGGATCCCGGTCGCGACTGTTGCAATCAACGGCGCAAAAAACGCAGGTCTCCTCGCAGCAAAAATCATCGGCACATCAGACAAAACCGTCCAAGAAAAACTCGAGACATACCAAAAAAATCTTGAAGACTCGGTACTGCAAAAAGTTGAAAAACTCGACGAAGATGGTTTCAAAAAGTATCTTAAAGAGAATAAAAAATAAATTTCCCCGTCATTGCGAGAAACAAGGCGACGAAGCAATCCCAAAAGAGATTGCCGCGCTCCTTGCAGTCGCTCGCAATGACGATAGTTTATGATCCAAACAAAAACCATCATCAATGCCCTGCCAAAAGCACTGGAAACAATTGATCTCCCCACACTTGGAAAAAAATACCAAGGCAAAGTACGTGACTTTTATATTCTTAAAGACAAAAGAGTAACGATCACAACAGACCGGCAGTCGGCATTTGATGTTATCCTCGGCAACATCCCTTTCAAAGGTGCGGTGCTCAACCAATTGGCAGCTTTTTGGTTTGAGAAAACCAAAAAGATCGTCCCAAACCACATGATTTCTCTCCCCGATCCCAATGTATTGGTTTCAAAAAACTGCAAACCGATTCCTGTTGAGATGGTCATCAGAGGATATCTCTCAGGAGTTACGAAAACTTCTGTCTGGTACTCGTATGAAAAAGGCGAAAGGACAATTTATGGCATGCAGTTCCCAGACGGTATGCAGAAAAATCAGAAGCTCCCTCATCCGATCATTACGCCAACTACGCATCCTGAAGCAGGATCGGCCAAACACGATGAACGGCTGACACGTGATGAGATTATAAGCCGGAAAATTGTTGAGAAAAAACTTTACGAAGAGATGGAAAAAGTATCGCTAGAGCTTTTTGCACTTGGTCAAAAATGGTGTGAGCAACATGGACTGATACTGGTTGATACCAAATACGAATTTGGATTATATAATGGCAAACTCATGTTGATTGATGAGATCCATACACCCGACAGCTCACGATTCTGGATTGCCAAAACATATAAAGATCGTTTGAAACATGGACAGGAGCCGGAAAATTTTGATAAAGAATTTCTCAGACTCTGGTATGCCAAACGCGGTTATTTTGGTGATGGCAAACCGCCGAAAATGACCAAAGAACTAGCAGTAGAGCTCTCAAAAAGATATATAAAAACGTACGAAATGCTGAGTGAAAAAACATTTAACGTTTTCACTTATCCAATTGAAGAGCGGATCAAACAGAACCTCAAGAATGTTGATATAATTTAATCATGTCTCTTTTTAACAACTGGATTTTTCTCTCGATAATTGCCGGGCTTGCTTCAAACGCGTTTAATTTTATCAGTAGATATATTTTAAAAGAACAAGAAGATGCAACAGCATATGCGTGGTTTTTTGAAGCAGTACGTTTTCTTTTCTTTGTAGTTACTGCAATTATTGTTGATTGGAAAATAATTCTTTCAACCCAATCGATAATACTCTTTTTGCTTCTTGGTTTAACAGAATGGATCTCTGTGTATTGGTATATGAAAATGCATGAGAACTCGCATCTTTCTATTTCTGCCATACTTTCCCGAACCCGTCTGATCTGGGTTCCCATTATTGCTTTTTTCCTCGTCCATGAAAACTTAAAGATATCTGAGTATGCAGGAATAATTGTTTTATTTATTGGACTTAGCATTGTTGTGAGTCCGAAAAAGCTATTTGTCGACAAAGGTGCAACCTATGCCAATCTTTCAGCATTTATGATTGCATTTAATATTGTCCTCACAAAAATGACACTTCCCTACGGATCAAATTCGATCATAAATGCTACTATCGCATTTGTTCCCGCACTATTCTTCCCGTTAACAATGCGAAATTCCACACGTCGTCTGAAACAAATATTTCAAAATAACCTCCAACTTAAATTTCTTGCTGTTGGTGTCAATATTATTTCTGTTTATCTTTTTACCGTAGCACTCCGTTTTGGAGATTCTGGAAAAATAACTGCTATTTATCAAGGTATGCTTGTCACATCAATTATTGCAGGGATTATCTTTCTTCATGAAAGACAAGATATTAAGAAAAAACTCATCGGCGCAACGATAACAATTATCGGTGTTATTGTCTTAAGCCTGTATTGAGACTTTCTAATTATAAACAATCTTGATACAATAGGCTCAATAAAATGAAAAAACAAAAAATATCCTACAAAGAATCCGGTGTCAACTATGAAGCAATGGATCCCATAAAAGTACTTGCACAATTGCGGGCAAAAGCAACCGCAGCAAATTTTAATCGATTTGGCGCAAAAGAAATCGCAGACAGCAGAGGTGAATCTGCCTATGTTTGGGAAGAAAAAGACGAGTACCGAGCATTTGTCATCGAAGGCTTGGGAACAAAAAATCTCGTCGCTGACGAGACGAGAAAATTCACCGGGAAAACCCACTATGATACGATTGCACAGGATACAGTCGCTATGATCGTGAATGACCTTATCGTTGTGGGAGCTGATCCACAAGTGGTCAACGCGTATTTTGCTATCGGAAGCGGTGATTGGTTCTCCGATGAAGAACGTGCGATAGATTTGGTTGAAGGATGGGCAAAAGCGTGCGATCTTGCTGGCGCCGTATGGGGCGGCGGCGAAACACCGACACTAAAAGACATCGTCGATCCTGGTACCATTGACCTTGCCGGCAGCGCGATTGGAGTAATAAAACCCAAAAAACATCTCACGTTGGGAGAAAAATTAGATGCTGGAGATGCAATAATCTTAATTGAAAGCAGTGGCATTCACGCAAACGGCCTGACGCTTGCACGGACTATAGCGTCTCAGCTGCCAAAAGGATATGCTACACTTCTACCCGACGGTACGAGTTACGGAGAATCAATACTTGCACCAACACACATCTATGCTCAACTCATTCGTGATACTTTTGATGCAGGAGTTGAAATCCATTATATGACAAATATCACCGGTCATGGATGGAGAAAGCTCATGCGGGCAAACAAAATTTTCACCTATGTAATGCATACTGTCCCAAATCCTCAACCGATTTTTCCTTTTATCCAAAAAAACTCGGGCAATGATGATCAGGAAATGTACGGCAACTTCAATATGGGAGCAGGATTTGCGTTATTCATCAATAAAAGAGATGTAAAAAAAACGATTGATGCAGCAACGAAGAACAGCCTAAAAGCCTGGCATGCAGGCACTGTCGAAAAAGGGGAAAAACAAGTTATTATTGAACCACTCAAACTTACCTACAAAGGCGACACGCTCAAAGTAAAAGCTTAATATGAAAGCAGTAATATTTGACATGGACGGCGTCATCATTGACAGCCAGTCAATTGCAGATAAACTTTTAACACAAACTGCAAAAAAATTTGGCGTGCAAGTGACTGAACAAGAATTGCATAGTCTCCATGGAATTCCTATTGAATCTTTCTGGCAATATGTGAAAGAAACATATAACCTTCCTGAATCTGCAGAATATTACGGCAGTCATTATGATGTCGAAGAAGAAATACGGATGTATCATGATCTCTTACCAATAGATGGAATACCTCAACTCGTAGAAGATTTAAAGTCTCACAATGTGTCGCTTGCGCTTGCGACATCTGCATCACGATACCGTATGCAAATAGTATTGGATCTGTTCGAAATGCACGACACATTTGACGCTGTTGTCACCAAGGATGATGTAACCCGTGCCAAACCTGACCCTGAAATTTTTATTAAAGCTGCCGGTCTGTTACATATTCCCCCTTCTGAATCTATTGTCATAGAAGATGCAGTAAATGGCCTTGTTGCAGCGCATCAAGCACATATGAAATGCGTTCTCTATTGGAAAAAGAAATCAAAAATAAAAAGCCCTGTACAAGCGGATCTCATAACTGACGACTTTACAAAGATAAATTTTGCAAAACTATCAGCGCTACAATAAAAATTATTTACGTAAGAGTTTGGTAAGAAGAAACCTTGCAAGTGATACATACAATAACTAACAATATCAAACCATAAAACAACCTAACTGACGTAAAGCAAACTTCAACTTGACACTAATTTTACTGATCTGTTAAGCTGAATATAGGCGGTGGGGACTTACCGTTTTTTGCTGGTTCACCGCGCCCACTATGATTAAACTTGTTGGTACTGCATATATTGATGGAGATATTGTCCTCTATTTCTCCTACGATAAAGGTAACAAATTTTATTTCAAACGGATTTCCGGCAGTGATGGGTTTGCGTTTAATGGCTCAACAAAATATATCATAGTCACCGATCCCAAAGGTCGGGAAGAACCGAAGTACGACTGGCAGCGGTTCACTGTCAGCAAACAAAAAGATCGATTCATCTCGACATATAAAGTTAACGGACGCAGCGGAAGTAAGTTCAATGTCGCTGAATCCAAAGAATCGCTCCGTTGGAAAAAACTCGGAAAGGTAGAAGGCGTCAACGAGGTAGGGTCCATTGTCCCTGATTTTCAATTCAAGAACCGTTATGTGTTATACTTCGGTGAACATACAATAAAGCTTGCCTACTCCTCACAGCTCACTGATTGGAGAGCTTTTGACAATCCGGTACTTGAAAGTCTTGAAGATAATTTTGATAATGCTTCATTGGAAGTCGCGAAAGTATTCAATCTCAAAGACCACATACTTGTGTTCTATTACGCGAAAAAAACCAAAAATGATAATGCTTACTATGCAGTGGGCGCAGCAGCGTTTGATACAAAAGATCCGACCAGACTGTTATGGCGGCTTGATAAACCTCTATGGGAAATTCCCGATAATCTCAGAAAAGAAAACATAAAACCACTCGGTATTGAGATGTTTGACGATAAATGCATTCTCTACTGGATCGTCAATGATAGTACCGTGTATGCCGTATCTTGTCCGATTCCTCCAAACGGCATTAAAGACAAAAACATCCAAATCCTTTTGAAAAAGCATCATCAAAACCCGATAATTTCCCCTGATCCCAATCACAAATGGGAATCTCGCGCGACATTCAACAGCGCCGCTTTATTTGAAGACGGAAAAGTACATTTTGTCTACCGGGCACTTGGAGATAGTGACTTGTCTGTTCTTGGATATGCGACAAGCAAAGACGGTCTGACGATTGATGAGAAATCCGAAGAGCCGATTTATATTCCAAGAGAACCTTTTGAGACACCGGGTGGCGCAGTCTTTAAAACATTTGCCGATCATTTCGCATCCGGCGGTGGATATGGCGGCATTGAGGATCCACGTATTACCAAAGTTGAAGACAAAATTTTTATGACCTATGTTGCATTTGATGGCGCAAATCCACCACGAGTCGCACTTACTTCTATTCCTGTTGATCAATTTTTGAACCGCCAGTGGGATAAATGGGAAAGACCGAAATTAATTTCAGCTCCAGGTATGGTAAATAAAAGTGCTGTTCTATTCCCTGAAAAAATTAATGGCAAATATGTCATGCTTCACCGAGTTTATCCCAATATCCTTATGGATACTCTCGATGATCTGAAATTTGCTGATGATAAATTTCTCACAGGTCACTACTTCATTCCACCTCGAAAGAAACATTGGGACAGTAAAAAGGTTGGAGCCGGCGCTCCTCCAATGAAAACAAAAGACGGATGGCTACTTATCTATCAATCGGTAGGTTATCAAGATCCGGGTAGATATAAAATTGGGGCCATGTTGCTTGATAAGAAAGATCCGACAAAAGTTCTCTATAGAACGAATAACCCTATCTTATCTCCTGAAGAGCATTATGAAAATGGCGGGTTTAAAGCCGGTGTAGTTTACCCGTGTGGAGCAGTATTAAAAGATAACAAACTGTTGGTATATTATGGAGGCGGAGATACTTTTGTAAATGCTGCCGAAGCAGATTTGGATAAATTCCTCTATCAGATGAAACACCATCAGGAACCGAAACTCCGTCGAGTTACCAGTCCAGTCCTTAACTAATTTTCAGAAATCTCAAGTATTCTGTCTTTCAGAAAAACTGATAATCTGATATAACTAATTTACACGGCGATCTGAGTGTTCTGAAATGATAACCTTACAACGTTACCCCGAAAATCCAATACTAAATCCGAACCCTGATCTTGAATGGGAGCATGATGGTGCATTCAATGGCTGCGTTGCATACAACGACGGAATATACCACATGGTCTACCGAGCTTTATCTTCTGAAAAAAAACAGAATGGCATCACTATGCGGGTTTCATCGGTTGGGTATGCGTCAAGCACAGATGGCATCCACTTCGGAGATCACAAATTGCTTTTTGGTCCAACAGAAGACTGGGAAGAATATGGAGTTGAGGATCCGCGTATTACTTTTTTCAATGGGAAATTTTATATTTTTTATACTGCACTTTCTGTCTTTCCGTTTAGCGCGTATGGGATCAAAACAGCCGTTGCTATCACAGAGGATTTTAAAACGTTTTTCAAGCATCCGGTCAGTACCTTCAATGCAAAAGCCATGGCTCTTTTTCCTGATCTGGTCAAAGGGAAGATGGGTGCTCTTATCACAATGAATACCGATCTGCCACCAGCAAAAATAGCTGTCGCGTATTTTGATCGTGAAGATGAGATATGGTCTCCATACTATTGGGATGAATTGTATGAAAACTCCGGCACGCATGTTATCAATCTTCTCCGCGATATCCGTGATCAGGTAGAACTTGGATCGGCACCAATCAAGACAAAAGACGGTTGGCTTGTCCTGTATTCCTATATCACCGACTATCTTTCAAATGAAAAAAAATTTGGCATAGAAGCGGTACTGCTGGATCTTGATCACCCGCGTCATATTTTGGGAAGAACCGATTATTCGCTCATTACTCCGCAGGCAGAATATGAGCTGCGTGGAGATGTGCCAAATGTAATTTTCCCCTCCGGCGGTCTTGTAAAAGATGATGAGCTCTATGTGTATTACGGTGCTGCTGATACACGAGTTGCACTGGCAACTTGCAAGATAAATGAACTTCTTGATGATATCAAACCAAAAGCATCAACACCGATCATCTCTGCTCCGACAGACAATGACAAACTTACCCGCTTTGCTGGCAATCCAATTCTCAAACCAATAATTGAATGGGAATGGCAGGCGCAGGCGGTCTTCAACCCCGCTGCTATCTACGGAGACGGTAAGGTACACATTATCTACCGAGCTCAGTCTCGTGACGGGATGTCTGTGTTTGGACTTGCTGTAAGTAAAGACGGATTTCATATTGATGAGAACCTCGATTATCCAATTTACACACCACGAGCAAATTTTGAAAGAAGAATAAAATCCATAGGCAATGCCGGATGTGAAGACCCTCGCATCACGGAATTTGATGACCGTTTTTATATGACCTATACGGCATATGATGGAGAGAATCCTCCGCGTGTTGCAATAACATGGATCGGTGTTGAAAACTTTTTACGAAGGCAGTGGAACTGGGAAGAACCCACGCTCATTTCACTTCCTAATGCAGATGATAAAGATGCCTGTATCATAAAAAGTAACGAAGGAAAATACATTGTGTTTCACCGGCTGGGACACGATATCTGGGTTGATGTATCGGATAAAATGGATTACGGTGGTAATAAATTCTTAGGAGGTAAAGCGATCGCGCAGCCAAGGCCTGATAAATGGGATAATGTGAAGATCGGTATTGCAGCACCTCCCATAGAAACAGAAAAAGGCTTTCTACTATTGTATCATGGAGTATCGGAACCAGGCTTTAAATATAAAGTCGGAGCGATGCTTTTGGATAAAAATGATCCGACGAAAATACTTGTCCGTACAGATGATCCAATTTTTGAACCTGTTGAGCAATATGAAGTCGAAGGTGAAGTGCCAAATGTTGTCTTCCCTTGCGGTGCACTGGTAATCGGGGAGACACTCTTTGTTTATTATGGCGGTGCAGACAAAGTCATCGGAGTTGCGACAGTAAACCTCAACGGCCTTCTCAACCAGCTCACAAAAAAATAAACAGCTACAATGGTCTCCTACGGATTTTGAAGAGATAACCGATACTTGTTGTTAACGGATGAATAAGAAACCAAACGATAAAAAGTAATAGGTATTGTAAAACCGGCAGCTGGACAGCAAACAAGCTAAAAACAACACCACCAACAATATAATCTATTTGATCATAAGGAAACCAGCTTCTTCCAGGCTGAATGCCGGCTTGTCGTTTGAAAAAACTTTTGACCGCGTCTCCAAAGAGTGCTCCAAAACCTAAAAGACCACCAAGCATCACAGGATTAATAGTATAATAATCCACCGGCACAATCTCTCTGATCCAAAAAATATTGCCATAAAAAAATATTTCAATCGAACAAATGACAATCCCAACAAGTATCGCGGTAACAAATCCTCGAACTGTTTTGTGGCTTCCAAGTAACCGTTTGCCTCGAAATTTCAAATAACAATCTGCCGGAAACTTATACTTTTTGAGCAATTTTATTTTACCGGCAGCAAATGCAGCAAGATTAGCAAATCCGGCAGGCGCAAAAAACCACAATGAGAAAAAGATCGCTCCGAGCATAATAATATAACTCAAATATCAAATCTACAACATAAATCTCAAAAGTAATTGATTTAATATTTGAGATGTAGATTTGAGCTTTAACATTTGCGATTTAAGATAATCTAAAGCATACCTTACGTCACAAATGGCAGATACATCTGATTAATCTTCTTGTCTTCATTCCGTAAAAAAGTCAACTGAGAAGGCACGACTTCAATTTCAATACCTTCCCGCTGTACCACCGGATCGCCATCAATCTGCACATACGGCTCCCCTTCAATTTTGAGATGCGATGCTTTAAATCTCACCTTTCCGAGTTCGGAATAGAGTGGATGTTTGAATCCTCTGAACCTGAGATTGGTAATATAATCGTATTTCGTTGAAAATAGCGTGCAGTCCAACAGTCCGTCATTCAGCTTCGCGTTTGGTGAGACTATATAATTTTGCCCGATAACAGGACAATTCGCAATAACCAAAGATGATGCTCGCGCAGACAGCGTCACTTTTCTATCAATGGTAAATGTTATCTCCTGTTCCGGATGAAAGACCAAGCTGCGTATAGCAGACAATATGTAAGAACGGAATCCTATGTACCGAAAATGCTGACGGTTGAATACGATTCGGGCATCAAATCCCACACTCACACTAAAAACACCAACGGAATGATCCGGAATATCTGTCCGGAGTAAGTCAACGGTAACCGTATGCTCCCTTTTCTCGATAACATCTACCGCCTTTTTCATTGTCTCAACACCGAGACAGTAAGATAACGCATTGCCAAAACCAAAAGGAAGAACTGCAAGTAAAGGTTTCTGAGACATCCCGAAAACGATACGAGCTACTGCATTTATCGTCCCGTCACCGCCGGCAATGACGATCAATTTCGGTTTCCTCTCAGCAATAACATCCTCCAGTGAAATAGCGGTAATATCAACCGGATCTTTTGGAAGAATATTAAATTTTTGTCTGGATTTATTCCAAAGGCCTAAGGCGTGACCCTCGTTTGCATGTGGATTAATAACATATAAAACATCATCCCTATAAAGCATTTCAATTTTCTCCCAATAAAACAACACTATTCTTAATTCTATTCAGCATGGGATAAAAAAATGTATAGAAGGGTGCATACGTTTTATCAAGAATGGCGTTTGCCAATAATTCTTTGAGCTTCTTTTGGGTCGGAAATTCAGTAAGCATGCTGCATGTATGTCCAAGACCTTTTACCCCGTGAGCATCACTGCTGGCAGCTTGGAGAATGTTATTTTTTGAGGCGAATTGTTCGGCAAAAATAGGTTTTCCGCGGAAACGGCCTCGCC